>Ga0306921_10000007_pt1 | contig 297910 bp, 265 predicted proteins | sample sta12Cox44000080_FD_203760 | JGI IMG/M metagenome (GOLD analysis project Ga0306921, IMG submission 203760) | Lab enrichment of tropical soil microbial communities from Luquillo Experimental Forest, Puerto Rico - statoxic.12C.oxic.44.000.080 (v2)... | ecosystem: Environmental > Terrestrial >... | reverse complement strand
GCACCTGAACAGGATCGCGCTGCGTCTTAACCAACGACCAAGAAAGACTTTGGGCTTTGAGACACCTGCCGATAGACTACGCGCGGTGTTGCATTGACCGGTTGAGCCCACCGCCGAAAGCGGACATGCGAAAGTCTGCTATCTGCTAAAAGCGGACATGCCCGCAACGCCAACGACTAAGGCTAGCCAGCGCCGCGCGAAACGCGTCCCCTACTGTGGAACGCACGCAAACACTTGGGTGCGCGCGTCGCCCTCGAAGACCCATCCCTGAGCGATCATCTGATTGAAGGTCGCCAAGCTCGTCGTGTAGCGGTGGTTGGGCGCGCCGCCCATGCCGTTGTTGTAGAGGCGATAGAGCGGAACAGTGCCGGCCGAGCAAAGCCCGCTCGGGTCCGGAAGCTGGATGTAGAGGGCGATTGCTTCGAACTCCCAATCTGGGCTGGTCTCGAGTACTGCGCACTCGGTTGGATAGGGGCTGAAGAAGTGCGAGCTCTTCGGCGCAAATGCCGTGCTGAAGTGGCGACAGGTTTTCCGGGCAGATGCGTTCGGCTGCGGCCAGACGTTGAAGGTTTCTCCGGTACGTTGCCACACGCCGCCGAACGCTCCGGCATCGAGCGCTTCGATTTCGTTCGGGAATGCAGTCTCGAAGTAGTAGTTCCAGGCAGCGTAGTAATACTCTACTGAGGACACCACGCCGCACGGCAAGTCGCCTTGGTATTGAACGACATCCAGCTCATTGTTTGCGAGCGCCAAGGCTATGATGCGGCCGTTGGGCCTGACTAATAGTTGCAAAGGTGCCGCGCTCAAGTTCGTTTGCCCTAGATCATTCGGCGGGGCAAAGCTCGCATCCGCGGACCCGTCGGCCAGAAAACGGGCCGTGAGGAAGTAACTTCCTCCGTTAACCGAGGGCCCAGCGACGATCGTGCGGTTGAAGCAGTCACCTATGACGGCACTCATTGAACCGAAGGCTCCGGAGACCTCATCGGCGACGAATCCACCACTCCCAAACCCAGCATCTCGGTTGCCTGGGGGGTTAGGCGAAAGAGCGTGGCGACGTTGGTCGAGCCCGCGACAGTGACCGCGCCTTCGGCGTCCACGAAGAAATCCCCAAGGTGACTGCTTATTCCTGCCCCGACAAACTGTAGGCCCTGGTTACCGAATGTGGGGTCAAGCGAGCCATCCGGGTTTAAGCGTGAGACGCAAAAGTCGTTGCTAGGGTCCACCGTTACGATGACGATCCTGCCATCCTGAGCAAGACGGAAAGTTCCAACAGATCCGAACGGGCACGCGATGGTTGGAGTAAAGATATCGAGCGACCCTTCGGCATTCAGTCGGAAAAGTTGGAAGCCGACGAACGCCACGTTACTTCCAAGAACAATCTTGCCGTCGTCCTGAATTGCGACCGAATTGAAGCCGCTGGGTCCGGTACCAACTCCATTTGTTCCGATTTTACAGTACTGGGATCCCACCTGCAGGGACCACTACCGTCTGGAGATTCTTCAGCACGACCTTCGCACCGAAGAGTTCGCATTTCTATACGAACATCGTGTCCGAATACGACGCGCTGCTTGCCAACCCGAACTGGCAGCTCGAGGGGCCGGTTTTCAATACTCCACCACCCGCGGCCGATGGGACTTGCCCGGCCGGCAGCATTCCCATCTATCGGGTGTATAACAACGGCATGGGCGGTGCGCCAAACCACCGATTCACCACCGACCCGAACGTGCGTGCGCAGATGATCGCGCAAGGTTGGGCACCCGAAGGCTTCGGCATCGGCGTTGTCTTCTGTTCGCCGCAGTAGCGTGTCGCCAGCCGCTCGCTGGCGGCGCTAAACGATGTCCGCTTTCGGGAAGGCCGAATGTCCGGTTTGGGTCGGAGCCGACCACCCTGTCCGCGGTCACAATGCTGCCGTCGTCAACTCGAAATGCGGACGGGTGGCGTGCCCTCCGGGGTCCGGTTCTGGGCGCTAGCTGTCTGTCTCCGGGCGACAGCTTCCGGCGTGAACTAAGATATTCACAAAGACGAGTCGCCGCGGTAGAGTTCCTCGACATTGCTTCCGCTGCCAGCCGGCGATAGGGATTGTATATTCTTGATGCGCACAGCCTAGTTCACTAACTCTTGGCATCAGGGGGACACAATGATCAAGCATGCGCTTGCTACGGCTTTCGTAGGTTCTTCAATTCTCCTGTTTTCGATCAGTGTCGCCGCCACGGGAACTCTGGAGAACCCGCAGCCCGGTGGATTGGAAGCGGGGATCGCCGTCATCAGCGGTTGGCACTGCACGTCGCGCAATATCGAGGTACGCATCGACGGGGTCTCTCTCGGCCTTGCCGGCGCGGGGACCTCACGCGGCGACACGATGTCGGTGTGCGGCCGCACTGACACCGGATTTTCGCTTCTTTACAACTACAACCTTTTGCAGGGCGGCACCCACCGGGTCGACGTCTATGCCGACGGCGTCCTGTTCGGTTCCTCCACGTTTCAGGTCGGGTATCTCGGGGCGGAGTTTCTTGCCGGCTTGTCGGCTGCTCACACGATTCCGAATTTTCCGGGGCCGAGGCAGGGCACCCGGGTGCAGTGGGAGCAGAGCAAGCAAAACTTCGTCGTCAGCGGCGCGCAGCCGTTGACCAGTCCTTCGATCGTAGGCACCTACACGATAACCGAGGTTTGGTATCAGGATTCTACGGGGCTTTTTGTCAGCACCTGGGCGCCGGGCACTTCCGCATCAGGCACCGAAACCTTCAACGCGGATGGCACGTGGTCGCTGAATTTCTCATTTACCGTCAATATGCAAACCTCATCGAGCAGCGGGTCCGGAACCTACATCGACGGGGGCTACTATTTGCAGACGGGTGGTAGCGAAATCAACCTGTTGATCGAGCGCGGAGACACGCTGACGTTTTTCACTGCCGGACCGGTGAGCGCTACGACCACGGCGGCCTTTGTCATTTCTGCCGTTCGCAGCCAGACCGCAGCCGCTGAAAAAGTCGAAGCCGCTGCGGCCGGCGCACCTGCCGGCGCCACTGCCGGTGGCCTCTTGCACACGATTCAAACAGCTGTTCGGTCGGGCGCGAATTGACTCCGTCGGTGGCATTGGTTTGAACCGCTAGGTACGGAACAATCAATGTGTCAGTCCGCGCTCAACAGCAATCACTAGGCTTCCGAAAGCAGATTGAGATGAAGCTCGATCAGTATCCCCGTGGCGTTCTGGTACCAGTGCTGACGCCGTTTCAGCGCGACCTCGCGGTCGATGCGGAGCGCTTCGTCGAACATTGCCGGTGGCTGCTTGCCGAGGGAGCTAACGGCCTCGCGGTGTTCGGCACGACGAGCGAAGCGAATTCGCTGTCGATTGCCGAGCGAATGAGTCTGCTGGAGCGCCTGATCGAGCACGGCGTGCCGGCCGGCGTGCTGATGCCAGGCACCGGCTGCTGCGCGTTGCCCGATACCGTGGCGCTCACGCGCCACGCGGTCGAGCGCAATTGCTTCGGCGTGCTGATGCTGCCGCCGTTCTATTACAAGGGCGTCAGCGATGACGGCATCCACGCGAGCATCGCCGAGGTCGTGCAGCGCGTCGCGGACGATCGCTTGCGCATCTATCTCTATCACATTCCGCCGATGGCGGGAGTAGCTTTCTCGCTCCCGCTGATCGAGCGCTTGCTCAAGGACTTCCCGCGCATCGTCGTCGGCATCAAGGACAGTTCCGGCGATTGGAACAATACCCAGGCCTTGCTGGACAGCTTCCCCGGATTCGAGGTCTTTCCGGGAAGCGAGACGCATCTCCTCGACGCTCTGCGCAAAGGCGGCGCCGGTTGCATCTCCGCCACCGCGAACGTGAACGTCGCTGCCATCAGTCGCGTGATCCGCGAATGGCAAGGGGCCGACGCCGACGCATTGCAGGACGGCATTGCGCGTACGCGCGGCGCAATCCAGAAGTTTCCGATGGTGGCTGCGAACAAGGCGATACTCGCGCGAGTTCGCGATGATCCGGCATGGGACGTCGTGCGGCCGCCGCTGCGCCCGCTCGCGGCAGAAGCGAAAGCCCAGCTTTTCCAAGCGCTCGAGGCGCTGCAATTCGATTTCGGGCGCCGCGTCGCGACTGTCTGATTACAATCTGTCCGCCAACGTGAAAGAGCCCGCCGCGAGGCGGGCTCTTCTTTTGGAGCGCGCTTTGTCTAGAAGCGATACTGGGCGCCAATCGAGACGCCCTGCAGATGGCCGCCGGCGAAGCAATGCGGGCCGGTGTTCGTCACGCCGCCTGTCGTCGCATCGAACGCGGCTTCAGGCGTCGAGTCGTGACAATCCACCGTCACGGCGTGACCACCCGCGCCGAGATCGTAGTGCGCGGCGAAGTGATTCAGGGTCGCTGCATAGTTGAAGTAAACGTTCAGCGACGAATCGACGGCATGCTTCCAGGCGAAGGTGTACATGTTCGCCGAGTTGTCCGGATTGGCGCCGCCCGGTGTGTTGTGCTGTCCCGGATCGCCCGGCGTGGCACCCGCATGCGCCCAGCCGAAGCTCACATTATCCTTCTCAGTCAGCGTCTGCGTGACCGCTACCCACCAGGCGTTGTTGCGGGTACGCTCGTTCTGGAACTCGAGATCGGAAGGAATCTTTCTCTTCGTGCGCTCCCACAGCACGCTGAGTGCGGTCTTGGTCGGGAACACGTATTGGCCGCCGATCTTGTACGCGCTCTCGTCGCCGACGTCCCTCGGGTCGAGGTTAGGCAGATCGCTCGTCCGGTTGACGTTCTTGTGCATCTCGTACGCCGTTGCGAGATAGAGCGGACCGTTCCTGTACAGGAGACTGACGCTGTACAGGTTTCCGAATGAGCCGTCGTTACAGAGCGGCGGCAGCGCGCCGCTGCCCGGGATATTGCCTCCCGAGCAATCGGGTTCGGCGGACGGAACGATGCTGCTCGTATCGTCGCGATTCTGACCGGGGGCGTACATCGCGTTGAACGACACGCCGCTCCAGTTCGGGGACTCGTACCAGATTGCATGCGGCGCGCGGTAGCCGAACTCGACTCGGTTGTCGCCGCCGGTATTCCCCATGATGACGCGATAGTCTCCGAGCATCCCGCTAAACGGATTCAGCGGATCGGTCGAGGTCTTGTACGGCGTTTCCGACTTGCCGATCTTCACAGCACCCCACACCGGGCTCGCGAACCCGATGAAACTGTTGCGAGAGAAGAGCGCGCCGTTGACGGCGTCGCTGTTGTTCGAGGTCGTGTTCTTCGTTCCGGGTGTGGCCGAGATTTCCATACCCGCCTCGAGCTGCCACACGAAGGCGAGATCCGGCTGCAACGGGTGCCGCCCGCGGACGCCGAGATACGAGAGATTGGTCGAGATGTCGGGCTGCCAGCCCATCTTTCCGACCGGCATGCCTCCGTTGTCTCCGTAGTCGCTGTGCAAGCCCTTGGTCGCGTAGTCGAACGACACGTCCAGGTTTCCATACAACGACACGTCGCCGCCGCCGGGGACAGCGAAGGTCAAGCCAGGGCCGACGCGCTGGAGAAATTGTTCATTCTTCTTCTCTTGCGCAGCTTTGTCCGCCTGCTGTTCCGTGGTGACTTGCTGGATTTGTGTCTTAAGAGCGTCGATCTGCTTCTGCAACGCCTGGACCTGCGCCTGCAGGTCGCTTACCGCGTCCGCTCGGCTCACGCCAGGCAACACGAAAGCGAGCGCGATCGCAACCGCCAAAGATTTTCTGACCATCGCGAGATCCTCCGGTTGTTTTGAATCTTGTCGACCGCGCCTTTGTGGGCGTGCCGTTTGCGTGACGCGCTGGAATGTGGAATGCCACATTTCACGCGCTGACACCCAACGTAGCACCGCGCGTTCTCGCGTGGCAACGCACAGTGCCGAAACTTTCATTCTTGCGAACGATTGCGATGTGCGTTGTTGCAACCCTGCAACGCGCACAAAGAAGCGCAAGCAAACAGACAGCCACTAGTCAGCAAACAGACAGGTGCGAGTTGTCCGCGCAAATCGGCGATACGCCGACGCTTCGAGGCGTTTCCAGTGCAAGGTTTGCGGGCATCGAGCGAATCGTGTAATTCTTTCCGGGCCATGTCGATCACGACACCTGTGCTTTGTTGTGCGAGGGTACTGTGCGTTATGTGCATCGCTGCGTGCGCGACGCCGGCAGGAGAGGACACGTTCGATGCTTTTCTGCACCGGATTGCGGTTCAGTGCAAACCGTTGATCATCGGATCCGACGATATGGGCCAGGCCATCCTGTTCAACGGTGTGGGGGCGATACCGGAGCGCTACAACACCTTCATCGCCAAGACACAGGCGCTGTATGGCGGCGGCATCTCGCAACAGGTCTATCGCGATTCGTTGGTAGCATTCGTCGGCGCCGGCTCGTACAACGCTCGCTCTGTCGATTGCATCGTCGCGCACCTGCCTGCACGCGAGCAGAGCAGCACCTCGCCGGCGAAGTAAGCTCCTTCGCGCATCCCCGTCGCGCGCGAGAGACGCGACGGCCGTGAGGCCCCAGCGCCTTGCTACAATGGCGCCCTTCCGAAGCGCTTCAGCTGGTCCGCATGCGGTTTCTTCGACTTATCCTCGTCGCAATCCTCAGCTTTGCCGTCGTCTCAAATGCTCTCGCGCAGGGCGTGCTCGATGACGCGTTCGCCGCGTACCGGGGCGGCGACTACGCCAAGGCGGTGGAGCTTTTGCGCCCGATCGCCGAGAAGGGAGACGCCAGCGCGCAGTATCGGCTTGCGCTCATGTACAGCGAGGGCAAGGGCGTGCAGCGCGACGACAAGGCGGCGCTGACGTGGTTTCAAAAGGCGGCGGAGCAGGGTGACGCAGCCGCGCAATATGATACCGGAGTGAGCTACGCGACCGGCGCGGGAACCGCCAAGAACGACGCCGAAGCCGCGAAGTGGTTCCGTCGCGCCGCCAACCAGGGCATGCCCTACGCGCAGCTCAACCTCGGGCTTCTCTACGCCTCGGGGCACGGCGTTCCCCAGGACAACGCAGAGGCGATGACCTGGCTGCAGCTGGCCTTGTTCGCGCTGCCGCCCGGCGGCGCGCGATTCGACGTCGCGCGCGCGATGGAAGATGTCTCCAAGAACATGACTTGGGAGCAGCGCGAGGACGCGCGCGAGCGCGCGCGCGTGTGGAAGGCGAAGCCGGAAAAATTGCCGCCGAATTGATTCGGCTGCGCTGCTGTCAAGCTGAGAGCATGGCTTCCGCCCGAGCGCGGTCAGGGGCGGCGCCAGTCTCCGCGAACAAGTCGCGAGCCCGCTCGGCATCGTCGCGTGCGGCATCGCGTTCGCGGCGTGCTAACCGCAATTGCGCGCGATAGTATAGAGCGCGCCCAAGCTCGAGGCGGCTCCCGGTCTTCTCGAACGAGAGCACCGCGTCGTCGAACGCCTGTATCGCAGCATCAGATTTGCCTCGCGCTGCGAGAACCTGTGCCTGCACACGCCGCGCCAGCGCGCGATAATGAGGAGCTTTCGCAAACTCGGCGAGCTGCAAAGCCTGGTCCGCGATGATGGCGGCGTCATCGACTTTTCCAGCGCGCAGGTGTGCGTCGGCGGCTGACGCCATGAACAGGTTGCGGGCGACGCCGTTTTCCGTGTCCCGCACCAGCAGCACGTACTTCCCATACGCTTCGACCGCGTCCTGGAGATCGCCCCGCTGCATCGCTGCGTAGCCGAGCGCCTGCAGAGCACCGGCCGTCAGCACGAGTTGCTTGAGCTCTTGTGCGCGTTCGATCGCGCGAGTCGCGTGCATGCGCGCCGCCGCTTCGTCGCCGAGATCCGCGAGCGTGACGGCGACCGCATTATCGACCCACGAGGCGAGTCGGCTCTCGCCGATTTGTTCGCATAACTCCAATGCTGCAAGACACGTCGTCCGCGCGGCTTCGAGCTCGCCCTTGCCGTAATAACCGGTCGCGCTGCAAAAACCGCTCCAAGCGGTGCGCGCAAGCGATCCGATCTTGCGCGCCTGCTCGCGATCCCGTTCCGCGAAGGCGAGCGTCTCAGCCCAGAGCCCGCGGCCGCCGGCATTCTCTGCCAGAAATTCGTTGCCGAGCGCGATGGCGAAGCCAAAGTCCGTGCGCTCGCCCACCGCGATGCTGGCGTGGGCCCAGCGGTTGCTCTCATCGTAGAGCAGCATATGCTGATGCGCGCCGGCGAGATAGTTGTAGATGTCGCAGACGGTCGGTGGGTCGTCGAGCGGCTCGGCGAGCTTTCGCGCGCGCTCGAGAAATTCGATCGCCTTGCGATGCTCCGTGCGATAGTGGTAGTAGCGCCCGACGAGCGCGGTCGCCAGCGCAAGGGCGTTCGTCTGCGTTTCTGGATTGAGCTCCGCGAGCGCTTCTTCGAGCCGCGCGAGCCCGCGGGGATCACCGATCGGTACCAGGGCGTTGCCCACCTTGACCTTGAGGGCGGCGCGCCTCTGGGGCGTCGGCGCCTGGGCGAGCGCACGCTCGAAGCTTTCAACCGCTGCGGGAATCACGCCGCGCGCTTCGTGGATGTCGCCGATTTCCTCGTCGATCGCGGCGACTTCGTCGGGTCGATGCAGCGCTTCGGCTGACTCGCGCGCGTGCTCGAGGAACTGGAGCGCCTCGTCATGCGCGAAGACCGCAACTGCGTTGCGCGCTGCGCGCCGCGACCACGCCAGCGAGCGCTCGAGGTCGCCGGCTTGCGTGAAGTGGTAGGCCAGATCCTGGGCGTGCTCGTCCGCAATCGGCGCCGCGCTGCCGTACAACTTCTCCAGCGCGTCACCGATCCTGAGGTGCAACCGGCGGCGCCGAATGGGATTCAATTCTTCATACAGCACTTCACGGATCTTGTCGTGGGTGAAGACGAAACTGTCGTCGCCGGTCGACGCCCCGGCCGAAGCCGTGTTGGCGCGGATGAGCTGCGCGGCGCTCGCTTCGTCGAGCGCATCGAGCAGCGCATCTTCATCGTCAGCGGCGACGCTCGCCAGCTCGATGAAGGAGAAGCTCTTGCCGAGCGTCGCGGCCATGCGCAGCGCATCGATGACCTTGTCGCTCAATCGCGTTAGTCGCCGCCCGATCGCTTCCTTGACGCTCTGGGGAATGGCCAGCTCGTGCAAGTCCTTGCGCTGCCAGCGCTCGCCCTCGCGGTAGATCTGTCCCTGCTCGATCAGCGACTTCACCACTTCTTCGATGAAGAAGGGATTGCCCTCGGTTTCGCGGTAGAGCGCGGCGGCGAAGTCCTCCGAGACGCTCTGCTGTCCGAACAGCGTCGCGAGCAGCGCGTTGCTGTCGGCGCGCGAAAGCCGTCCAAGCATCACGCGGGTGGCGAGGCGCTCGCGGTTCCAGTCGACGAGCGCCGCGGCGAGCGGGTGTGCGCGATCGAGCTCGATCTCGCGGTAGGCGCCGAGCACCAGCACGCGATCGTTGCGTAGAAAGCGCAGCAGATAGTGCAGCAGCGATAGCGTGCCCTGGTCGGCCCAGTGCAGATCATCGACGAAGAGCAGAAGTCCTCGCGACGCGGCGAGCGACTGGAGGAAGCGCGCGGCGTTGTCGAAGAGCCGCAGGCGCTCCTCGCCAGGCGCGAGCGGAGCGTTGGGGGCGAGAGGTCCGAGCTTGGCCTCGATTTCCGGCGCCAGCTTGGCGATCTCGGACGCGGTGGCGCCGAGCGCCGCGCGCAGCTGGTCGGCGCTGCGCCAGCGCGCCCACTCGCGGAACGCTTCGACCATGGGCAGGTAGGGCGTCGTCGCTTCGTATTCGTAGCAGCCGCCGCGCAACACAGTGGCACCGCTCTCCTGCGCATGGGCGATCAATTCCTGCGCCAGACGCGTCTTGCCAACGCCGGGCTCTCCCGAAAGCAGCACGAGGTGACCGCGCGCCTGTTGCGCTCGCTCCCATTGCTGCTTCAACTGCAGCGCTTCCGCCGCGCGATCGATCAGCCTTCCGCGCACGAGTTGCTGCAGCGGCGCGGCAGAGGCTGCACTCGCATCCTCGACACGCAGTGGCGGGAAGTCTGAAGGCAGATCGCTCGCGACCAGCTGATAGATCGCCTCCGCGTCGGCAAGACCGCGCAGCTTGTAGGGGCCGAGATCGCGCAGCGTCGTGCCGTGCGGCAAATGCGCAGCAACCTCGCTCGCGGCCGCAGCCGAAAGCAGAGTCTGGCCTCCGTGGCCCGCTGCGGTGACGCGTTGCACGCGCACGAGTGTGAGCGATGAAAGGTATTCCCCGTTGCGCGTTTCCGCCGTGCCGGTGTGCAAGCCCATGCGCACGCGCACTGCGCCGACTTCGCCCCAATCCTCCTGTTGCATGGCGCGTTGCGCCGCGAGCGCTGCGGCGAGCGCGTCGTCCGCGCGGACGAATGCAGTGAGCAGCGCATCGCCGATCACCTGAAACACCTGCCCGCCGTGCGCCTCGATCGCGGCCTGCAGCAATGTCTGGTGACGAGCGAGCGCGCTCCTGCTCGCATCGGGATGCCGCTCGATGAGCTGCGTGGAGCTTTCGATATCGGTAAACAGGAAGGTGACCGTGCCGCTCGGCAGGTCGCTCATGCGCGGCTCGCTCATGGTGCGCAGATGATGCCCTCAAAGACATTTCGTCGCAAAGAGGTCAGCGCAGGTCCTACACCGAAATCGGAGCCGCACTGATAGCGCTGCGCAACCTCTTCGCGGATAGTGTGGCCAGCTTGCGGGCATGCAGGACGCAGGGCGCGAGAAAAGAGTCGAGCCGCTGACCGAAAGAAGTCGATCACAGTCAACGGATGAACGGATGGAGGCAACGATGAACAAGCGAATCTTGCAAGGGATGCGGGCAGGGGCGTTCTGCGCTGCGCTCGCCGGCGCCGCAACGGGGCAGACGATGGCGGCGATGGCCGCTGATGATCCCGGCGATGCGAAATCCTCGCCGACGCGAGCGGGAGGCGACACGACGCCGCCGCCGGCACCCGCCGACGCGAAGAACGAATCGGACAAAAAGGCGACAGCAAAGAACGATTCGGAGAAAAAGACGACCGCGAAGAGCGAGTCTGAGAACAAGACGACAGCATCGTCGTCGAAGGCCGCGAAGCACGCCAAGTCGGCGACGGAGAAAAAGTCAGCACAGCATGTTGCCAAGTCGACCGGGGACACATCAGCGACTGCAGACGAAAAGGCTTTCCGCCAGGCATTGCGTGGATGCGCGACGCAGCAGGATCAGTCGCAACGCGACAATTGCCTGGACGAGGCAATCGACAAATTCCAGCGCGGCTAGGGTAGGTTGCGCGACTCACCCGCTCGCGCTCGCGAGCCTCCCTCTTCCCGCTTGAGACGGGAAGAGGGCTGGGGTGATTGCTATTTCATCCACTTCGACGTGTGCGGGTCGTCGAACGGCCCGAGCGGCGGTTCTTCCTGTCCCCGGAGTGACGCTGCGACGCGCCGGCGCAGTCGAAGCCGCTCGATGCCTTGGCGCACGATCTGCTCGAACCAGCGCGCGCGCACGGACCGCCCGGCGCGACTCTCCTGCCGGATCAGGTCGATCAGCAACGAGGCCATTTCGTTGCGCTCGTTGCGGTCACGGATCACCGCCACCCAGATGCGCAAGTCGACGCCTTGCAGCTTCCGCTCGGCACGCGCGATTGCCACCGCGAGATCGTCCGCCGTCCAGGCTTCGAGAAGGCGTTGAGGGACCGTGTGCGGCGCCGCTTCAGGCAACACCTCGGTGAGCGCGACTACCCCGGGCTGGCGCAAATATGCCGGATTGCTGCGATCGAAATCGCGCTCGATCTCGTTGAAGGAATACGCCGCGAGCAGCTGAACGAGGTTCGTCGGGACGTTGCTCAGGAACGCCTCCCGGGCCCGGAACCGGGCCGGAGAACGCTGATGGCGACCCTGACTCTACTCCTCGGGGGACCAGGACGCCAGCGCGCCGCCTAGGCGGCGTCCAGCTCGGAGCTGTGAGGCACGAAGCGGGTCAGTGCGGGCTCGCCGTAGAGCCCGTTTACGAGGTCGAGGACGAACTGCGCCACCCAGTTCTCGCGCGGGCCGCCCCAGTAGACGTTGCACTTGCGCGTCGTCACGTTACTGACCTGGACGGCGTAGTTCGAAAGCCATGACGACTTCGCGCCCTGAGCGCTGGCGCGGCGCACGCAGAGGCTGAAGTCTTCGTGCCGGAATCCGAAGCGCGAAAGCTCGGCTTCGAAATCCTGCTTCTCGCCGACCAGCTCCATCACCCTCGAATCGCCCTCGCACCGAACCGTCATCGCTCGCCTCACGCCATTGGCGAGCGCTATCTTGATCCGCAAGCTGTGACAGGACTGTGACGGTTCGGTGAAAGGTTTCGGCGGGCGAGGGCGGTCCGACTCCCTCAGGACTTCTCCGCCTCGTTGTGCTTCTTGCGATAAATCCGCTTGCTCTGGTGGTTCTCCCGCGCCTGAATGTTCGCCTGCTCGGCGGGACCGACGTGACCGTCCGCGGCGGCACGGCCCTCTGCGCGGTTGACGTGCGACTGTCCGCGCTCGAGGCTCGCGGTTTCGCGATTGGTCAGCGCGCCCGATTGCACGCCTTGCTCGATACGCGCCTGCTGATTCGCGTTGCGCTGCACGTCGGCCTGCATGCGCTTCGACGACGCCGAATTCGGATTGCCGAGCGCCGCGTTGTGCTTGTCGCGATACACGTCGCTGCTCACCTTGTTCTGCGCGCGTTGCAGGCGCGCCTTCTCCGCCGGGCTGAGCGAGCCGTCCTTGAGCGCGTTCGACTGCATTTTCTCCAAGGTCGCTTCCTGGCGCTCGAGCTGTCCCGCCTCGTGCGTCGTAAGCTCGCCGCTTTGCAATCCCTGCTCGATCCGATTCTGCTGATTGACGTCACGCTGCACCGTGCTGCCCGTCGTCTGCGCGACGGCTGCGCCGGCGAACAACATCGCCACGGCAACCGCAACACTGGTCTTTGCAATGCTCATGCTGATCTCCTTGTGGTGATTGTTTTGAGATCGCCCCGCGGCTCGCGCCGCGGTACGGTCCTGGAACGTTAACGCCAGCACAGCTGGACGCGCTGACGGTCGGCTTGTAACAGCGTGTTTCGCGGGACGGAAGCGTGCAATCAGCCGAGCGCGACCAGTTGCGACTTCGGGAGACGCTTCGCGAGCAGGCGGTAAATGTCGAGGTCGAACTCGACGCGCGGTGGCGCTTCGAGGATCGCCTGGAGCTCGGCCTCTTCGCGCGCCGTGCCGAGCCAGCACCAGTTGGAGAGCACGTGAATCTCGGTCCGATCGCGCGTGAACGAAGTTTCGCGCACGCCGACCATTGGGGCGAACGGCCAACGCTTGAGGGCATGCTTTGCGAGCACCTCGCGCAGTCGCGCGTGATGCGCCTCGGGCGTTTCCGCGCTGACGCAGGCGCCGGCGCATTTTCTGACCTGTCGGGCGAAACAAGGTCCTTTGCGCCGCTCCAGTCCGAGCGCGGTCCAGCAAAGTCTCGCCTCTGCGGCGAGTCCGCGCAGCGCCTCACGCGCGTCGCGGCGCGAGCTGAAAGGGCCATAGAGATCATCGAGCGCGTGTGGATCGATTGCCGTCGAGCGCACATAATCGGGCGGCGCGGGCTCTTCGGCGACATGCAACGCCACCATGTCGGCGCGGCGGCGCAGACGCTGGTTGTACGCGGGCAACAGGGATTTCACGAGCTGTGACTCGCGCAGCAGCGCACCCAGCTCGCCGGCGGTTTCCTCGAACTCGATGCGCGTGATCTCGGCCGAGAGGCGCAGATCGTTCGCGCTGCGATAGTCAGAGGAGAAGTGCGAGCCGATGCGCTCGCGCAGGTGGATGCTCTTGCCGACATAAAGCGGCAGCGCGTTGAGTCCGTAGAAGCGGTAGACGCCCGGTCCTTCCGGAATCGCATCCAGCGCGTCGGAAGCAAGCTGGGGAGGGAGGCTCGGCGTCTTCATCGCGCGACGGATCGCGGCTTCGATATCATCGATCGACTTGTCGCGATAGACGGACTGAACGAACGCCCACAGGACGCGCGCGTCGCCGAGCGCCCGATGTCGATCGGAAACCGGCAGCGCGTGGCGCTCGATCACGGCGTCGAGATTGTGGTGTTCCGCTTCGGGATAGAGACGCCGCGAGAGCTTGACCGTGCAGAGCACTTTCGCAGTGAACCCGCGGCCGAGTCGCGCGAATTCGTGCTTCAGGAAGCCGTAGTCGAATCGCGCATTGTGCGCGACCATGATGCAACCGGCGATGCGTGCTGCGACTTCGTCGGCAACAGCGCGAAAAGTCGGCGCGCGCGCGACCATCGCATTGGTGATCCCGGTGAGCGCCTGCACGCCCGCCGGAATGCTGCACTCGGGATTGACTAGCGTGCTCCATTCGCTCACGTCGCTCCCGTCCTCGACGCGCACGATGCCGATCTCGGTCACGCGATCGCCGAGCGCGGTGGTACCGGTGGTCTCGAGGTCGACGAAGGCGATCGCAGGGGCGAACATGTGGCTTGACGAAAGAACGATCGTTCGCTAGTCTAACACCTGTGTCGAACGATCGTTCATATCTGACGGCGCTGCAGGATTACTATGCCCGGCATCGGGCGCTGCCGTCCTACGCATCGATCGGGAGCTTGCTGGGGTTGCGCTCCAAATCCTCGGTCGCCGCGCTGGTGGCTCGGCTCAAGCTCCGGGGCCTGGTCGAGTCGACGCCGGACCGCCGTCTCGCGCCGACACGGCGATTCTTCGAGCGGCCGCTCGCCGACGCGCCAGTGCGGGCAGGGCTTCCGAATCCTATCGATGATGCTCCCGCCGACGCGCTCACCATCGACGATTATCTGATCGCGAATCCTTCACGGACGGTGCTCGTACGCGTGAAGGGCGACTCGATGCAGGAGGCGGGGATCCTCGACGGCGATCTTGCCGTCGTAGAAAAGCGCAACACGGCACGGCGCGGGGAAATCGTGATCGCCATTGTCGATAATCAGTTCACTCTCAAACGCCTCGATATGGAGCGGGGCCGCTTTGTTCTTTGTCCCGAGAACAAGGCCTATCCCGTAATTCGTCCCGAAGGCACGCTCGAAATCTTCGGCGTGATGGTGGGTCTCGTGCGCAAGACCACCTGACCGGCGATCGAGGCGACGCACTGTAAGATACGGGCACGATGCGCGCGGGGAGAAGGTGACGTGCCCGCGCTTCCGATATGCCCGACGCCGCGCCCAAGATCGCTTTGATCCTGTCCGGAGGCGGCGCGCGAGCCGCCTATCAGGCCGGCGTGGCGCGCGCGATCGCCGAGATGCTTCCGCCTGGAAGCCCGAGTCCCTTCGCCGTGATCTGCGGCACTTCGGCCGGCGCGATCAACGCCGCATCGCTCGCCGCCGGCGCGCGCGATTTTCGCGCGGCGGCGCTGCAGCTTTGCGAGCTCTGGTCGAAGCTGACGGTGAGCGATATCTACCGCGCCGACGCGCTGCACATGCTTCAGACGGCGTGGCGAGTCGTGCGCTCGGTGCTCCCGCGCTCCGACCGTAAGCGCCTTGTCGGGCTGCTCGACAACGCGCCCCTCGCCAAGCTGCTCAGGCGCGAGCTGCCGTTTCAAGCCATCCGGCGCAGCATCGACGCCGGCGCGATCGAGGCGCTCACGATCACGGCATCGAGCTATCAAACGGGCATGTCGGTGAGCTTCTGCATGGGCGGACCGTCGATGGAGCTCTGGGAACGCTCGCAGCGAATCGGCGTGCGCGCTGACATCGGCGTCGAGCATCTGCTCGCATCGAGCGCGATTCCGTTCGTCTTTCCGCCAACGCGGATCGGCATGGAATATTTCGGCGATGGTGCGATGCGTCAGATGTCGCCGACCGCGCCGGCGCTTCATCTCGGCGCCGATCGCATCCTAGTGGTCGGCGCCGCACGCACGGGCACACCCACTACGCCCGGCGATGCGGTCGATCCACCTTCGCTGGCGCAGATCGGCAGCCACGTGCTGGCGAGCATCTTCACCGACGCGTTGGGTACCGATCTCGAGAAGGTCCGGCTGGTGAACATCGCGGTGCGGCAGATCGATCCGGTGCAGCTCGCGTCGAGCCCGATGCCGCTGCGCGACATCGCGATGCTCGTACTCACCCCGAGCGTGCCCCTGGAGAACCTGGCGCAGGACTATCGCGACAATCTGCCGCGCAGCCTGCGCTTCGCCCTGCGCGGCATCGGCGGCACGCGCGAAGGCGGCGAAGGATTGCTGTCCTATCTTCTCTTCGACCGCGGGTTCTGCTCGGCGCTGATCGAGCTGGGCTACCGTGACACGCAGGCCAAAGCGGCCGAGCTGACCAAGCTTCTCAACTAGGCGCCCGCTCCACTTCCACGAGGCAATCGTAGAAGGTCGCGGCGCGGCCGAGGTCGGTCAGGCCCTGCCCGGTCAGCGCGTTGGCGTTGTTGCCGTCGGGCGAGAGCTTGCGCCACCAGATCGACAGCGCAACGACGACCCCGGGCCTCGGCTTGGCCGAAACTCGCGCGGTGAGAACCATCGAGCCGCGATTGTTGAAGACGCGAACCTTGTCTCCGTCGGCGACTCCGCGCGCCGATGCATCGTTCGGATGGATGTCGAGCCATGGCGTCTTCTCGTGCTCGACGAACACCGGCAGATTGGCGAACGTGGAATTGAGCGCATGCCGCGCCGGCGGTGAGATGATCGCCAGCGGAAAGCGCTTGGCAAGCGACGGATTGCTCGCGACCGACTCGCGCGGCGGCGTGAAAGTCGGCAGCGGGTCGATCCCCTGCCGCGCCAGCGTCTCGGAATAGAACTCGCACTTGCCGGACGGCGTGGGGAAGTTGCCTTGCGCGAACGGCGCGAAGGGTGAGGGAACGTTCAGCCGCTGCCAACCATCCGCCTTGAGCTTCTCCCAGTCGAGTCCCTGCGCCCGCGGATGATCGAGCATGAAGGCGTTGCGCGCGATCTCTTCATCGGTCTCGCGAAAGCACGCCTCGTCGAACCCCATGCGCGCGGCGAGCAGTCGGAAGACTTCGGTGTTCTGTTTCGCTTCACCCTGTGGTGCGATCGCCGGATTGTTGGCGAGCACGTAGAGATGCCCATAGGAGGAATGCACATCGAGATGCTCGAGCTGCGTCGTAGCGGGCAGGACGATGTCCGCGTAGTCCGCGGTGTCGGTGAGGAAGACATCGTGCACGACGCAGAAGAGATCCTCGCGAGCGAAGCCCGCTACGACTTTCGAGGATTCAGGTGCGACGGCGACCGGATTCGAGTTGTAGACGTAGATGGCGCGAATCGGCGGGTCCTTCGCCTCGGTGAGCGCATCGCCGATCGCCGACATGTTGATCGTGCGCGGGTTGTTCCAGATGAGATCGGGCCGCTCCAGCGCCTTGCTGTTGGTGGGATAGCTTCCGCTCGAGGAGAGCAGACAGCCGCCCGCCGGATCGCGCCACGCGCCGACGAGCGCGGGCAGGCAGGCTGCCGTGCGCATGGCCATGCCGCCGCCCGCGTGCCGCTGCATCCCGTAGTTGAGCCGTATCGCGGCCGGCTTGATCGTGCCGTAGTCGCGCGCCAGCGCGACGATATCTGCCGCAGCAATTCCCGTGATTTGCGCGGCGCGCTCCGGCGGATATTCGCGTACGCGTTGCTTGAGCGCGTCGAATCCTAGCGTGTAGCGCGAGATGTAGTCGTGGTCGAGCAGGTCCTCATCGATGAGCACGTGCATCATGCCCAATGCGAGCGCGGCGTCGGTGCCCGGCAGCGGCGCGAGATGCAGGTGACACTTCTCGGCGGTGAGGCTGCGATAGGGATCGATGGCTATGAGCTTCGCGCCGCGGCGCTTCGCTTCCTGCACGCGGCTCCACAAGTGCAAATTGGAGACGATCGGGTTCGAGCCCCAGATGAGGATGAGCTTCGCGTTCTCGAACTGTTCGATGTCGGTGCCGATCGATGCCCCGATCGTGGCTCCATAGCCCACTTTCCCGGCGGTCGAGCAGATCGTGCGGTCGAGAAGTGAGGCGCCGAGGCGATAAAAGAAGCGCCGGTCCATCGAGCAGTACTGCAGCAGCCCCATCGTTCCCGCATAGCTGTAAGGCAGGATCGCCTGCGGGCCGTCGCTGGAGGAAGTAATTTCCTTGAATCGGACGGCGATCGTGTCGATCGCTTCGTCCCAGGTTATGCGCTCGAATCTCGCCGTTCCCTTTGGGCCGACGCGGCGCAGCGGGTAGAGGACGCGATCTTTCGAGTAAACGCGATCGAGATAGTGTGCGACCTTGGTGCAGAGCACGCCCTGCGTCGTGGGATGCTCGGCTGCGCCGGCCACTTTGATCGCGCGGCCGTTCTCGACCGTGATCTCAAGCGCGCAAGTGTCAGGACAGTCGTGCGGGCATGCGCCGCGCACTACGGTTCGCGGGGAGGGCTTTGAGGCGCGATCGAGCGGCATGGTCGATATTGTACGCTGCCCAAGCGCTGCTCTCGCCTTGCTCGGGACGAGACGCTATCCTCCGATCGATGTCACGCCAGGTCCCGCGCCTCAAGCTTCACTCCGGTACTATGCCCGCGCTCGGGCTGGGCACCTGGCGCATCGGCGAGCGGGCACGCGATCGAGCGAAGGAAGTTGATGCGCTTCGCCTAGGACTCGATCTCGGCATGAGCATGATCGACACCGCCGAGATGTATGGCGACGGCGCCGCTGAGGAAGTCGTCGGCGAGGCAATCGCCGGCCGGCGCGACGAAGTCTTCCTGGTGAGCAAGGTGTACCCGCACAACGCCAGCCGAAAGGGAGTGATCGCGGCCTGCGAGCGCAGCTTGCTGCGCCTAGCCACGGATCGCCTCGATCTGTACCTCCTGCATTGGCGCGGTCGCGTTCCGATCGCCGAAACAGTCGCGGGTTTCGAGGCGCTGCGCGCAGCCGGGAAGATTCGCGCATGGGGCGTATCGAACTTCGATCGTGGCGATATGGAGAAGCTGCTTGCTTTGCCGGATGGGAGCCATTGCGCCGCGAACCAGGTTCAGTATCACCTGCGCTGTCGCGGCATCGAATGGGATTTGCTTCCACTATGCCGCAGCCGCGCCATCGTGGTCATGGCCTACTCGCCGTTCGACGAAGGCCGTCTGCTCAAGAACCGCCAGCTCGCCGCGATCGCGCAGCACCATGGAACGAAGCCGGCAACGCTCGCGCTCGCCTGGCTGCTCGCGCAGGAGCAGGTGGCTGCAATCCCGAAGGCGGCCGACGCCTCGCATGTGCAGGACAACCGCGCAGCGGTCGAATTGTCACTTTCACCCCAACTGACACGCGAGCTTGACGCCGCATTTCCCTCACCGCAGGGTCCGAGCCCGCTGCAAGTGATCTGACGGCCGCGGTTGAACCTGCCGCACGACGGCAGTCACCGGCACCCCTGCACCGGGTCGCACCGGCCTGCCGTTGGTGCCGGGCTGGAGCCGATTTCGTCGGCTTGGCCCTCAGAAAATTCAATGGCTTGAGCCCAATGGCTCAGGCACCGGAAAGACCATGGCATGGATGTTGCTGCCATGCAATCGAGGAAAAAGACTTCTCAAGGCTCAAGGAGACCGCCGTGCTGTACACACATTATGACTATCTCGAACTGCCGCCCGGTGCCTCCATCGCGCGCATTGAGGCAGCCTACCAGCTCATCAAGGAGCGGCTCAACGGTCACTCCGACGAGACTCTGGTGCGCAAGATTCACGAAGCCTACTCCGTGTTGTCGAGCCTCGAACGGCGTCGCACCTATGACGACGTGCTCAAGCGCGCTGCCGACGAAGCCGATCGGGAGTTGAAGACCTGCCTCGACGAGCTCGCCACGCCGCTGGCGCGACATGTACAGGAAGTGCCGGCTGCGCTCAAGGTAGCGATGGTCGCATGGGCCGCCTGAATCCCGCGCTAAGGAGCGCGCGCATCGATCCGTCGCGCTGCGCGCGGATCACGCTGCAGCGGCGCACAGCTTGTCATGCGCTGACGCTGCGCGAGGTCGCCGAAGCCGCCTTCGACGCCGGACGATCGTGCTATTTCCGTCCGCTCTTCGATCGCCCGCGGCAATGGGCCGAGCAACGTTCGCCCAGACCGACCGCCGGCCAAAACCCTACCGAACGCTGAAGCGACGAGTCATGCGACCGCGCGTGCTCGAGCTTTCGCATCGACCATCCGGTTGAACAACATGCGACGCAACGGCGACAAGATTCCTGCGCCGGTCGAAACGGCGCCGACCAGTCAACAACCAGCGGTGACTGCGGCTCCGGCACCGGCCGAGGCGAACAGCATCGTGGAGAAGTGCGTCAACTGCCAGTATTACGACCGCAAGAACGCTAAGCCCACCGACGGCAAGGCGCCGCTCTGGGGTCAATGCCGGCGGCACGCGCCGCATCTCAATCCCGTGACGGCGAAAGCCTACGTCGTTGAAGGCGTGTGGCCGCTGGTGCGCGATGACGATTGGTGCGGGGAATGGGAAGTCCTGACCCGCATGAGCGATTGGGCGCCAGAAGCGCTGCCGGTCGTGATGCAGAGCGCCGAGCAACCGATCGAGCCGCAACCGATCCCGCAACAGGCCTTGCCGCCTGCGCACGGGCGCGGACGACACGCGGCGGCGGACGCAGCCACCGTCCCCGCAGGCGACGACTGATTCTCGGCTGATTCTTACGCGCCGGCGACGGCGACCATATTCATTTGCGCGGCGCCTCCTCGCGCCTTGCGCGCGGCCTTGTATTCCGGCGAGTCGTAGAAGGCCCGCGCCTTCGCCAGGTCGGGAAACTCCAGAACAACCACGCGGTTCGGCTGCCAGCTTCCCTCGAGCACGGCCGTTTCGCCGCCGCGCGCGAGATAGCGTCCGCCGTGGTGCGCGACAGCCGCCTGCGCGAGCTTCTTGTACTCCTCGTACTGCGCTGGATTGGTGACCTTGATATCGCATACCAGATAAGCCGCCATTGCTCGATCTCCTGATGCTCGCTTGAGAGAGCGAAAGTGTGCCGGGACAGTCGCGCGGCAGCAAGCGTGACGGTCGGATACCATTGCGTGCGTGAAGCCGGAACTGCACGCGGCGCTTGCGGGCGGAGCGATCGCCGTCACGCCCAATCGCCGTCTCGCCCACCACATGCAGCGCGACTTCTCGCGAGATGCGGTCTCCCGAGGGCGGAGGACGTGGGCGACACCGACGATCCTGCCGTATAGCGCGTGGCTCGAATCGCTCTGGCTCGATTTGCTCGCCGCCGATGCGGCGTCGGAATTGCCGCGCTTGTTGCCGCCCGCTCAGAGCGTGTACGTCTGGCAGAGCATCATCGCGGGCGATCCGGGCAGCGCTGCAATCGATGCTCGGCCCGCCGCCAATCTCGCCGCGGAGGCCTGGGAGCTTCTTCATGCGTGGGGCGCCGGGGGAGAAAGCTGGCGCGGCTGGTCTGCGCTCGGCTTGAGCGACGATCAGACTGCGTTCGTGTCGTGGGCGCAGAGCTACGCGTCGAGGCTGGCCGGCGTGCGCGCCATCGACGCGGCGCAGCTCGGGGACGTCCTTGCGCGCAGGGCTGCTGCGTTGGCGAGACCTCGTCCGAGGCATGTTCTGCTCGTCGGCTTCATCGAGTTGTCGCCGCAACACTCGCGCCTGATGGCGGCTCTCAGTGCCGCAGGCGTGGCGCATTTCGAGCACCTCGATCCACTTCCTTTGGCGGAAGGCCTCGCGAGGCGCACGTACGCGGCGACGCCGCGAGACGAGCTGGCCCGCGCGCTGTGCTGGGCGCGCAGCCGGATCGCCGAGCAGCCGGGCGCGGTCGTTGGGATTGCCGTGCCCGATCTCGCGCGGCGACGTGCCGAGGCGCGCACGCTTGCGGAGGAGATTCTTTGCCCCGCATTGCAGTGGCCAGGCTGTGAATCGGCGCCGCGGCCGTTCAATACATCTCTCGGCGAGCCTCTTGCCGCGGTTCCGCTCGTGAGCGCGGCGCTCGAGCTGATCGAGTTCGCGCAGCGAACGCTGCCCACGCAGCGCGCGGCCGCCGTGATCCGCTCACCCTATCTCGTCGGAGCGCAGAGCCTGTGGACGCGGCGCGCCGTGGTCGAAGCGCCATGGCTCGAACAGGGTCGTCGCGACATCTCGCTGGGCGAGGCAATCGCGGCGCTACGGGAAGTGGATCCGATGCTCGCGGAACGCTGGCGCCGCGCTAGAGGCGCAAAGCGGTTTCCTGCCAGTTCGTCGCCTCGCACGTGGGTAGAAACTTGGCGCGACTGGCTGGCTGCGGTTGGCTGGCCTGGCGACGCCACGCTTACCAGCGCGGAATATCAGGCACGGCGCGCCTGGGACGAGCTGCTGGGCGAATTCGGGGGGCTCGCGACCTTGGAGGCGAGGCTCGCGCAGGGCGAGGCGCTGGGCACGCTGCGCTCGCTCGCGAATGAGCGAGTGTTCCAACCCGAGGCCCCTGAGGCGCCGGTGCAGATTCTGGGGCTGCTCGAAGCGCAAGGTCTCGCCTTCGATGCCTTATGGTTAGCGGGACTCTCCGCTGAGAACTGGCCGCTGGAACCGCAGCCGAGCGCACTGTTGCCGCTCACGTGGCAGCGCGAGCGCGGGTTGCCGCGAGCGACGGCGGCGCGCGAAATCGCCTACGCGCGCACGCTCACGTCGCGATTCCGACGCGCCGCCCCGCGCCTCGTCTTCAGCCACGCGGCAGGCGGCGAGGAGACCACCAGCGTGCCGTCGGCGCTGATCATCGATCTTCCCTTGCTCGGCCCCGACGAGTGTTGCGTTGCGCCGACCGCCGCCGAAATCATTCACGGCGCCGCCCCGGAATTGGAAACTGTCGATGATGAACTTGCGCCTCCGCTGGTGCGCGGTCAGCGCCTGTCCGGCGGCGCAGGGCTGTTCGAGAAGCAGAGCGATTGCCCGTTTCGCGCTGTCGCCATCCATCGCCTGGATGTGGACCTCTGGCCGGAACCCCCGGAGGGTCTCTCGCCCATGGAGCGAGGCGACCTGCTGCATCGCGTCTTCGCCACGCTCTGGGGCGATCTCGGAGATAGCGCGACCCTGGCCGCCGAATCGCGGGCGGCGCTCGAGGCGCGCGTCGCTGCCGCAGTGACGCACGCGATGAGCTCCAGTGCGATGCTCGCGCGCCGGCGCGCGTTGCCGCCGCTCGTCGACGCGCTGGAAGCGCGGCGCTTATCGAAGCTCGTCCTGGAGTGGTTCGAGAAGCACGAGCGATCGCGGGCGCCGTTTCGCGTCGTGGACACCGAGGTCAAGCTCTCGCTCGCCTTCGAACTCTTTCGCGTTGACTTGAGGCTGGATCGCGTCGATGCCCTCGACGGAGGCGGCGTTGCGATCATCGATTACAAAAGCGGCTACGTCGTCCCGGCGGCACGCTGGTTTGATCCGCGGCCGCAGGCGCCGCAGCTCGCTTTGTATGCCGTGGCATGGCGCCGCGCGCGTCCCTACGATCGCGTTCGCGCAGTAGCCTACGCGCAGGTCAAGCGCGGCGAGCTGAAGCTCGAAGGTCTCGCGGCCGACGACTCGGCATGGCCGGAGCTGGCGCGGCCGGCGAAGCTGCGTGATCCCGATCTCGCCGACTGGCGCGCAGTCGAAATGCGCTGGCACGACTCGCTTGCAGCGCTGGCCGAAGAAATCGGGCGCGGGCATGCCGCCGTCGCTCCACGCGACAAGCTCGCGACATGCAAGCGCTGCGGGCTCTACGCGCTATGCCGCATCGGAACCCCGGCAGGCGATGAAGAAGGAAGCACCGATGACGATGGCTGACGCGCAGTCGGTCTCCGGTGAAGGTTCGCGATGGGAAGCCGGTGACAGCGACGCGCGCGAGCGTGCGCTCGACGTGACGCGGTCGTTTCTCGTGCAGGCGCCCGCAGGCTCAGGCAAGACGGCGCTCCTGATCCAGCGTTTTCTCGCGCTCCTCGCGCACGTCGATCGCCCAGAACGCATCATCGCGATGACCTTTACCCGCAAGGCCGCAGCCGAGATGCGCGAGCGCATCATAGGAGCGTTGCGACAGGCCGCGGCCGAGACCGAAACTCGCGACGAGCACGAGCGGCGTAAGCTCGAGCTGGCAGCGAGAGCACTCGAGCAGGACAGACGCCAAGCCTGGCAGCTTGTCGCGCATCCCGCGCGGCTGCAGATTCTCACTATCGACGCGTTGTGCGCGGGCCTCGTGAGGCAGGCGCCGCTAACTTCACGAATCGGCGCCGGATCGCGCTTCGAAGAACGCGCCGCAGGACTGCATCGCCGCGCGGCACGCGAAGCCTTGCGCGCCGCTGGACCGCGCGATCCCGATTGGCAGAACCTCGTGTCCCATCTCGACAACGACGCGCATCAGACGATCGTGCAGCTCGCCGGCATGCTGGCGCGGCGCGAGCAGTGGCTGGACGCGTTGCCCGCGGACGATGCGAGCGCATTGCGCCAGAGCGCGGAGGCAGCGCTGGCCGGCGAAATTCGCGGCGAGCTCTGCACGCTGCGCGATGCATTTCCGGCCAAGCTTGCCACTGCGCTCGCCGCCTGCGAGCGTTACGCAGCGGACAACCTCGACAGGAAGGCCGCGACCGCCGAGCGAGCCGCCGCGCTGCGCAGCTGCGCCGCGGCTGGAGGACTCCCGCCGGCGACCGTCGAAGCGCTGCCGCTGTGGCGCGCGCTCGCAGGGTGGCTGCTGGTCGCCAATAGCAAGGAGTTTCGCAAGAGCGTCGATGCGAGGGTCGGTTTTCCTCCGAAGGGCATCGGCTCGGACACGCGGGCGAGCACGATGAAGGCCGCGATATGCGGTGTGCTCGAACAGCTCGCCGAGGTGCCCGGGCTCGCGCACACGCTCGGCGTCGCCGCCAAGCTCCCGCCGGCGCGCTACAGCGACGAGGCCTGGGCCGTCGTTGCCTCGCTCGCAAAGATCCTTCGCGTTTGCGCAGCGGAGCTGCTGCTCGCCTTTGAAGCCACGGGTACCGTCGACTTCCCTCAGCTCACGCTTTCCGCGCTCGAAGCTCTTGGCGAAGCCGAGGCGCCGAGCGAGCTGTTGCTCCTCTTCGATCGCCGGATCGACCATCTGCTGATCGATGAGTTCCAGGACACCTCTTTTTCGCAGCTCGACTTGATCAAGCGTCTCACCGCGGGCTGGCAAAGAGGCGACGGGCGCACGCTGTTCGCGGTCGGCGATCCGATGCAGTCGATCTATCGCTTTCGCCAGGCGGAAGTGCGCTTTTTTGTCGAGGCGCAGCAGTCCGGGCGCGTCGACGACGTCGACGTCGAATGTCTAAAGCTGCGCAGGAACTTCCGCTCTCGCCCTAGTCTCGTCGAGTGGGTCAACAAGACGTTTCCGCAGGTTCTTGGTGCGGTGAGCGATCCTTGGCGCAGCGTCGTGGCATTCGAAGCCGCAGTTGCGACGCGCGGTTGCGTAAACGCGCCGGCGTGGACGCTCGATCTCGTCGCCGACGCGGGCACGGAAGCAACGATGGTGGTCGATCGCGTCCGCGCGGCGCTCGCCGATGGAGCGCAGGACGTGGCCGTGCTCGTTCGCGCACGTGCGCAGCTCGAGCAGGTGCTGCCTGAGCTGCGGCGAGCAGGGATTCCCTATGCGGCGATCGAGGTCGATGCATTGTCCGATCGCCAGGTCGTGCGCGACCTCGTCTCACTGACGCATGCGCTGATGCAGCCCTCGGACCGCCTCGCATGGCTCTCAGTGCTGCGCGCTCCATGGTGCGGCCTCAGGCTGCCGGATCTCTTCGCGCTCGGTAGCGCGGCAGAAGCCGAAGGCGCGCCGACCCTGGCCGATTTACTGTCGTCGGCGCGGGTGACCACGGCCCTGTCATCGGAAGGGCGCAGGCGTTTTGCGCGCGTGGCCGCGGTGCTCCCGCCGGCACTCGCTGCGCGCGGTCGCGCCACGCTGACCGCACGCACGAGGGGCGCATGGCTCGCGCTCGGCGGACCGGCGTGCATCGAGGAAGTTTTCGACCTCGCCGCGGCCGACCAATTCTTCGCCCTGCTCGCCGTGCACGAGGAAGCAGGCGACGTCGCCGAATGGGGTGAATTTCTGAACGCTCTCGCCGAGCTTCGCGCAGGGCCAGCAGCCGAAGGCGAGCCAACGCCGAAGGTCAAGGTGATGACGCTGCACAAGGCCAAAGGTCTCGAGTTCGATACGGTGATAATGCCCGGGCTCGCATCGAACGCGGGGCGCTCCGAACCGCCGCTGCTGCGGTGGCGGCAGCGCCCCGATGGCGTGTTGCTCGCGCCGATGCGGGCACGGGGCGGCGACAAGGATCCGGTGTACGAATACCTCTCGTCGCTCGAGCGCGAAGAGGAAGACGCGGAGCTGCGCAGGCTGCTCTATGTGGGATGCACGCGAGCGAAGGAAAGGCTGCATCTCATCGCGGCCCTCGAAGCAAGGATTGACGCGTCGGGCGAGTCGAGATGGACGCCGCCGGAGCGCGATTCTGCTCTCGCGAAGCTGTGGCACGCGGTGGAGATTCCGCCGCCGCAAGAGATGGCGGGTGGCGCATCGGTGCCGAGGTCAGCGCCTGAACTGTCGCGCCTGCCGGAGTCGTGGCGCATTCCGGCGATGCCTCCCGGAATCCCGCCGTTGCACGAAGCTGAACACCGCGCTGCCGAGGCGGTGCCGCTCTTCGATTGGGCGCATGAGACCGCGCGTCACGTCGGAACGGTCGCGCACCGGCTGTGCAAGCAGATTGGCGACGAAGGCTTCGATGCATGGAACGACGCGCGCCTCTCGCAGCTGAGGGCGCGGCTCGCGGCCGAACTGGCGCACGAAGGCGTGCCTGCGACCGATATCGATGCGGCTGCCGGCGTCGTGCAGACCGCGCTCAAGAGAATGCTCGGAGACACGCGTGGCCGTTGGCTCTTCGACGCATCGCATCGCGAGGCCGTAAGCGAGCTCGCACTGACTTCCAGGCGTGAGGCTGCGCTGATCGATGTGGTGCTCGATCGCAGCTTCATCGATGCCGAGGGCACGCGATGGATCGTCGACTTCAAGTTCTCGCGTCACGAAGGCGCCGACGTCGATGCATTTCTCGACAACGAGCGCGAGCGTTACCGCGCTCAGCTCGAGGCCTACGCCGAAGCCATGCGCGGACTCGACGCGCGTCCAATCCGGCTCGGCCTATATTTCCCGCTGCTCGGCGGATGGCGCGAATGGCCCGCTCCATAACGCGGCGCGCAAAGCGCTGGACCGCAGCGCGCTCGCAACGGTAAAATTCAAGCTTTTCAGTGCCTTCCGGCTTTGCGGCGACTCGCCGGCGGCCGACTGAGCGAAGCGTGCAGGTCTATCGCGGATTCCCCGTTCGCGCCAACCGTCATCTGGCGTTGACCATCGGCAACTTCGACGGCGTGCATCGCGGCCATCAGGCCATGCTCCAGCGCCTTACCGAAGCCGCCGAGGACCTCGAGCTGCCGCCCGCCGTCCTTACCTTCGACCCGCATCCCCGCGAATTCTTCGACAAGGAGGCCGCGCCTCCGCGCCTCTCGAGCGTTCGCGGCAAGCTCGAGCAATTCGCGGCACGCGGAATCGCCGAGGCTTATATCGCACGCTTCGACGCCCGCCTTGCCGGACTCAGCGCTGAGGAGTTCGTCGAGCGGGTTCTGGTCGAGTGCCTGGGGACGCGCTGGGTGCTGGTAGGCGACGACTTCCGTTTCGGGCGGGGGCGCTCGGGCGACCTCGCGCTTCTTCGCGCCAAGGCGTCGAGCTTCAGCGTCGAAGCCATGCCCACTGTGAGCGTGGAGGGCGAACGGGTGTCGAGCAGCGCGGTACGGGCGGCGCTGGCGAAGGGCGAGCTCGAGCATGCGGCAAGACTGCTCGGCCGGCCATATGCCATTACCGGGCGCGTCGCCCACGGCGACAAGCGCGGCCGAAATCTGGGCTTCCCGACTGCAAACGTGCCGCTGCGCCACAAGCCGGCGCTCTCGGGCGTGTTCGCCGTCCGTGTGCACGGTCTGGGCGATACGCCGCGCACGGGCGTGGCGAGCCTCGGAGTGCGACCCACGGTGAAGGCAGGAGGCAAGCCGCTGCTCGAAGTGTTCGTGTTCGATTTCGACGAGGCGGTCTACGGACGCCGCGTCAGCGTTGAGTTCCTGCACAAGCTTCGCGACGAGGAGCGTTATCCCGACTTTCCGGCGCTGGTGCGGCAGATGCAGGTCGACGTAGATCAAGCGCGCGAATACTTCGCGACTCAGAATGCCTAACGATACCAAGACCGACTACAAGTCGACGCTGAATCTGCCTGACACGCCGTTTCCGATGCGTGGCGATCTTGCTCGCCGCGAAGCCGACTGGGTCAAGGACTGGCAGCAGCGCAAGGTCTACGAAGCGATTCGCTCCGCCAGCCGTGGACGCCCGAAGTTCATCCTGCACGACGGTCCGCCGTACGCGAACAACGACATCCACATCGGCCAGGCGCTGAACAAGATTCTCAAGGACATCGTGGTGAAGAGCCGCCAACTCGCGGGCTTCGACGCTCCATACGTGCCGGGCTGGGATTGTCACGGCATGCCGATCGAAGTTCAGATCGAAAAACTCTATGGCAAGAATCTGTCGATCGCGGACACGCAACGTCTATGCCGCGCCTACGCGACCGAGCAGATCGCGCGGCAGAAGGGCGACTTTCAGCGGCTCGGCGTGCTCGGCGACTGGGAGCATCCCTACACGACCATGGCCTACACCAACGAGGCGGAGGAAATCCGCACGCTGGGAAAGCTGTTGGAGAAAGGGTATCTCTACCGTGGCCTGAAACCCGTGAACTGGTGCTTCGATTGCCACAGTGCCCTCGCCGAAGCCGAGGTCGAGTACGAGGATCGCCAGGACATCGCGATCGACGTCGGATTTCCGCTGGACGACGAAGACCGCGCCAAACTTGCCCGCGCATTCGGTCTCGATGCCTTGCCCGCGGGGCCGGTGCAGGCTGTTATCTGGACCACGACACCATGGACGATCCCGGCCAATCAGGCGCTCAATGTGCATCCGGAATTCGTCTATGCGCTGGTCGCGACCGCGCAGGGGACGCTGCTGCTCGCGGAGGAACTGGTTTCGAGCACGCTCGCACGAATTCGACGAGAAGGTCGCATCATCGCCACGGCGAAGGGCGCAGCGCTCGATCTTATTCGCTTCCGGCATCCTTTCTACGATCGGGCGGCGCCGATCTATCTCGGCGACTACGTGATGAGCGGGCAGGGCACCGGCATTGTGCACAGCGCGCCCGCCTACGGCGTCGACGACTTCAACTCCTGCCGTCGCTATGGCCTGAGCGACGAGGAGATGCTCAATCCGGTGCAGGGCGACGGGCGCTTCGCCGCGGATTTGCCTTACTTCGGCGGCTTGAAGATCTGGGACGCGAATCCGAAGATCGTCGACAAGCTGCGCGAGATGGGCGCGCTGCTGCACGCGGAGAAGATCACGCACAGTTACATGCATTGCTGGCGGCATCGCACCCCGATCATCTACCGCGCCACGACGCAATGGTTTGCAGGCATGGACGACGTTCCCGGATTTGCCGGTCACAAGCCAGCGCGTCCGCTGCGCGAGACCGCGCTCGCCGGCGTCGAGGCCACGCGATTCTTTCCCAGCTGGGGCAAGTCGCGCCTCTACGGCATGATCGCCAACCGTCCCGACTGGACGCTCACGCGCCAACGGCAGTGGGGCGTGCCGCTGCCTTTCTTCGTCGACAAGGAAAGCGACGAGCTGCATCCCGACACGCTGGCGTTGCTCTCGCTTGCAGCGGCCAAGGTGGAGCGCGGCGGGATCGAGGCATGGTACGAATCGACGCACGAGGACTTCGGCGTCGATCCGCAGAAGTACCGCAAGCTTACCGATACGCTCGACGTGTGGTTCGATTCGGGCTCGACGCATCAGACGGTGCTGCGGCGCGTGCCTGGCCTCGGCTTTCCGGCGGATCTTTATCTCGAAGGCTCTGACCAGCATCGAGGCTGGTTCCATTCTTCGTTGCTGACTTCGTGCATGCTCAACGGATCGCCGCCTTACAAGGCTCTGCTCACGCACGGCTTTGTCGTCGACGGCGAAGGCAAGAAGATGTCGAAGTCGAAGGGCAACGTGGTCGCGCCGCAGAAGGTCTGGGCTTCGCTCGGCGCGGAGATCTTGCGCTTGTGGGTCGGCGCGACCGACTATTCGGGCGATCTCTCGATCTCCGACGAGATTCTCAAACGTGTGGTTGAGAGCTACCGGCGCATCCGCAACACGCTGCGCTTTCTGCTCGCCAATACTTCGGATTTCGAGCCGGCGAAGGATGCGATCCCTATCGATGAACTTTTCGAGCTGGACAAGTTCGCGCTGGTGCACGCGCGATCGATTCTCGCCGCGACGCAGGCCGACTACGAGCGCTACGAATTTCATCTTGTCGTGCAGCGCTTGCAGACCTATTGCTCCGAGGATCTCGGCGGCTTCTACCTCGACGTGCTCAAGGATCGGCTCTATACGACCCCGCGCGCGAGTCGCGCTCGCCGCTCGGCACAGACCGCGCTGGCGCTGATCCGCGACGCGCTACTGAAGGCGATGGCGCCGATTTTGTGCTTTACCGCCGAGGAGGCCTGGCGCATCGTTCATCCTGGCGATCCATCGATCTTCGTCCAGGTTTTTGCCGGCTCGCTGCCGGAAGTCGCCGGCGCCGACGCGCTCAGCTCGAAATGGCAGCGAATCCTCGCCGTGCGTTCCGCTGTGCTCAAGGAGCTGGAAAGCCTGCGTGCGGAAGGCAAGATCGGGTCTTCGTTGCAGGCGGAGGTCACGGTCGCCGCGCCGGACGAGGATTACGAAGCGCTCGCCTCACTCGGCGATGATCTGCGCTTCGTCTTTATCACCTCGGCGGCGAGCGTGGAGCGCTCCGACGCCCTCGTGGTCGCGGTCAATCCCAGCCCCTCGCCGAAGTGCGAGCGCTGCTGGCACTGGCGCGCCGACGTCGGCGACGACCCGAAGCATCCTCTGCTCTGCGGGCGCTGCGTGTCTAACCTCTTCGGCTCGGGCGAGCCGCGTGCCTACGCCTAGCCTTTGCCGATGAGCCCTTCGCGCACGTGGTGGATCTGGGTGTTGGTGAGCCTTGCGGTGGTTGCTCTTGATCAGCTGACCAAGCTGGCAATCCAAGCGCGCTTTCTGCCCGCGACACAACTTGTGATCACCGATTTTTTCAGTCTGACGCTCGCGTTCAACACCGGCATGGCCTTCAGCTTGGGCCGCGACGTCGCAGCCTCGCGCTACCTGCTGTCCGCGGTCGCCGTCGCCGCGGCGGTGATCATCGTCTGGCTGCTGCGGCGCGGTGGCGACCGCTGGTACTGCGCCGGGCTCGCGCTCATTCTCGGCGGCGCAATCGGTAACCTGATGGATCGAATCGCGCTCGGTCACGTAGTCGACTTCCTGCTTTTTCATTGGCGCGACTGGTACTATCCGGCGTTCAACGTCGCCGACAGCGCGATCACGGTCGGCGCGGCCCTGTTGATCATCGATGCCTTCCGGCAACGTGGGCGGAATCCCGAACGCCATGGACATCCTTCTCGCTAATCCACGCGGCTTCTGCGCCGGCGTGGATCGCGCCATCGCAATCGTCGAGCAGGCGCTCGGCCAGTTCGGCGCCCCGATCTACGTACGGCACGAGATCGTGCACAACAAATTTGTGGTCGACGAGCTGCGCGGGAAGGGGGCGGTGTTCGTCGAGACGCTGGCCGAGATTCCGCGCGGCAGCACGGTGGTGTTCAGCGCGCACGGCGTATCGCGAGCCGTACGCGCTGAAGCCGAGGAGCGCGGACTCAAGGTGTTCGATGCGACCTGTCCGCTGGTGACCAAAGTGCACGTGGAGCTGGCCAAGATGCGCGAGCAGGGGCGCGAAGTCGTGATGATCGGACACGCCGGGCATCCGGAGGTCGAAGGCACCATGGGTCAGTCCGAGGGCGGCATGTATCTCGTGCAGTCGGTGGGCGACGTGGAGAGGCTTTCGGTTGCCGATCCGAAGAAGCTCGCTTACGTCACGCAGACCACGCTCTCGATCGACGATGCCGCCGAGATCGTCAACGCGCTCAAGCGCCGCTTTCCGCATATCGTGGGCCCCAAGCGCGACGACATCTGCTATGCCACGCAGAACCGGCAGGATGCCGTGAAGCTCATGACGCCGCAGTGCGACGTGGTGATCGTCGTCGGTAGTCCCAACAGCTCCAACTCGACCCGCTTGCGCGAGGTCGCGAGCCGACGTGGAACCTCGACGTTCATGATCGACAGCGCTGCCGATATGCAGCGCGAATGGGTAAGTGGCAAGCGCGTGATCGGCATCACGGCGGGCGCCTCGGCGCCGGAGGTCCTCGTGCGGGAGGTGATCGCGCGTCTCAAGGAGCTAGGCGCGGAAGAAGTGCGCGAGCTCGGCGGTGCGGTCGAGACGACTGTGTTTCCGCTGCCGAAAGGCCTGGGCAGCCGCTAGCTCACGGCGACGAATTCGTACAGCTCAAAGCCGGGTCCCTGTTCGACGAGCTTGGTGAGCACGGCGGTCTCGGTGCGGTCGCCGCGCGTGAGCGCCACGGCATGCTCGAGCTGGAACGATCCCGCCGGCACCAGCACCATCGCCGGCGATCCGTCCTCACCGTCTTCCGGCAGTATCACCGCCGGCACCAGCGCGCCACCGCCCGCTTCCTCGGAGCGTGCCGCCGCGGCCTGTGGGCTATCGGTCAGAAGCTCGCAGCCGAACTCCAGCCCGCTCCCGCGCAGCGTATTGCGGAACCAGCGCACCATCGCGACTTGCAGCGCATTGCGCCCCTCGACGCGCAAGGCGATCAAATCGCCTATGCGCAACGGCGCACGCGCTGTATCGATCTGCCGAAGCGCGTAGCCGGCGGGCGTGTGGTTCACGACCTGGCAGGCGTTCATCGTCGGCAAGCCCTGCGGCATCGACGCGGCCTCCGCGTGCGCGCCGCGACTGTACTGCCAGACGCCCGGCAAGCCCGTGCACATCACCACGCGTGCGCGCGAAGGCAGACGGTTGAACTGCCGCGCGGGAGGAATCGCCCACTGGCGCAGCAGCCGGCGCAGCAGCCCCACGTACTCCGCCTTCGACGCCTGATCGCGTCCGACGTCCGGCGGCGGCAGGCCGCCCGCATCGAGCCCTCGCAGCTGTTCCTGGATCTGAAACGCGAGATCGAAAGTGAGCAGAAAGAGCTTCGTGCCCTCGACGTTGCCGCCCTTGTTGGCCGAGAAGGGAGGGAAGTCGTGGCCAACCGGAACGATGGCGACCGCCTTGGCGAGGCGGTGCACCGGAGCAACGTCCGTGATGCGCGCCCAGTGCGAATGCTCCTGCAGGTAGCTCAAGACCTGGCCCAGCTGCCCTGGGAGAAAACCGTATGGATTGGCGAGCGCAACCAGGAGTGCCTGCACGTAGAGGCGCTCCGGAGTCACCTCGGCGCTATCGCTGCCGATCGGTGTGGCCTGCAGGTTGCGCTGGAGGGCGAACACGAAGATCGCGTGTGCGTCGTGCCAGGTTCTCGCCGGCACCGGCGCATAGGACATGTAGCTGTTGACGAGGATGCGCGCAGTGCATTGCAGGCAGCGGTGGATGAGTGCCACCAGCAGCCGGTTCCCGGCGAGCAGGATGCGTCTCTCCGCTTCGTGCGACAGCAGATGTTTGTACGCGGTAGCGAGCTCCGTTGAAAGCGTCAGCGCGGCTTTCGCAGCGGCGAGCGCGTTACCTGACAGCGGATGCGTCGCCCGCGCGTAATGGCGCTCGAGGTTCGGCCCCAGCGCGACGGCCGCCGAGTAATACTTTTCCGCCAGCTCGAGGCGGCGCGACTCGGGAATGGCGACACGATTGGTGGCCGCGAGCGCGTCGCCAATGACGCCCGCGGCATCGACCGGGTCGCGTTTCAGCGTTTCGTCGAGCCAGGGTTGTACGCGCGCCGGCCGCGTCTCCGGCGGATGCGTAGGACGGGACTCGAGCTCCGGCAGGGTCAATCCAAGCGCCATGACATTGGCATCAGTCGGGCAAAACGGTCCGATTGTAGACGATGCGCCGGGATTTGGGACCCTCTACACATCACGCGGCGCCCAGGAACGCCACAACGGGCGCGATCTGCTCCGGATTGAAGAGCATCGGAGCGTGGCCCACGCCGGCGAACTCGATCAGACGCGGCTTCGGCCCGCGCGTGCGCATGGCGGCGGCCGTTTGCACCGAGAGCAGATCCGATTCCGACCCGCGCAGCAGGAGCGTGGGACAGCGGATCGCATCCCAGATCGCCCACAGGTCGCCGCCGCTCGCGGTAGAGCGAAACGGGACGGCGATGCCTGGATCGTATTTGAGCTTCCAGCGCCCGTCGGTCGTTTGTCGCGCCGTCGACTCGGCCAATGCCGTCCACTGCGCATCGCTGAGCGCTCCGAACGGAGCAGAGACCTCGCGCACGTGCGCTTCGAGCGCCTTGAAGTTGTCGAAGACAGGGTCGAGGCCCACGTAGCCCGCGATGCGCAAGAGAGCCGCCGGCTCGATGGCGGGCCCGATGTCGTTCACGACCAATCGCTTGATCGGCGTTGCGGGCTGCGCCGCGAGGACCATGCCGAGCAAGCCGCCCATCGAGGTGCCGAGCCACGACACCTCGTCGACGTCGGCGTGCGCCAGCACCGCCGTCAATGCCGTGAGATAGGTTGGAAAGACGTAATCGTTTGGGTCTTTCAGCCATTCGCTGTCGCCGCGCCCCGGCATGTCGGGACAAAGGACTCGAAACCGGTCGGCTAGTGCTGCAGCGAGCACGTCGAAATCGCGTCCGTTGCGGGTAAGGCCGTGCACGCAGACGAGCGTGCGAGAGCTCGCCGGATGGCCCCATTCGCGATACGCCACGCGATGAAAGCCATGCGGGCTCAAGCTGCGGACGAAGTGCTGGCGGGGCTGAAGCATCGGGCGACCTCAGGCAAGCTCGGGTGGGAAGAGTGGCGCGAAGCGCAATGCATCGGCGTCGAGAAAGGCGTCGATCTCGTCGCGGCGCTTCATCGCATCCTGGAATCCGAGATCGATGAGCGCCTTGGTGTAGCGACGGTCGAAAAGAAGGTAGGAGAGAAGGCTCGCGCCCGTTCCCTCGGTGCTGCCCAGCCCTCGCAGGAGGTAGCGCACGCCGCGCGGCAGCCTCTTAGCATAGGGTGGTGCCATGGCGCCGAGGTCGCGGCTCGGGCTCAGCACCATGGCGTCGATGTGCGAGACCTCGGGATGATGCGCCTGCCGCTCGCCGGGCACGAGGTTGAGCACATGGTTGAGCCGCTGCAACCGCTCGACATCCGCGCCGAGGTTGTCGAGAAAGATCGACGACAGTGCGTGGCCGGCCATCTGCGCGAAGGACGGATAGCGCGGCTCGGCAAGCTGCGCTCCGGTGGGCCGCTGGCCGCTGAATTGGCCGACGGCGATCACCAGAATGCGGCGCGCACCCAGATGGAGGGCGGGGGAGAGCGGCGTGATCTGGCGCACCGAGCCGTCGGCGAAATAGTCGTCGCCGAGCCGGGCGGCCGGAAACACGAACGGAATCGCGGTTGAGGCGAGCAGGTGATCGATCGTGATCATCGCTGCCTCGCCGCGGCGCCGCGTGCGGCGCCACGGCAGGAGCGACGGCGAGCCCTGGAAGAAGGTCACGGCGTGCCCTGTTGTATAGCTCGTCGCGTTGATGGCAAGAGCGAGCAGGTTGCCGGTTGCTATCTGCGCCGCCACCCGATCCAAGTCGAGGTGTTTTTGGAGCAGCGCGCGCAAAGGTGCATTGTTGAGCATCGAAGCGGCCTGCTTCGGACCGCTGGCTCCGACCAACACCGACGCAAGCCAGCGCATGCCATGGGCCGCCACGCTGGCGAGATCGGCGCGATAGACCATCTCGACCTCGAGAGCTCGCCACCACCGAAGAAGCCGCGCGACGCCGCGGCGGAAGCTGTCGGCGTGCAACGCGAGCGTCGCCGCGTTGATCGCGCCGGCGGAGGTGCCGCAGACGATGCGAAACGGCGAGTGGCGATCGCGCGCGAGGATCCGTGCGATGGCGCACAACGCGCCCACCTGATACGCGGCGCGTGCGCCGCCTCCTGGAAGCAGGATGGCGATATCGTCGGGGCGCGCCGCCTCGTGCAAGGTCTCAGTCATCGCGCAGCGTGCGATCGAGCATCATCAGCATGGCAGCAGTGGCACCCCAGATGTAGCGCGCGCCATACGGAATAGCAAAATAGTCGCGCCGCAGCTCGCCGATCATGCGGAAGTGCCGCTTCTGATTCTCGCGATCGAGCAAGAAAGCGAGCGGCACTTCGAACACGTCGGCCACTTCGATCGGATCCGGCTTCAGCTCGAAGGGAGGTTCCACCCAGCCGACGACCGGTGTGACGCGATAACCGGTGACCGTCTCGTACTCGGCGAGCCGGCCGAGGAGCGTCACGCGCTCGCGCGCAAGACCCACTTCTTCCTCCGCTTCGCGCAATGCCGCGACCGGAGCGTCGGCGTCGCCGGGCTCGATGCGCCCGCCGGGAAAGCTGATCTGTCCCGGATGATCGGGCAAATCAAGGCTGCGCTCGGTGAAAAGCACGGTGAGCCCGTCATCGCGATGCACGAGCGGAACGAGCACCGCCGCCGGTTTCGGATCGCCTTCGCGTCCTGGAAGACGAAATCCGTCCGAGAGATTGCGTGCCGATTCAGGCGCAGGTCGCGCCAGCCGCTCGGCGAGCCACGCTTGTTGCTTGCGTGGCGGCAGGTCGAACAGCTCGATGGTCATAAAAAAAAGCAGGACCGCGCCGCGCGAGTTCGCGCGCAGGCCGATGATACAGCAGGGAACGGAGCGAGCCGCCCACTCAATCGAGGCGAGGAGCTAGTCGGAATCCGTGCGGCGATCGCGCCAGCGCCCGCTGGCGCCTATGGAGCCTGCAGAGCGTCGGCGGCTCTGGCCATGGGTTTTCGCCGCTTGAAGAAGACGTAGAGGAGATAGCAGTCCACCAGAATGGCGACCGCCATGACACTGTAAGCCCAGGGGCTCTGCAGCAACTTGAGCTCGATCAACACGCGAGAGAGACCGAATCCGACGACCCAGGCGTCGAAACTCATGCAGATTCGGCGAAACGTCTCCGCATCGAGGCGTCTGATGAGGTACGTGCCCAGCGGTATCCCAACGAGGACACTGGGAACGATGGTCCAGAGGATCGCCTGGCTTTCGGCTGCGAACAGCCCGAGATGGTAGTACGCGACCGCGGTCAGGGACGATTCCGCGACGCGAATCAATGCAAGACCGGCGCGAAACTCTTTTTTGACGAGGCCCTGGTTGTTGAACAGGATCGCCAGCGGCGGTCCGGAAATCGTGGTGACGGAATAAAGGAAACCGAGCCCAACGCCGAAAGGCAGACCGATGAGACGTTCCGATCGAACCGGCCTTCTCAGGCCAGCCGCCTGAACGAGAATAAGAGGAAGAAGAGCCGCGTACGTGGCGAACTTGATCCAGCCGGGATGAAGCGACGCGAGAAAAAAGCTCCCGATGGCGACGCCCGGGAGCAGCCCGATGAGGATCGGAAATACCCGCTTCCAGACCCTCGGAGCGCTTTGGCGATTGATGAAGAGCACGTACAAGTTGATGAAAACCTCGATCACCACCAGCGCCGGGTTCAGAACTCGGTTGGTGTAGAACACCAGTGCAACCGGCACGGTGAGCGAGGAGAAGCCGTAGCCGAGCGCGCCGTTGACAAAGGCCGCGAGCAGAGTGATCCCAACGAGGACGAGCACTGCGCTTTCGATGGAAAGCATTCCGCTCCTCCAATTAGCGGCTCGCCGTACCTTGACGGCGCGATCGGCGCGATCCGCTCATGCCGGAAGTGAAGTCTTCCAGGCTATAGTTATCCAGGATATCGGCGATCGCGTTTCTTACTCCGCCCATGACGTGTTGCAACGGGCAGTGAGCTTTGTTGGCATAGGGACAGTCGACACACTTCTGATAGGCGGTCTTGCTCACGCACCCGATCGGCGCCAGCGGGCCATCGAGAATCCGGATGACGTGCCCCAGCGTGACTTTCGATGGGGGCTTGATGAGGGCATAACCTCCCTGAACGCCGCGGATGCTCGCCAGCAAGCCGGCATGCTTGAGGCGCAGAAGAATGTGCTCTAGAAACACCACGGGAACGTTCTGGCGCTCTCCGATCTGCTGCCGGGTGAGCGGCTGGCCGTAGCTTTTCGTCAGCTCAATCAGGGCCCTGAGGCCGTACTCGCTCTTCTTCGAGAACTTCACAGTAATGTTTACTAACTAGGTCAACAAAGTATAGATTAAGGGCGCTCTCTGTCAACTCGTTCGTTGCGATCATGAATTGCGCGTTCAGAGCGGGTGTTGGGCCAGCCCGCCGCGTGAAATCAAGCCGTATTGCCTGCGGCACGCGGCCGCGCGGTTAGGGCGGAGGCTTCTTCGGTCGTGCTGTTCAGCGGACTCTGCGCCCGTGCGCGATACTGAGGTCCGACCAAGATGACCGCCGGCCCGGAAAATCGATGGGTCAACCGCGGCAGCGACGCAAGCGTGGCGAAGATCCTGCGGGATTCCGGCAACGAGGCGCTTTCGACGATCGCGACTGGCGTTGAGGGGGGCTTGCCGGCGGCAATCAACGCGGCAGCGATGGTGGCAGCCTGGCCCGCGGCCATGTAAATCGCCGCCGCATCGGCAGCGACAACGCTCTTGATCCAGTCGGAGGGCGATTCGCCTTCGCCCACCCGCGGCGTAACCAGCGCCACGCTGCGCGCCAACCCGCGCTGGCTGACCGAGATGCCGAGCTCGGCGGTCGCGGCCAGCGCCGCGGTGACGCCGGGGACGACTTCGTATGGCACGCCCGCAGCTTCGAGCGAGACGATCTCTTCTTGCGCGCGACCGAAGAGCATGGGGTCGCCACCCTTGAGCCGCACGACGACCGGGTATCTGGCCGCGGCATCGACCAGCCGCTTGTTGATGAATCTCTGCGCCGTGGAGTGCTTGCCGCAGCGCTTGCCCACCGCGATCTTCTCCGCACGCGCGGCGAGCGCGATCGTGTCGGGATGCACGAGCGCGTCATGGAACACGATGTCCGCTCGCTCGAGCAGCTTCGCGGCCCGCAGCGTTAGCAGGTCGGGAGCTCCAGGCCCGGCGCCTACGATGTATACGACGCCCATCATTGAATCATTCCCGCGGCGACCGTGTTGTTCGTCACCTCGTCGATGAGGATGAAGCTGCCGGTAGCACGGTTTTCGGCGTAACGGTCCGGGAAGATGGGTTGCGCGAGCGCGAGAACGACCTGCGCCATGTCGTTCATGCGCAGGTCGACCGTGCCCAGCTCGCGCTCCTGCGCGGAGACATTCCAGCGATGGTCGACGCGCTCGACGCGGGCACGCACTTCGCGGGTCGTGTGCCGCAGAAGATACTTGCGCGACGGAGCGATCGGCACATCGCCGAGCCAACACAACGATGCGCGCAGACTGCGCTGCGCGTCGGGCGCGGCGTCATCGCGCACGATAAGGTCGCCGCGCGAGACGTCCAGCTCGTCTGCGAGCACTATCGTCGCCGATGCATGCAAGCCCGCGCAGGACTGCACCCCGGCTGCGGTGCGCAGCTCCCGCACGCAAGTGCTGAGCGCCGAAGGCAGCACTGTGACGCGGTCGCCGACCGCGATCGAACCCGACTCGATGCGGCCCATGTAAGCGCGCGGCGCCGTCGCAGTCGGACGCGACACGTATTGCACCGGGAACCGGAACGGCGCGCTCGCGAGCGTCTTCGGGATCTCGACCGTCTCCAGAATCTGCAGCAGCGTCGGCCCGTCGTACCAGCCGAGGCGCTCGCCGCGATCGACAACCATGTCGCCGTCGAGCGCGGAGATCGGGACGAAGCGCAGGTCGGAGATGCCGGTTCGTTGGGCGAAAGCCAGGAAATCGCCGACGATGGCCGAAAAAGCGTCGGCGTTATAGCCGACGAGGTCCATCTTGTTGACCGCCAGCACGATGTGCGGGATTCCCAGCAGGTGCGCTAGCGTGGCGTGGCGGCGCGTCTGCGTGACCACGCCGTGGCGCGCGTCGACGAGGAGGATCGCCAGTTGGGCCGTGCTAGCCGCAGTCACCATGTTGCGCGTGTACTGTTCGTGCCCCGGCGCGTCGGCAATGATGAACTTCCGTAGCGCGGTTGCGAAATACCGGTATGCGACGTCGATCGTGATGCCTTGCTCGCGTTCCGCGACGAGCCCATCGGTAAGGAGTGAGAGGTCGAGTCTCTGTCCTCGGCGCTGCGAGGTGCGCTCGATCGCGGCCAGCTGATCGGCGAGGATCGCCTTGGTGTCGTAGAGCAGCCGCCCGATCAGCGTGCTCTTGCCGTCGTCGACGCTGCCCGCGGTGATAAAACGCAGCACGCCGTGGTCCAGTACGTCGAGCCGTTCGATCGCAGACATCAGAAGTAGCCCTCGCGTTTGCGCCGCTCCATCGACGCCTCGTGTGTCTGATCATCGAGGCGAGTCGCGCCGCGCTCGGTGATCGTGGTCGCTGCGGTTTCGGCGACGATGGCGTCGATGCTCGTGGCCTCGGAGAGAACGGGCGCGGTGCACGAAATATCGCCTACGGTGCGAAAGCGCACCGAGAGCTCTTCGATTCGTTCGCCGTCGCGCGGCGGAGTGAGCGGCGTCACCGCCACGATCTGCGAGCCGCGACGCATGACGCGCCGCCGGTGCGCGAGATAGAGGTCGGGCACGGCGAGCCGCTCGCGGCCGATGTACTGCCACACATCGAGCTCGGTCCAGTTGCTGATCGGGAAGACGCGCACGTGCTCGCCTTGATGCACGCGCGCGTTGTACAGATTCCACAGCTCGGGACGCTGACTCTTCGGATCCCATTGGCCGAAACTGTCGCGGATCGAGAAGATGCGTTCCTTGGCGCGAGCCTTTTCCTCGTCGCGGCGCGCGCCGCCGATGCAGGCGTCGAAGCCGAACTCCTCGATCGCATCGAGCAGAGTAACCGACTGATGGCGATTGCGGCTCTCGTCGGGGCGCGAGAGGACGACTCGGCCGCGAGCGATCGAGTCCTCGACCGAGCGCACGATCAGTCGCTCTCCGAGCTCGGCGACCCGGGCGTCGCGAAACGCGATGACTTCAGGAAAATTGTGCCCGGTGTCGATGTGCAGCAGCGGGAACGGAAACGGCTCGGGCCGGAACGTTTTCTCTGCGAGACGCAGCAGGACAAGCGAATCCTTGCCGCCGGAGAAGAGCAGGGCAGGGTTGCGGCATTGTCCGGCGACCTCGCGCAGGATGTGGATCGCCTCGGACTCCAGCCAGGCGAGGTGATGCGCGTCCGCGGGGGCGGGAACGCTTTCGCCCACTGCATCTCGCTGGAGCAGGGCAGTAGCGCTCATCTCTGCAACTCGACGACGCGAACGCCGACGTCGAGCGGACGGCGATGCAACCCGCATTCGCGGTGCTCGGGATGCTCCCACCACCAGCGCCCCGCACGGATGTCCTCGCCGGGCTCGACGGCACGGGTGCACGGCGCGCAGCCGATGCTCGGATAGCCACAGCCATGGAGGGGATTGGTCGGTACTTCGTGCTGGCGCAGGTAGCTCCACAGCTCGTCGTCGCTCCATTCGGCGAGCGGATTGAACTTGGGCAGGCCATGCTCTGCGTCGAATTCCTCGATCTCGAGCGCGCGTCGAGTAATCGACTGTCCGCGCCGCTGCCCGGTAATCCACGCGCCTCGCGCGGCGAGCGCCCGAGCGAGCGGGCCGCCCTTGCGAATCGCACAGCAGCGCTGTCGCAGCTCGACGCTGCGGTAGAAGGCATTGACACCGTTCTCGCGCACGTAGTCTTCGAGCGCGCGGGCATCCGGATAATGAGCTTCAATCGGTAGGTTGTAGTGCCCGCGCACGCGGTCGATCAGCGCATAAGTCTCGCCGGGCAAGCGCCCGGTATCGAGCGTGAAGATCGCGATTGGGAGGGCGTGCCGCGCGATCATGTCGGTGAGCGCCATGTCTTCCGCGCCGAAGCTCGACGCAAGCGCCGCGGGCTCATGGCGAGTCGCGATTCGCTGCAGCAGCGCGATCGCTGCGGCGGCGCGGCCTTGGTTTTTAGCGGCTCGGCTCACGATGGATCGTTGGCTGCGGAAGTGTGATCGCGCACCTGGCCCGTCAGCGTGCGCCGGCGGAACAGTGGCGTGGCCTCGCGCACGGTCGCCTGATAGCCGTCGCTGAAATCGCTGAAGCCCTTGAACGCATCCTCGAGACTGCGGTCGGCGCGCACCGAAAACGCATCAAAGCCGCATTGACGCATGTAATAGAGCTGATCGCGAAGCACGTCGCCGATGGCGCGAAGCTCGCCACTGAAGCGATACTGCGTGCGCAGGAGCTGAGCGATCGAATAGCCGCGTCCGTCGGTGAACTTGGGAAAGTCGATCGCGATGAGCGGCAGCGCCGTGACGTCGTCGGCAAGCGCCTCGGGATCGTCGTCCGGCTTGAGCCAGACGCCGACTTCGCCGCGTGCGATGAGGGCTGCGCGCTCAACCTTCCAAAGAGCCAGCGGCACGATAACTGGAGTTGCCGGTGACAGATCGGCGAGCGACGCGACTTCGCGCAGCACCGTCCAGCGATCCTCGACGATGGCGCCGTCCTTAATGAGCCGCGGCATAGACGCGCTCCTTGAACGGCTCCAGGCCAAGCCGCCGCACAGTGTCGATGAACTGTTCGTCCTCGTGTCGGCGCTCGACGTAGACCTCGATCAGGCGCGCCACCACATCGGGCATCTCGTTCGCCGCGAACGACGGACCGATGACTTTGCCGAGTGAAGCGGCTTCGCCCTGCGCACCGCCGATCGAGACCTGGTACCACTCCTCACCATTCTTGTCGACGCCGAGCACGCCGATGTTGCCGACATGATGATGCCCGCAGGCGTTCATGCAGCCGGACATGTTGAGCGAGACCTCGCCGATGTCGTAGAGGTAATCGAGGTTGTCGAAGCGCCGCTGCACTGCTTCCGCAATCGGAATCGACTTGGCGTTGGCAAGCGAGCAGAAGTCTCCACCCGGGCAGCAGATGATGTCGGTGAGAAGCCCGATGTTCGGCGTCGCGAGGCCGATGCGCTTCAGCTCGCCCCACAGCGTGAACAACTCGGACTGACGCACGTCGGCGAAAACGAGGTTCTGCTCGTGCGATACGCGTAGCTCGCCGAAGCTGTAACGGTCGGCAAGCGCGGCGATCGCGTCCATTTGATCCGAGGTGACGTCGCCCGGAGGGACGCCGGTCTTCTTGAGCGATAACGTAACCGCCGCGTAGCCGGGGATCTTGTGCGGGAAAACGTTGCGCTTGACCCAGTTGCCGAACGGCCGGCTGTCGGCGACGGCGGCACGGAAGCCGGCGTCATCGGCCGGAAGCTCCGCGTATGGCGGAGGATCGAAATGCGACGCGAGTCGCTCGATCTCTTCGTCCGGCACGGTCGCGGGCGCGCCGCGGGCACGCTCCCATTCCTTTTCCACCGCGCGCGTGAATTGGGCCGGAGTTCGTTCCTTCACCAGAATCTTGATGCGCGCCTTGTAGATGTTGTCGCGGCGGCCGAAGCGGTTGTACACGCGCAGGATCGCGTCGAGATAGTTGAGAAGCTCCTCGCGCGGCAGCCAGTCGCGGATCACGTAGCCGATCATCGGCGTGCGGCCGAGGCCGCCGCCGACCAGGATGCGGAAGCCGACTTCGGCCTTGTCGTTGCGGACGGCGTGCACGCCGATGTCGTGCACCAGCGTCGCGGCGCGGTCCACCGTGGAGCCGTTGACGGCGATCTTGAACTTGCGCGGCAGGTAGGCGAACTCTGGATTGAGCGTCGCCCACTGCCGGATCAGCTCGGCGTAGGGGCGGGGGTCGACCAGTTCGTCGGAAGCGATGCCTGCGAAGTGGTCAGTCGTGATGTTGCGCACGCAGTTGCCCGAGGTTTGGATCGCGTGCATCTCCACCGTCGCCAGCTCGGCCAGGATGTCGGGGACGTCTTCGAGTCGTGGCCAGTTGAATTGCAGGTTCTGTCGGGTCGTGAAGTGGCCGTAGCCTCTGTCATACTTGCGGCCGAGGTGCGCGAGCTTGCGCAGCTGCTTCGACGAAAGCACGCCGTACGGAACCGAGATGCGCAGCATCGGCGCGTGCTTCTGGATGTAAAGCCCGTTCTGCAGGCGCAGCGGCCGGAACTCGTCTTCGGTCAGCTCGCCCGCGAGAAAGCGCCGCGTCTGGTCGCGGAACTGGGCAACGCGTTCAGCGACGAGGCGGTGGTCGTAGGCGTCGTAGCGATACATGAGGGTGCCTGTATCGCGACAGCCTACGGCTCGTCCTATATATAGAAAAGGAATGTTTGGCGATTAGATGATAGCGACTGGAGATAAGGGCGCCGGAGCCCGCGGCTTGATTCTCTTCGCTCACGGCTCGCGAGAAGCAGTTTGGGCTGATCCGTTCGAGCGTCTGGCGCAGCTCGTCCGCGCGGCCGCACCCAGGCAACAAGTTCGTCTTGCTTTCCTCGAACTAATGCATCCCGATCTTGAGGAAGCGGTCGCTGAACTCACGGAACGACACGTTGGCGAGATTTGCGTCGTCCCGATCTTCCTCGGACAGGGTGGACACCTCCGGCGAGATCTGACGCGGATCATCGAGGATCTGCGCGCTCGTCATCCAGGCATCAGGATCGACTGTGCGAAGCCGGCCGGGGAGGAAGAGAGGGTCTTGGGTGCGATCGCCGAGTACTGCGTGACGCAGCTGAGACGGTTCGACTAACGCCGTCTAATTGATATTATGTAAAGTGCACTACAAAGGAAACAACTTCGCTTTCAAGAGTCCCGGGCATCAAGGCCGGTCCGGCTGCGATGTGATGTCTCTTCGCTTAGGATTCGTCTAACCCCGACTGTGCACGAGCAGCCCTGCCCACGCGAGCACGGCAAAGACGGCACTCGCAAGAAACGTAATTGCGGGTCCATATGCGTCCCAGAGCCAGCCCGCGAGAACGCTCGCGGCAAGCAGCGCGACGCCGCTCATCAAGTTGAAGAAGCCAAAGGCAGTCCCGCGCAGATCGGTAGGTGCTGTTTCAGCGACGAGCGCAGCCAGGAGGCCCTGGGTCAGTCCCATGTGCAGGCCCCATACGGCGGTGCCGGCGAGAACTTGAGTTACCGAACCCGCGCTCGCAAGAATCAGGTCCGCGGCCGCCAATGCCAGCAATCCGCCCGACAGGAGCGCGCGTTGATGGCCGCGATCAACAAGCACTCCGGTCGGATATGCAGCGATGGCGTACACGGCGCTCATCACCACCATCACCATCGGTATCCAAGCCGTCGTCATATGCACGCTCTGCGCGCGAAGCACCAGAAACGCTTCCGAGAACCGTGCGAGAGTCATCACGGCGGCCAGAGCAACGACCCACCAGTAGCGCGCGGGAAGATGCTTGCAATCAGCGAGCCTGATCGGCGGCTTCGCGGCTTTCTCATCCACGGATCGCTCGGGCTCGCGCACACCGAGCGCCAGCACGGCCACAGCGGCGAAAGCTGGCGCGACGGCGACCCAGAACACCAATCGGAAATTGTCGGCGAACCAAAACATCGCGCCGATGGCCAGCAGCGGACCCGCCACTGCACCCACCGTGTCCAGCGCCTGGCGCAGCCCGTAGGATGCGCCGCGCAACTCAGGCGGGGTGATGTCGGCAATCAGGGCGTCCCGCGGTGCGCCGCGGATGCCCTTGCCGACCCGGTCGAGAAAGCGGGCGAACACGACCGAGCCAAAGGAAGAAGCCAGTGGAAAAATCGGCTTGGTCAATGCCGCGAGACCGTATCCGAGCACGGTGAGCGGCTTGCGCCTGCGTACGTAGTCCGACAGATAGCCCGAGAACAGCTTGGTGATCATCGCGGTCGCCTCGGCGATGCCCTCGATGATTCCGACGGCGAAAGTCGATACGCCGAGCGTGGTCACCAGGAAGAGCGGCAGCAGGCTGTGAATCAGCTCGGAGGACGTGTCCATCAGGAGCGACACGATTCCGAGCACCCATACGCTGGCGGGCAAGCGAGAGAGCGCAGTTTGCTTCATTGCGAAATTCGCCACGCCCTACCCGTTAACGCGGCTCGGCTAGGGTTGCGAGAAGTCGAAGGCAGGGGTGAGATCGCCTGCGTCCGCTCGAGCGCCGGCCAGCGGCTCGAGATCGAACCGCCGCGTGATGAACTTGATGATCGACGTCGTATCGTAGGACGTGTGATCGACGTGCCCGCGTCGCGCATAGGGCGAGATGATGATCGCGGGAATCCGGGTGCCTGGTCCCCAGCGGTCGCCGCTGGGAGGCGCCACGTGATCCCAGAAACCGCCGTTCTCGTCATAAGTCACGATGATGGCGCTCGACAGCCATAGCGGGCTCGCCTTGATCTTTGCGACGAGCTCGCTGATGTGGATGTCGCCGGACATGATGTCGGTGTTGCCGGGATGCTCGTTGAACGTGCCCTGCGGCTTGTAGAACGACACCTGCGGCAGGTCGCCCTTCTCGATGCCGGCGACGAGGTCGGCGTAATCCTTGAGGTGCTGCGCCCGATCGGCGGTGCCGGGCTGGAAACGCAGGAAATAGTTGAACGGCTGATGATGGGCGACGAAATAAGGCGCACCCGGATCGTTGTTGTAGATGATGCGCCGCTCCGCCGACGGCTCCTGCATGCCATCCTTGACGGCGAGATTCCATGCTCCTGCATACCACGCCCAGGAGATGCCCTTCGCCGATAGCGTATCGCCGATCGTCTTCATCGTCTGCGGCGGCAAGGTGTAACCCGAAAGCCCCGCGATGCGCGGATCGCCGTCCTTCTCGGGCGGCACGCGGCTCGGCTGATAGCGTGGATAGGCCGTCGAGATTGCATAGCCGTCCTGCGTGAATTCACCGGCCACGAAGACCGGCGGTCCGTCGAGGGCCGATCGCGGCGACTCCGGCTTGCGCTTGAGCCAGCCGCGCTCGTCCAGCTGGGCGCGCAGCGCCTCGGGCGCGCCGCGATCCACCGGCGTGCACGCGCATACGAGCCAGAAGTGATTGATGAACGAATCGCCGAACGCGCCCATGAAGAAATGATCGGCGAGCGTGTATTCCTGCGCCCATTTCCACATCGGCAGCTTCGACCCATCGTAGTAGCCCAACGCGAGCGCACCGGCGTCGGAGACTTCGACGAAGCGGTCGTTCCTGCCGCCGGCGATTTGCTCCTGCTGCGGGTAGAACTTGTGGATCAGATCCCGCGTGCGCTCGGTGAGCGCGAGATTGATCGGGGGCGCGTCGATGCGGAAAGGGCGGTTTGGGAGATTGCGCGGAAATGCGGTATCGGGATCATCCTTCCCCTTCCACACCGGCGGCAGATGCGGCAAGGGCTTGCCGTCGTGGTCGACCTGCGTGTATTGCGCGGGCGTAGCCTCCGCGATGCCGCTCGCGCCCGGAAACAGGCCGTAGAGATTGTCGAAGCTGCGGTTCTCGGCGTAGATCACGATGATGTGATCGATCTTGGCGAGCCCCGCGCGGGAATCGGCAGCGATCGGTGCCGTGCAGCTCGCCGGCGCCGCGGCAGCAATGCAGCACGCAGCTGCACGCAATGCGCGGTAGGACAGCATGCGTTGCCGCCCTCCCCTGCCTACGCTCTACTCAGTCCGCCTCGGCGGAGCCGGACGACGGCTCCCACAACTCGACCTTGTTCCCATCCGGATCGATGAACCAGCCGAAGCGACCGTACTCATGCTCCTCGACTTCGCCGACTACCTGCGCACCGCCGAGGTGGACCTGTCCGAGCGCGCCGTCCAGATCGTCGACGATGAGGTTGAACATGAAATCTTTCTTGGACGGAGTGAAATAGTCGGTATTGCCGGGAAACGGACTCCAGACCGTGAACCCGTGCGCGGGAATCGCGTTCCCCGGGAATTCGATCGACGACTTGCCGTCGCCCATGCCGAGCCACTTCGCGTACCACGCGAGCAGGCGCCCCGGATCGGGCGATTTGAAGAACAGGCCTCCGACGCCGATAACTTTCGCCATGGCACTTTTTTCCGTGGTTATCGCAATGTGACGCTCGCCCGCACCGTCCCCGCCCGTTCATGCCGGACAGTCAGCTCGACCGAGCCTCCCTTTTTTCCCTTGACGACCCATTCGAACTTCGCGCGGTCGTCGGTCACATGATAATCCGGCCAGAATGAAATGCCGGTGTGCTTGTAGGCCTTCCCTTCGAGTTGCCCGAGGTCCTCGCGACGTCGCCCGGAGACGAGCTCCGTGCCGGCGGGAACCGCGATCTCCGCGATGACCCCGCGCACGACCTTGCGCTCGAGCGCGCGCTTGCTCACGTAGCTCGGGAGCCACCCGGTGTTCTGTACGACGAGCCGGATGCGCCAGCTGCCCTCGCCTATTGCCTGCGCGTCGGCGTTGACGAGTTCGAGCTTCGGCGATAGCAGCGCCTGCCACAGCAGCCACTTCGGAAAGCGTTCGAGCTCGCGCTCGAGCAATCCCAGCGGTGGATTGCCGAAGGCGTGGAACCGGTTCCAGCCGCCGATCTCGACGCGTCCGAGCTGCGGATGATCGAAGGGCTTCCAGGGGACGTGCGCCGCTCCGCCAAGCTTCTCTTCGCTCCAGCGGAAGATCTTGAGATCGTCCTCGATCGGGTGATCGCGAAACCAGTCGATGTACAGATACTTCTCGATTCCAGCTTCGCGCATCGGGCTCCAGATTTCGACCACCCAGCTGAACATCCCGAGATGCTCGTAAATCCAGTCGAAGGCACCGCCGATCACCTGCTTCGGGTGATAGCGAAACTCGTGATAGACGGAGATGTTCGGGTAGCCGGTCAGCTCGGTCCCTTTGGCGCCGACCCTCTGATAGTGCCAGAGGTCCTCGGCATGCATGTCGGTGTCGGGCAGGTGGTCGAAGGGTCGCAACAAAACGCCCGCCCAGGTGTGGAATGCCACGCCGCCGGTGATGTTCGGACGTCGCACGACGAATTGGACGACAGCCCGCACCTCGGGCTCCGATGTGGGGAACTCACCGGCACCCAGCTGCTCGTATTCCTGCCGCCAACCGCCAGGAAAGTTTCTATTGAGATCAATACCCTGTTTCGGTCTCTTCACCCTCAACATGAAGCCGTCAAAACCTTCAATGCTGCCTTCCGGAAGGAGGCGGTAGTAGGTCCCGCCAACTTCGGTCGGTTCGCGCCGCACCATGAGTCGCGGCTCCTGGGGATGTGACTTCCACAATCCATTCGCATCGACGATGCGCATTTGCAGGATGCGGCCGTCGCCGTCGATGTCTTCGACCGTGAGCCCTTCGATCGCTTCTTCGTCGTAGGGATAGGCGCGGGTGCTCGAACGGACCCATTTGGGCTTGTCGGCGAGGGCCCATTCCGCCCCGTCCGGATTGATGCGCGGACAAAGATAGAAAGCACGCGTGTCGAGCGCCCGTGTTATGTCGACATCCTTGCCGTAGCCGCGCACGAGCTCGTTCAGGAAATACAAACACGCCGCCGAAGCCGCGACTTCGGTGGAATGGATGTTGCCGTCTACCCAGAACGCCGGCTTCTCTTCGGCGGGTCCGGTCGTGCGATTCGTTGCGGTGACGATCCAGATGTCACGGCCCTCGTGGCTCTTCCCGATCGATTCGAGGGCGAGCAGCTGCGGATACTCAGCGATGTACGCCTTGAGCAGATCGGTCAGCTCGCGATAGCGGTAGAAGCGGTCGAAGCGGACGTCCGGCATGTCGGGCCTGGAGGGCAAAGCGCGAAGTGTGGCCGACGCGCCGCGATGCGGTCAATCTTGACAGCTGAACGTCAGCGCCTCTTCAGCTTCGGGCGCCGGACGCTAGATTCCCGCATACCACTCGTAACCCTGATCCTCCCAGTACCCGCCCTTGCCTCCGGCGACCTTCGCGAAGCTCTCGACCAGCTCGATGCGCATCACGTATTTGGCGTGCTTGTAGCCCAACTGTCGCTCGACACGCAAGCGAACCGGCGCACCATTCTGAATCGGCAAAGGCGCACCATTCAGCTCGTAGGCGAGAAGCGTCTGCGGATGGTAGGCATCATCCATGTCGATGCTCTCGTAATACGGGCTCGCGCCGTTGGGCTCCATTGGATCGGCGCAGTAGAACATGACGTAGCGCGCTGCAGGCTTCGGACGGACGGTTTCGAGAAGCGCCGCGAGCCTCGCCCCTTTCCACTTGCCGATCGCGCTCCAGCCCTCCACGCAGTCGTGACGGGTGATCTGCGTGCGGCTCGGCAACGCGCGCAACTCCGCGAGCGAGAGGCTCACTGGCTTCTCGACCAGCCCGCCCACTTCCAGGCGATATTGGGCAAAGCCTTCGGCCGCGAGCGCGGCGTATTGCGGATTGTCCGGCATCGCGGTGCCGTTGCTGCGAAAGCTCGGCGAGAGATCGGCTTCGCTGAACTCCTGCGCCATCGCCCGGCGCGGCGCGATCAGATGCTGCGCGGCTTGGTTGAGCGCTTCGCCCGTAGCGAGAAGCTTGGGGAACCATTGCGTTTGCGACAAGGCGTCGCAACCGGAGAGCACGAGCGCTCCCGCAGCGCCCAGCGCTCGTCCGAGAAAGTGGCGGCGCGACAAGTCTGCCCGCGTCTTCATTTCGACAACTCCGAATTAACACGATAGCGACCGGTGATCATCGAGCGCAGATGGTTCCAGAACCCGCTCACGATGACCTCGAACACGTGGATCAACACGAACGCGACGAGCAGCCAGGCGACAATGAAGTGGATCGTGCGAGCCGACTGCCTGCCGCCGAAGAAATCCACCCACCCGGGAATCAACGTGTCGAGCCAAGGCGACATGGCGAAGCCCATCAGAATCACCAGCGGCAGCAGGACGAAGATCACCGAGAGGTAAGCGAGCTTCTGCAACACGTTGTAGCGCTTCGCCGCTTCGCCGGTCGGATGCTTGAAGCGCAAGTGGTCGACGATCGAACGTCCTATCGAGCGCCAGTCGGATGCGTCGGGTGCGAGGTCACGAGCGAGGTGCCGGCTCGCGATCGAATACGCGAGATAGCAAAGACCGTTGATCACGAACACCCAGGCGAAGAAGAAATGCCAGCGGCGCGCCATCGAGAGCCAGCGATCGCTCGGCAGCGTGAGCCACCCGGGAAACGTGCGCGCGACGACGTCGCCTTCCGCATCCGTGGCAGCGCCGAGGACCTCGGTGGTGACGAACTCGTGCCCTAAGATGCGCGTGACGCCGACCACGTGGTCCTCATCGCTTTCGCGCGTGGCGATCTGAAACAGCGGCGGCTTCCCGGTATATGAGGACTTGCCCCAATACAGCGCTGGATGCGCACTGAAGATGTTGAGCCCGCTCAAAAACAGAATCGTCAGCGCGATGACATTGATCCAGTGCATCACGCGCACCGCCAGACTGTGCCGGTAATAGAGATAGCTGCCCGCATGGACGGACGCCGGTGCTGCTGCGGATTCACTGGACGACATCGGAGCTCCTCGAAACCAAAAGTCTAGTCGCGCCCCCGCGCACTCACAATCGGCGGCGTATTGCCGTTGAGGTGCCGGGAGCCGCTCACGAAGCTATTGTCGCGCTCGAAGAAGCGCAGCTTACGATGCATTTCGCGCGAGATGCCGATGCGCACGCTGCGCCCGATGCGCGACGGTGGGACGGCCGCCGCGTCGACCGCGAGCCAGAGCCGCCGATCCGTACACAAGTCGATGCCGTCGTAGCGCCGGTCGATGTCGAGCGCGGTCGCGAGCCTGCCCGGGCCGCGCGCCAAGTCGGTCAGTCGGTCGGTGCCGCGCCATCGCTGCATCAGTGGAATTCCATCGAACGGTTCGAGCGCGCGCAGCAGCACTCCTGCGCCAGTTCCGGCCACTTCGCCGCTAACGTTGAGCGCGTACCAGCAGCCGTAAATGAAATAGACGTAGGCGTGTCCACGTTCGAGAAAGAGCGAACGATTGCGCGGAGTCTCGCCACGAAAGGCGTGGGCCGCCGCGTCGCCGACCACGTACGCCTCGGTCTCGACGATGCGCCCGCTCAGGCGCCCATGCGGATGATCGTGGACAAGGATCTTGCCGATGAGAAAGGGGGCGAGCTGAGCTGTGTCGCGAGGAAGCTCTCTGCGGCGCAAACGGCGCAGGCGTTCGGTCATGACTGCAATGATAAGACCCGGCTTCTTTCCGCAGGAGTAAGCGGCGCGGAGAGGATTCGCGATGAAGCCTGGACGCGCTCGGCTCTTCGATAATGAGCTTCACCTTATACAAGAGATTAGCGCATTAACATATTGATTTAGAGGACGGTGTATTCATGAAATGCTGCCCAGAGAGGCAGGTCTGCATCACTCGACGGGTGTGCGCTCCCCGCCGCCGGTTGAGAGGCACGAGCCCGACTGATTTCCGGCGCTGCGTGACGGTTGCAACGGGAACGGAACATCGAGACCTTGCAGGTGTTCACTTCAGTGTCTGGCACCCTCGCCGGCCGCTGTAGGAGTAAGCTTTCAGCGGGCACGCGCGTGGATGCGTGGAGGACCATCAGCCATGAGCAACCAGCCGCTTCAACTCCTGCGACGCAGCTTGATCGCGCTAACCGCTTCGCTGCTTGCTGTCGCGGCGGCGCACGCTGCGAACACGCCGATCTACAAGTGCTTCGACAGGCATCTCGCGCTCGTCTATACGGATGTACCGTGCAAGGATGGCGAGGAGCTTGATCTGAGGGCCGGCGATGCGGACCCCGCGGCGGTAGCGCGGCTCGAACGCGAGCGCGACTTGTTGAGCCTTGCCGCCACGCAGCGCATTGCCGACGAGCGGCGTGCGACGCTCGAACGGGATCTCTACAGCCGCTCGGGCCCAGTCATGGTCGAGCCGCCGAACGCTCCCGACGAGTATGCCGATTATGGTTATGGCTACGGTTACGGCTATCCCGTGTTCGCGCATACGCCAAAGGCGCATCCGCGCCCTCATGTGCGTCGCATGGCGGAGCATCGTTTCGCGCCTAGCCCGCCTTACATCGTGCCGCGGCCGTAACCAAAGAGTGCCCCTGGTTCCGGAGCTGGACGATCCCGGGGCGGCGGCAACATCGTGCGCAACACCTTGGTGACGAAGGAAGGCGATTTCGTGCTGGCCAACAGTCTGGTCCATGCCGTAACGCTGGTGAAGATCTCGAAGTGAGCTGATTCGCATTGAGCTCTGCAGCGAATTCATCCCCCGATTCACGCCGGGACTTCCTGATCGCCATCGCTGCCGGATGCGCGGCGGCATCGCTTCGCGACGAAGTCAGCGCGCAGACGAGCGCTCGAGCCGCTCCAACCGAGGTTTCCGGCAGCGAGCACTGGGCTTACAAGAATGTGGGGGGGAGCCGAGTAAGGCTTTTCCTCTGGCGCAAGCGCCTGAAGAACGCTGCGATTGAAAGCGCGCGCAGCGGCGCGATCCTGTTCGTGCACGGCTCCTCCGTTTCCGCGACGCCCGTCTTCGACCTGCAGATTCCCGGCAAACCTGAAGCTTCGACCATGGACTGGTTTGCCCGCTTAGGGTACGACACCTGGTGTGTCGATTGCGAGGGTTACGGTCGCTCCGACAAATCGCGGCCGGTGAACGCCGACGTCTCCTGCGGCGCCGACGATCTCGCCGCCGCCTCCGAGTACATCTTGCGCTTGAACGGCGGCGAGAAGCTCCTGCTCTACGGTGCCTCATCGGGGTCGCTGCGTGGCGGCCTGTTCGCGCAGCGGCATCCCGAGCGCGTTGGCCGGCTCGCGCTCGACGCGCTGGTGTGGACCGGCGAAGGCAGCCCGACGCTCGCCGAGCGCAGGAAGCGGCTCGCGCAATATCGCGCCAGCAATCGCCGCCCGATCGATCGCGATTTCGTTCGCAGCATCTTCACGCGCGATCATCCCGACACCAGCGACCAGACGGTCGTCGAAGCATTCGCCGACGCCGTGCTCGCGCTCGACTCTTCGGTTCCGACAGGCACGTACATCGACATGTCCGCGAACCTGCCGGTGCTCGATCCCGAGAAAATCACGGTGCCGACGCTCGTCATGCGCGGACAATGGGACGGCATCGCCTCGTTTCAGGATCTCGCCAATTTCTTCGCGAGGCTGCCGAACCCGGACAAGCAATTCATCGTGATGCCCGGTATCGCGCATACCAGCACACGCTCCAAGAACTGGGCGCTCGTGTATCACATGCTCGACGCCTATTTCAGCCAGCCGGCGCCGGTCTACGTCGGCTGAAACTCCGGAGCCGATGGAGTTCGATTACGTGGTTGTCGGCGCCGGCTCGGCCGGCTGTGTCGTTGCCTCGCGCCTGAGTGAGGATCCGTCGATATCGGTGTGCCTGCTGGAGGCGGGTCCATCATCCGATCGCAAGCTCGCTGTGCGCGTGCCCGCGGGAATGGCGATCACGGAGTCGACGCGGTATCTCAACTGGGCGTTCGAAACCGAGCCGCAAGCGGGATTCGACGGACGGCGCGCGTACCAGCCCGCGGGCAAAACCACCGGCGGCTCGAGCTCGATCAACGGCATGATCTACATCCGCGGCTTCGCCAGCGATTACGACGGCTGGGCGGCGCTCGGCAACACCGGCTGGAGCTATCAGGAAGTACTCCCCTACTTTCGCAAGGCCGAGCACAACGAGGTCCACGACAACGATCTGCACGGTCGAGGCGGCCCGCTCAATGTCACCGACCCGCGCAGCCCGACGAAGGCCTCATTCGCATTTCTCGAAACCGCCGCCGCTCTGGGTGTTCCGCGGCTCGAAGACCTGAACATCGCGCGACCGGACGGCGTGGGTCTCTATCAGACCACGACGATCGACGGCGAGCGCTGCACGACCGCGCGCGCTTATCTTTCCGCCGGCAGGGAACGCGCCAATCTCGCGGTTCTCAACGGGGCGCACGCTACTCGCGTTCTCACGGAAGGAAAGCGAGCGATCGGCGTCGAGTACCGCCAGGCAGGAACGACGCGGCGGGCTCGCGCGCGCCGCGAGGTCATCGTCAGCGCCGGGACCAACAAGTCGCCTCAGCTCCTGCTTCTGTCCGGGATCGGTCAGACCGACGTGCTGCAGCGCTTCGGCATCCGGGTCGCGCACGATCTTCCGGGCGTCGGCGCGAACTATCAGGAGCACGTCGACATCTGGGCGCCGTTTCGCTCCGACTCGACCGAGCTCATGGGTCTTTCGCTGCGCGGACTGCCTCGCGTCCTTGCCGACTTCTTCAGGTACGTCACGCGGCGCGAAGGCAATTTCGCCGGGCTCGGCGGCGTAGCGGGCGGATTTCTGCGCAGCGACCCCGGCGTGGCGGTGCCCGATCTGCAGTGCTTCTTCGTGCCCGCGATCGTCGACGACTTCGCGCGCAAATGGCATTGGGGCCACGGCTTCAGCATCCACGCGCATGTCTGCCGGCCGAAGAGCCGCGGTCGCATAACGCTCGCCTCCGCGGACCCGATGGCCGATCCTGCGATCGATCCGAACTTCTTCGCGGCGCGGGAGGATCTCGAGCTGCTCGTCAAGGCATGGAGGATCATCCAGACGATGGTCGACGCCGAGCCGATAAGGCACTACGTCGCCAAGCAATACTATCGGCCGAGCGGCGAGGACGATCGATCGATCGAAGCTTTCCTACGCCGGCGCGCGGTGAGCGGACTGCACATGGCCGGCACCTGCAGGATGGGCGTCGATTCGATGGCCGTGGTCGACCCAAAGCTGCGGGTGCACGGTATGAGCGGACTGCGTGTGGCCGATGCGTCGATCATGCCAAGCCTCGTGTCGGGTAACACCAACGCCCCTGTGATCATGATCGCCGAGAAGGCGAGCGATATGATTCGCCATGATTCGGGGCGCTGATCCAGATTCCAGGCGGGAAGCGCGCCATCATTGCGGAGAATCCGGGTGAAAAAATCGGTCGTCATCACCGGCGTTTCGAGCGGCATCGGCTTCGCCACGGCGCGGGCCCTCATCCGGCGTGGCTATCGGGTCTTCGGGAGCGTGCGCAGTGAAACCGACGCCAGCCGCATACGCGCGGAGCTTGGAGAAGATTTCATCGCACTTGTCTTCGACGTAACCGACGCCCCCGGCATCGACAAAGCGGCCGACACGGTTGCCGCAAAGATCGGCGGCGAATGCCTCGCCGCTCTGGTCAACAACGCCGGCATCGCGCCGACCGGGCCGCTGCTGCACCAACCGCCCGAAGAAATACGCCAGCTTTTCGAGATCAACGTCTTCGGGGTGATCGCGGTGACTCGCGCCTTCCTTCCGCTGCTCGGCGCCCGGCGCGACACCCCGCGCCCGCGCGGTCGGATCATCAACATCAGCTCCTTCAACGGCGGCGTCAGCGTTCCTTTCGCGATCGCCTACTCGGCGTCGAAGCATGCGCTCGAAGCGATCAGCGACGGGCTACGCCGCGAGCTATGCATCTACGGGATCGACGTCATCGCGATCGAGCCGGGAACGATCCGCACCGAAATCTGGAGCAAGTTCAGGGCCTTCGGCGTCGAGAAGCGCTACGCCGGCACCGACTACGGCCGTGCCCTCGCGGCGTTTCCCGGCATCGTCGAAGAGGAGATCCGGAAAGGTGACCCGGTCGAAAAGGTGAGTGACGCGATCTGCCGCGCCATCGAATCGCCCCGTCCCAGGGCTCGTTATCCGCTCACCGCCTTGTGGTATCTCGCCCGGGTGGTTCCGACGCGGCTCCTCGATCGTGAGCTGACGAAACGTCTGCGTCTCCGCTGACAGCGCGCGAGGAAGCGCGAGCGTGGATTTGCAAAAATTACCGACACCGAACGGTGCGATTCCCACCGGCGTCGCGATCACCAGCGTCACTGAACCGCCGCATCGCGAGGCGGGTCCAATCTTCAGCGTTCCATCGAGATTCCTGTGCGCTGACGCGAGGGCCCCGGAGCGGGTTGCCGACCAAAGCGCGTATTCGCAACCCGTCACCAGAGGACACCCGATATGAGCAAAGCCACGACGCATCAGCTCAAGGACGATCGCATGATCGGCGCCATTTCCGATCGCGATATCGCAATACGGGCAGTCGCCGAGGGCAAGGGTCCCGACACCAAGGTGCGCGAGGTCATGTCTTCGGGCACTGCGTGGTGCTTCGACGACGACAGCGTTGAGAAGGCGGTGAAGATGATGAGCGAGAAGCAGGTGCGTCGCCTGCCGGTCGTGAATCACGACAAGCGGCTGGTTGGCATCGTCACGTTTGGCGACTTCGCCGTCGAAGCCGCAGAGATCAGTCCTGCATCGCAGGCGCTGGCGCAGATCTCCAGGCCCACGTAGCCAGCGCCAATTCAATTGAAGAAAGGTCATCCATGTCCAACCACGCCAGGGTCTCGCGCCGGGATCTGTTGAAAAAGACGCTGCTCCTAGGCGGCGCAGCCTGCGCCGGAGCGTTCGCGGCACCTAGCGCGCACGCGCAGAAAGTCTCGAAGGAAGCCATGAAGTATCAGGACAAACCGAACGGCGACCAGAAGTGCAGCACCTGCATGCAGTTCGAGCCTCCCGGCAGTTGCAAGGTGGTCGAAGGCGCGATCAGCCCCAACGGTTACTGCATCGCCTGGGTGAAAAAAGCGTGAGCTACGTCAACAGCAATCTGCTTACCGGCAAGCGGGTCGTCTATCGCACGCGCTTGTACTGGCTGCTGCTAGGCTGGCCGGTGCTGTTCCTGATCGTGGTCTGCGTCCCGGTCGCATGGCTCGCCACGACGGACCGATGGAACGACCTGGCCTGGATTCCCGTCGGGATCGCCCTGCTCATCCTGCTCGGCGCGATCGTCAAGCGGCAAAGCTCCGATTTCGCGGTCACCAACAAGCGCGTGCTGATGAAGGTCGGCGTCCTCAGCACGCGCTCGACCGAGCTTTTCCTCAACAAGATCGAAGCGATCGCCGTACACCAGAGTCTGACCGGTCGCGTGCTGGGTTATGGAGACATCGTGGTGACCGGCAGCGGCGGAACGCACGAGGAGTTCCACGACATTCAATCGCCGCTTTCATTCCGGCGTGCGGTGCAGACCGTCACCGACACGCAGCTGACCTCGCTTCGGGAGCCGGAGGCGCGAAAGGCGCAGCCCGCGGCGCGGGCGGCCTGACCTCTCAGTGGTTGTTCTGCTCTCGCATTCGAGCCAGAGCGATGCGCCGCATTGAAAGAGGACGGCGCCGCCGGAATTGCGGCGCGCACAGAGAGCTGGAATCGTCGGTCGCAATGTTCGTCACGCGACGCCGAAACGCGAACCTCCGCCGCATCCTCACCGGGGTGTGATAGAAGGTCGCCTTGCTCATCTTGAACGCCAAGCCTTGTGCCGCTGGATGTGCTGGAAACGGCCTAAGGTTTGGTCAAGCGCTCGCCCCGAAAGTTCGAAACGACCAGGCGACCGCCTGCAGCCTGCTTGCGATGCTCCAATCGAGCTTCAATGCACCCGCCACCAGCTCGCCGTGGGGTTCTCCGTCGAAGAGCATGACGTGAAACATGCACGCGGCGAGAAACGAGCCATCGGGCGTCGGATGGCTTCCGTCGCTCGTGTAGAGCTGCAATCCCGGGATCTCGTCGAGCGCCCTGTGCCACGCCAGACCCACCGGAACCACGCGCGCGTTGATCTCGTGGGCAATGTCATACACGCCTCGCGTGATCGCTTCCTGCGTCTCGGGCGCCGCTTGCCGTGACCAGGTGAGATAGAGCAGCGTCTTGGCCCCGCGCTCGGCGATCAAGCCGGCGAAAAGCCGGACGTTGTCGTGATAGCGTTGTCGATTCTTGATCGGAAGCGTGCTCTGCTCCTGCAGCACGATGTAGTCCCAGGTCTTGGCCTGCAGAAGCTCTTGGGCCCGGCCCGCATTCCAGTGTCGTCTGAGACTTGCGCCACCCGAGAATACGAGCGCGAACTCGACCTGTTGCGGAGGATCCGCCGCGGCCGCGAGTTCGGCCACCAGGCGCGGCAGGTTGTTGCGTGAGGTGTAGCTGTTGCCGATGAAGAGGATGCGCGGCAACTACTTCTTTCCCGTGAGTTTACGAAGCGCGCTCCAGTGCCGCAGCGCCTCGCGCCGCAGGCCCTGCGCCTCGCACAAGCGTGCCAGGTTGAAATGCGCGTCGGCCAGCGTGGGCTCCGCATTGAGCGCCGCGCGATAGGCGTTCGCAGCTTCTTTCGCACGGCCGCGATCCTCGAGCAACACGCCGAGGTTGAACAGCAGCGTTCCGTCCGCCTCGCATTTCGCGATCGCGTCGCGATAAACCGCTTCCGCATCGTTCATCCGTCCGCGCTCGTGCAGCAGCCGCCCGAGGTTGACGTACGCGCGAAGATCGCGAGCGTCGTCTGCAATCGCACGCCGATACGCCTCGAGGGCCTTCTCGGCGTCGACCGCTTCGAGCGCCTGCCCCTGCTCGAACCATTGCGATCGCGCCGGTGCTGAAGCCGGCTCGACCGAGTTGACGAATGCGAGCCCTCCGTCGGGCGCCGCGACCTCGAAGCGGAACACATACTGACCGTCCTCCGGCTGCCACTGGCGATCGCCTTCGTTCACGACGACCGAATCGCCTACCGCCTCGATGCGGAGCCCCGCGAGCGGAATCTGTTCCGGGAGCTGCGCGCGCAGGCGCTTGAGCGAGCGCAATATCCGAGCCGCTGGAATTTTCGCTGCAGTGAGCCCCTGCGCCGCGCGCAGGACGACCAGATCCTGAAAGCTGAAACGATATTCGTGCCGGCGACCGCGCGCGGGCGTCACGAATCCGGCTTCGATCAAACGACCGATGATGGAACGGGAAAGGCCGAGCAGCTTGCCGACGTCGCGCAGCGAGTAGCCTTCGCTCACGACGTCACCAAGGTCGTCGGCAGCTCGCTAGCGCTTCGCGGCGCGGCGGCGCACCTCAGGCTCGGCTGCAATGCTCTTCGGCGGCTTGCGTTGCGCAGCGGTCTTGAGCTGCGCCGGCGCTTCTGAAACCTTCGGTTGGGCGCGCTTGCCCGCAGTCTTGTCGAGGCTCGCCCGCAGCGCATCCATCAGGTCGATCACCTGAGCGCCCGCTTCGGGTGCGGTCGGCGAGATGGCGATCTCTTCGCCGTCGACCTTCTTCTGCACAGCCGCTTCGATGCGCTTTTTCACGTCGTCTTCGTACTGCGTCGGGTCGAACGCTTTGGAGGAAATCTGCGCGATGAGCTGCTTGGCGAGTGCGAGCTCGCTGTCTTTCACCGGGGCGGACTCGATGCCGACTTCGGAAATCTGACGCACCTCCGGCGCGTAGAGCAGCTGCTGCATGACGATTCCGCCAGGTACGGCGCGCAACTGCACGATGTACTGCTTGCCGCGCGCGGCGTAGCGGCCTATGGCGGTCTCATGAGTCTGACGCATGCTCTCGGCGAGCAAGGCGTAGGGCTTCGCTCCGCCCTTGTCGGGTCCGAGGAAGTACGCCTTGTCGTAGTAGATCGGATCGACTGTATCGGCAGGCACGAACTCGCTGATCTCGATGGTCTGAGTGCCCTTCTCTTCCAGCTCCTTCAACTCTTCGGGCGTAAACGTCACATACTGGTCCTTGGCGAATTCGTAGCCCTTGACCATGTCCGTGCGCTCGACGACGGTTCCCTCGCGTGCGCAGACGTATTGCTGCTTCAGGCGCGAGCCGCAGCCGCCGCCGTGCAGCAGATTGAAGGACACGGCGGCCTGCGCCTGCGTCGCCGTGTAAAGCTTGACCGGGATCGACACCATGCCGAAAGTCACGGTGAGCGATGCCAATGCGCGAGCCGCCATACGGGTCTCCTCGGCCTACTGCAATGTAGTCGGGGGGCACATCGTGCCAAAATATTAGGCAATCTTCAACTCTGGCCGTTCCTTTTTCCCTTACGCGTCGGGCACTTCGACCGCCCGAACGACCGACGATGACGCTCGAGCGCTATCGACAGAAGCGCAACTTCAAGGTGACGCCGGAGCCGGCCGGCAAGGTCGGCAAGCCTCGCTTGCGCGAGCTTTCGTTCGTCATCCAGAAGCACGCGGCTCGACGTCTCCATTACGACTTTCGACTCGAGTTGAACGGAGTGCTGCTCTCATGGGCCGTACCCAAGGGACCGAGTCTCGATCCGAACGACAAGCGGCTTGCCATGCATGTCGAGGATCACCCGCTCGAATACGGCGAGTTCGAGGGAGTGATTCCCGCCAAGGAGTACGGCGGCGGCACGGTCATGGTGTGGGACCGCGGCACCTGGCTTCCCAAGACAGACGCGGAGGAAGGCTATCGCAAGGGTCATCTCAAGTTCGATCTGGAAGGCGACAAGCTCGAGGGCGGCTGGAATCTGGTGAAGAGCCGAAGCGCCCAATACGGAGAGAACAGCTGGCTTCTCATCAAGGAAGCGGACGACTATGCGCGGCTCGGGCGGGACGCGCAGATCACCGAAGATCGACCCGACAGCGCGCTCTCCGGCCGCAGCATGGAGGAAATCGCCGCGGACAAGGATCGCGTATGGCACTCGAACCGGTCGGTCAAAGCCAACGTCAAAGGCGGCGCTGTTGCAAAAACGCAACGGATCTCAGGCCTCGGCAGGATCAAGGCTGCGCGCAAGGCCGATCTTCCCGACAAGATGGAAGCGCAGCTCGCGACCGCGGTCAAGTCGCCGCCGACGGGAGCTTCGTGGGTGCACGAGATCAAGTACGACGGCTACCGGATGTTGTGTCGTATCGCCGATGGAGAGGTACGGATGGTGTCGCGCAACGCGAAGGACTGGACGAGCGACTTCCCGGCGCTCGCCCGCGCGGTGGCGCGCCTTCCAGTCGCAAGCGCATGGCTCGACGGCGAAGTCGTCGCGATGGACGACAAGGGGCGCACCAGCTTCCAGCGCTTGCAGAACGCGCTCGACGCGACCCGCACACAGAACCTCAGCTATCTCGCATTCGATCTGCTTTATCTCGACGGCTACGATCTGCGCGATGTCGCGCTCGTCGAGCGCAAGCGCGTTCTGCAGCGACTGCTGGAAAATGCTCCGGCGACCATCCGCTACAGCGAGCATTTCGCGGTGCCCGGCCCCGACTTTATGCATAACGTCGAGAAGCTCGGGCTCGAAGGCATGGTGTCGAAGCGTGGCGACCTGCCCTATCGCGCGGGACGCGGACCCGCCTGGCAGAAGACCAAGTGCCTGCGGCGGCAGGAAGTGGTGGTCGGCGGCTTCACTGACCCGGAGGGCTCGCGTCAAGGCTTCGGCGCGCTGCTCACCGGTTTGCACGGAGCCGATGGGAGACTGGGCTATTGTGGCAAGGTCGGCAGCGGCTTCGATGATGCGACGCTCGCGAGCCTCACCCACGAGCTGTCGCGGCTCGCCGTGAAGGAGAGCCCGTTTCACGATCCTCCCACCGGCGCCGAGGGCCGCCGCGCGCATTGGGTGAAGCCCGTGCTCGTCGCCGAAGTCTCGTTCAGCGAGTCGACCGACGACGGCACGATGCGTCATCCCGTCTTCCTGGGCCTGCGCCGCGACAAAGCAGCGCAGGAGGTCATGCGCGAAGCACCCGGACTTGCGTCGGCGGAAGATGCCGAGCCGGAAACTGCGAAAGCTCAGTCGCCGGTTCGCGCGCTAGCGGCGGACACCAAGAACACGGTCGCCGGAGCGACGCTCACGCATCCTGAAAAAATCTTCTATCCGGAGCTCAAGCTCACGAAGCGTCAGCTTGCCTCTTATTATGCAGAGGTCGGCGAATGGATGCTGCCGCACGTCGTCGATCGACCGCTCTCGCTGATGCGCTGCCCCAGTGGCTGGAACAAGCCCTGTTTCTATCAGAAAAAGGCCGACGACAGCGCGCAGGCGTCGATTTCGCGCATTGCGATTTCCAACAGCGACGGCGGCAGCTCGCAATACATGATGGCGAATTCAGTCACCGCGATCGTTGCGCTGCTGCAGATGGGCGCCCTCGAAATTCATCCGTGGGGATCGCGCGCCGGCAGCCTCGACAAGCCCGACCGCATCATCTTCGATCTCGATCCCGAAGAGACGGTGGCGTGGAAGGAGATCAAGGACGCAGTCACGGTGACAAAAACGCTGCTCGAGAACATCGGGCTCGCTGCGTTTCTCAAAACCACGGGCGGCAAGGGGTTGCACGTCGTCACGCCGATCCGACCCACCGTCGGCTGGCAGCAGGTGAAGGGCTTCACGCAGGCGGTCGCGGAGCTCCTCGAGAGAACCTTCCCTGATCGCTTCACCTCGAAGCTCCTCAAGGTCTCACGGCGCGGCAAGATCTTCATCGACTATCTGCGCAATGCCGAGGGCGCGACCGCGGTCGCGCCCTATTCGACCCGAGCGCGCGAGAACGCGCCGGTGTCGACACCGATCGACTGGGACGAGCTGACCCGCGATGTCCGCTTCGATCATTTCAACGTCGGCAACGTGCCGAAGCGCCTCGCGAAGCTGAACACCGACCCCTGGAAGGACATCGATCGCGCGGCCGTCGCGCTCGACAAGACCATCATGGCGCGCGTCGGATACAAGTCCTGACATGGCGGCCCGATCGAAATTGCTCGCGGGAACCAGCGGCTACTCATACAAGGAGTGGCTCGGGCACTTCTATCCCGAGAAGCTGCCGGGGAGCGAGATGCTGCACTACTACGCTGGACATTTCTCCACCGTCGAGATCAACAACACGTTCTACCGGATGCCCGCCGAGTCGATGCTCTCGCAGTGGGTCCAACAGGTGCCGGACGGCTTCTGCTTCACGCTGAAGGCGCCGCGGCGCATCACGCACGAGCAGCGGCTGCGCGAGTCGGAGTCGAACGTGGCCGAATTCCTGCGCCGGGCCGGTACGCTTGGCGAAAAGCTCGGGGCGCTGCTCTTCCAGTTGCCGCCGTATCTGAAGAAGGACCTGCCGCGGCTCACCGACTTTCTAGCGTTGCTGCCCTCCGGAAAGGAAATCGCCTTCGAGTTTCGCAACGACACCTGGCAGGACGACGAGGTGTACGCGGCGCTCGCGAGCCGCGGCGCGGTCCTCTGCGTGACCGACACCGACGAAGGCGACACGCCTTTCGTGGCCACGTCGGATTGTGGCTATGTCCGCCTGCGCCGCACGCATTACGAGGATCGCGAGCTGGACGCGTGGGCGGCGCAGATCGCCGCCAAGGGGCTACCAAAAACCTACGTCTATTTCATGCACGAAGATGAAGCGCTCGGCACGCGCTTCGCGCGGCGCCTGAACGGAGCGTGGGCGGCGCTGTCGCGTTGACGGGACGGTTGGCGGCGCCGCGCTCCCAAGGCTATAGTTAGCCCGATGCTCATCTTCCGCCAGCTCTTCGATCCGCAGTCTTCCACATACTCCTATCTGCTCGGCGATCCGCGCTCGCGCGAGGCGGTGCTAATCGACCCGGTGTTCGAGCAGGCGCGGCGCGACGCCGCCCTCGTCGCCGAACTGGAAGTGAAGCTCATCGCTACGCTCGACACGCACGTGCATGCCGATCACGTCACGGGAGCGTGGCTGCTCAAGCAGCAATGCGGAAGCGCGATCGTCATTTCGGCTGCGAGCGGCGCGCAAGGCGCCGACCGTTACCTCGAGCACTGCGAGCGGGTGAATTTCGGCGCCAGATACCTCGAAGTGCGCGCGACTCCCGGGCACACCGCAGGATGCGTGACGTACGTCCTCGACGACGAGAGCATGGCATTCACGGGCGATTGCCTGCTGATCCGCGGCAGCGGCCGCACCGACTTCCAGCAGGGCGATCCGCGCGCCATGTACCGCTCGGTGCGCAGCCAGATTCTGACGCTGCCGCCGGGCTGTCTTCTCTACCCGGCGCACGACTACCGCGGGCTGACCGTCACCAGCGTCGCCGAGGAGCGTCGCTTCAATCCGCGCCTGGGCGGCGAGATAGGCGAAGGCGATTTCGTTGGCTACATGAACAATCTCGGTCTGCCTCACCCAAAGCTCATCGACATCGCGGTGCCCGCGAATCTGTGCTGCGGTCATCCGGCACAGGACACTAGCTTGCCAGCCGAGCCCGGATGGGCGCTGCTCACCTTCACGTTCGCCGGCATTTGGGAGATCCAACCCGAGGCGCTCGAAGAGTGCGCCGCCGAGATCCAGATCGTCGACGTGCGCGAGCCGAACGAATACAACGGCGCGCTGGGACGAATCCACGGCGCGAAGCTGATCCCGCTCGGAACGCTCGCGCAACGCGCCGGCGAGCTTGCGCGCGATCGCCCTGTCGTCGCGGTGTGTCGATCCGGCGCCCGTTCGGCGCAAGCGTCGGTGCTTTTGCAGCGCGCAGGCTTCAACGCGGTCGCGAATCTCGCTGGCGGCATGCTGCGCTGGCGCGCCGAAGGCCACCCCGTCGAAGGCGGCCAAGCGTAGGACAGCAATCAATTTGACGTTAGAATCCGGACGCCCCAATCAGGGGGAGAATCATGATCCATCGACGCTCTCGCAGCATTTTTTTACATGCCCTAGCATCACTGACGCTGTCGTGCTCGACCATCGCGCTCGCGCAGTCCCCGGAACAGGTGTGTGCTCCGGATATTCAGGCCTACTGTGCCGGTGTCCCGCACGGCGAGGGACGCATCGCGCAATGCCTGCGGGCGAACGAGGCGAAGCTCTCACCCGCATGCCGTCAGGGCATGGCGAAGGCCGCAACGCTCATGAAGGAAGTGGTGCAGGCATGCGAGGATGATGTGCATCGGTTCTGCGCCGGCGCCGCGCAGGGTACTGCCAAGGAGTGTCTCCGAACGAACTTCCGTGAGCTCTCGATGGGCTGCAAGCGGGAGCTGTTCGAAGCGAAGCGCGAAGGAATGTAGCCGCCGCTCAGTGCTCCGGCTGTCGCAAGGCTGCACCGCACGTCGGAGGTTTCTACGAACCCGTCACGCGGAGCCACACGTCGCGCTTGCCCGGCCCATCGAACTCGCAGAGGAAGATCGACTGCCAGCGCCCGAGCACCGGCGCGCCGTCCCTGACGAACACCATCGTCGAGCAGCCGACCAGCGCCGCCTTGATGTGGCTGTCGGCATTGTCTTCGATGTGCTGATAGTGCCCCTTGTGCGGCACCAGCTCCGAGAGCTTTCCTGTAATGTCCTCGAGAAGCCCAGGGTCTGCGCCTTCGTTGATGATTACACCCGCGGTCGTGTGCGGAACATGGATGTGGCAAACGCCATCCTTCACGCCGCTCTCGGCGATGAACGTCCTGACCTGTTCATCAAGCTTGATGAGTTCGGTGCGCTTGTGCGACCGGATCGAGATTTCTGCGAATCCCGCCATGATACGGCGCGGACGTGAATCCGCGCCCACGCATCGCAACCGACCGACTGCTACTTCTTCGCCGCCTTCGGCTCGACCGAGATCAAGAGCGCCTCGGTGTAGGTCGCTTCGACCTGATCGCCGACCTTGACCAGCTTGAACTGGTCGGGGTCGTGCACCTTGACGTCGACGGTTCGCTCGGGACCTTTCAGCGTCACGATCTGCTTGGCCGCATCGACCGCAATCACGTCGGCGGTGACAGTGATCTGGCGCGCTCCACCTATGCCGGGTTTCTCGCCGGCCTTGGCCTTGCCTGCCATGGCCGATTCAGTACGGGCCACCGGCGCTGTCCCGCCCTTCTTCAATTCCAGCGAGAGAGCTTCGAGGTAGCGCACGGCGACCAGATCGCCGACCTTGATCTGATCGAAGTTCTTGACCTCGGGTCCAACGGTGACGGTCCGCACATTACCTTCGGGGCCCTTCAGCGTCACGGCACGCTTCGCCTTGTCGATCGCCTCGACGGTCGCAGTGATTTCGACCGTGCTCGCCATCGCCCCCTTTCCGGGCCCGGTTGCTTTCATCGCACCTCCTGTCGCAGCGGGCGCCTGGGCGAGCGTGGTGAACGAAATGCTGGCGGCGAGCGCCGCAGCGACTGTCAAAGTAATTGGTCTGCCGTGCATGACTGCTCCTTCTCGAGAGAAATGAGTTTGATCGCGGGGAGGCGGAAGATGATACGACCGCGCAGTTACCTTCACAAGGGCCGACAGCGCCGTAGGGCGACGCGGAGTTGCGCTCGTTCGCCGAAGCAGCCATGGAAGTCAAGCACATCAAGGAAGTCTACATTCCACAGATCGTAGCCGCGGCGAGCGAAGAAGAGCAGCAAGAGCTGGAGGAGGCCGCGACGAAGGAGATGACCAAGGCGGTCGAGAACCGAGGCCTCAAGGTCGACCGTTATCAGGAGACACTCGCTGCCGCGCTCACGCAACCCGAGCTGGCGCACAGGGTCGGCAAATACATGAGCCAGCCCCGCGCCTGGGTATAGCGGTCACTGCGATCCACGGGCGGGCAATCTGCGGTCGAACGCAATGCGCCAACGTGCCGAGATTTCGGCGAGCCGAGCCGGCGGCCTGAAGAGCATATCCCGCGCCGCGGCGCGTACGATTTGCCGGTCACGATCGCGGGTGATGTACTCAACCGGCGATTTGCCGTCGATGCGCGCGAGGAGCAATCCGGGGAGGAGCGTCGCGATCCGGCTTTCGATGGCGCTTGATGGCTCCCAATCTGTGCGGTCGATATAGGCTCTCGCAAACGCAGAGAAGCAGTCGAGAAACCCGTCCAGCCACTGCGGTCGCGCGACGCATTTCAGCAGGAAGTGATTCAGACAGAAGGCTGCATCGAACGCGGGATCGCCGTACCATGCGCACTCCGCATCGATGAGCACCGGTCCCTTCGGCCCGAGCAGGATGTTCTTGGGGCTCACGTCACCGTGCACGAGCGCTACGTGGGTGGTCGCCGTGCGACTGGCAAGTCCGCGCAAGCTGCTCTCCAGATCGCGATGGCGAGCGGCGGTGGCGAGCAGGTAGGGCTCGAGGCGGATGGCGCGAAAGATGCCGTCGGTGCGGAAGCGTTTCGCGATTTCGCCATCCCCGGCGCTCGCGCCGTGCAGGCGCGCCGTGATGGCGCCTACCTGCGTCGCGACCTCCGGATCAATCATTCCGTCGAGGAGCAGCCTCTTCCACACGGGATAGCTTTCGGGATCGAGAAAGCTCATCGCAAAGACCCCCTGCTGCGGGTCGCTGGCAATCGGTGACGGGACCGCGTCAGGACAGTATTTCGCGGCGAAATCGATCCACGCCCACTCGTAGGCGTTGCGCTCGACCGGTGCATGCCATGGCTCGGCAACCTTCAGGGTCGGCAAGGCGCGCTTGATGCAAAGACTCCTGCCGGGCAGATCGACGCGCCAGATATCCGAGGAGACCCCGCCGGCGAGCGGCGTCCACCTCGGCGTTTCGCCGGATTTGACGAGGCCCTTGGCTCGCAGAAAGTCTTCCAGCTGCCGATCGGGCTCCGCGGCGCTCATCCTGCGCGGCTGATTGCGAGCGCTGCCGCGCCGGCGAACGGTGCGCTCGATTGCTCAGCGATGCGAAGCAGCTGGTTGTACTTCGCGACGGTGCTCGAGGTGCGCAGCGAACCGATCTTGATCTGACCCGCGGCCGCTCCGACCGCGAGATCGGACATGAATGCATCCTCGGTCTCGCCCGAGCGCGCGGACACGATCGTCGCGTAGCCCGCGGCCTTCCCCTGAGCGATGACGTGGAGCGTGCCGGTCAGCGTGCCGTTCTGGTTCGCCTTGACCAGCACGGCGTTGCCGACGCGATTGTCGACTCCGCGCGCCAGTCGCTTGGGGTTCGTCGTGAAGAGATCGTCGCCGACGAGCTGCGCTCTGCCGGCGAGCCGTTGCGTCAGCGACTTCCAACCCGCCCAGTCCTCTTCGTCGAGCGCGTCTTCGACCGACACGACGGGAAAGTCGCGCATCCAGCCTTCGATCATGTCGATCATCGCCTCGGTGCTCAAGTCGCGGCCTTCGCGCGCCAGACGGTAGCGAGCGCGTGTTCCCTTCAGTGAGGTCGCTGCAACGTCGATCGCGATCGCGACATCCTCGCCCGGCCTCAGACCGGCACGTTCGATCGATGCGAGCATCAGCTGCAAGGCTGCATGCCCGGTCTCGCATCCCGGGCTCAAGCCGCCTTCGTCGGCGAGGAGCGTCGGCAGCCCGCGTTCACGCGACACTTCGGTCGCTGCGGAGCGAACCCGAGCGATGAGATGGATCGCTTCGCCGATCGACGCGGCACGCATCGGCACGGCGAGAAAGTCCTGCACGTCCATGCCATGGCCCGCGTGCAAGCCGCCGCTGAGAATATTGATCATCGGCAGGGGCATTACGGGCCGGGCTCCCGCAAGCTCGGCGATGCGCCCGAATAGGGACTGTCCCAGCGATGCCGCGACGGCACGGCACACCGCGAGCGAAACCCCGAGCGTCGCGTTGGCGCCGAGCCGTGTAAGCTGCGGTGTGCCGTCGAGCTCGCGCAGCCTGTCGTCGATCCGTCGCTGATTCGCCGCCTGCGCGCCGCGCAGCGCCGAGGCAATCTCGCCATTGACGTTGGCCACTGCCTTCTGCACGCCGAGACCGCTGTAACGCGCAACGTCGCCATCACGGAGCTCGTGAGCTTCGAAGCTTCCCGTCGACGCGCCGGAAGGAACGCTGGCGCGGCCAAGGCTGCCGTCGTCGAGTAGTGCATCGACTTCGACCGTGGGGCGTCCGCGCGAGTCGAGGATCTCGCGCGCGTGGAGCGTGCGGATCGTGGCGGGTTTCAACTCGGCGTCCGAAAATGACAAGGGGTCGGCGAAGAGCCAACCCCTGAAGGAATCTGGCGCGCCCGGCAGGATTTGAACCCACGACCCCCTGGTTCGTAGCCAGGTACTCTAATCCAACTGAGCTACGGGCGCTTGCATTGAATTATAGCAGAGGCACTTGACCCGCAGGACGATCGATCTGACGAGCTTGCGCATGTGCCTCGATGCGCGCGTGCCTGCTTCTTTCTTCCGCGACGGCGCCGGAGTAAAGTGATCAGTGAGATTCGAGAGGAGTGACTGACATGCGATGGGAAGACATGCGGCGCAGCGACAACGTCGAAGAGAACTCGGGCAGCGGATCGCCCGTGGGCTTCGGCGGAACCGGATTCAAACTTGGCGGTGGGGCGATCATCATCGTCGTGGTGGTGAGCCTGTTGTTCGGCAAGAATCCGCTGGAAGTGCTTGCCCTGCTCAGCGGCGACGGCGGCGGCCCGACGGTGCAGACTCAGTCTGTCCCATCCACGGCTCCGGCGCCGGCCCAGAGCGCACACGGGGATCCGCAGCGAGAGTTCGTCGCCCGTGTGCTGGGCGATACCGAGGACGTATGGGGCGGCATCTTCCAGCAGCTCGGAGGCACCTACGAGCGGCCGAAGCTCGATCTGTTCCATGGTGAGGTGAACTCGGCGTGCGGCCTGAGCAGCGCGGCCATGGGGCCGTTCTATTGTCCCGGCGATCGCAAGGTCTACCTCGACCTCAGTTTCTTTCAGGAGTTGTCGCAGCGCTTCGGCGCTCCCGGCGACTTCGCGCGCGCCTACGTCATTGCGCACGAGATCGGGCATCACGTGCAGAACCAGCTTGGCGTCATGGACGATGTGCGCAAACGCGTCGCAGGCGGCTCGGAGCGCGTGCGCAACGAGATGTCGGTGCGGCAGGAGCTGCAGGCGGATTGTCTTGCAGGTGTATGGGGCAACTCGGCCGCCAAGCGTCATCTCATCGACGCTTCCGATGTCGAAGCCGGCATCGCGGCCGCCATGGCGGTTGGCGACGATCGCTTGCAGCAGCAGGCGCGAGGCTACGTCGTTCCCGAGCAGTTTACGCATGGTTCATCCGAGCAGCGCGCGAAGTGGTTCAAGATTGGCCTCAGCTCGGGCGATATCAAGCAGTGCAATACTTTCGCCTCGCGCGACACGGGCGCGTCTGCAACACGCTAGGCTAGGCCTTCGCTGCGACCTGGCGAGATCGGAGCCAGCCGTATGTCGCGCTCGCACTCAACCCAAATACCAGATGTGCGGCGAGCGTGATGCCTCCGCGGGCGACGGTGAACCAAGGAAAGACCGCAGTAAATCCGTAGAGATTGATCGCATACAGCGCGAGGCCGAACAGCCCACCCACTATCAGCGATGAGCGCGTGCTTCGAGCTGCAATGATGGCGGCAAGCACCATCGCGTAGACGATCGAAAGCCCGAAGTGCACAACGGTCGCAACCAGGAAGATCTGCGCATCGAAGGTCGCGGGTGGACTGAGGGCGACCGGGCCTAGAATAATCGCACCAGCCAACCTGGCATCACGCCACAGTACGCCGGGCAGTGCGTCGGTGAGCGTGGCCCAGAGGAGAATCTGCGCCACGGTAGAAATTATCGCGGCTGCGGTTCCAGCACCTAGAGCGGCAATCCAATGTAGGTCTGACAGCCAGCGCGGCTTCACAAATCGACGACGAGGTCGTTAACGGGCTGTGAGCAGCAAACGAGAACGTTGCCTTCGGCTGGCTTGTCGAGTGGTTCCGGTCCGTAGACTACGTTCCCCGAGACCAAACCGCTCTCACAGTTGTGACAAACGCCGCTTCGGCACGACCACCGGACGGGCACGTCGCAAGCCTCGGCTAGCTCCAAAATGCTTTGGTACGCCGAAGCCTTCCAGTGTGCGGCTACGCCACTGCGCGCGAACGACACCAGCGGACCGGTATCAGCGTCATCGCTCGGGCGGTGGGGAGCTCGCGTGATGGCGCCGACGACGCCGGGAGTCATCGACTCGCTGCCGTTAAAGATCTCGACGTGAATCCGCTTTGGCGCCACGCCCAGGGTTGCGAGCGCCTCCTTCATGTCCGCCATGAAGCGAGTCGGCCCGCAGAGATAGACATCCGCCTCTCGCGGGACACCGACCTCTTCAAAGACCGATTGCGACAGGTGGCCGGCCTTGTCGAAATCCTCACCCAGCTTGTCGTGCGAATCCGGTCTGCTGTAACAAACGTAGCTTCGGCCCTGTGTGAGTGTGAGCATGAGGTGGCGCGCTTCGGCGGCGAAGGGATGATGCCGTCGATCGCGAGCCGCGTGCAGCCACACGATCTGTTGTGTTGAGCGGTTTGCCGCCAGCGCGTATAGCATCGCCAGAACAGGCGTCGCCCCGATGCCAGCGCTGAGCAGCACCACCGGCCGTTCATCCGACTCGAGAATGAAGCTTCCGCGCGGCGAGCTGACATCGAGGGCATCGCCAGCCTTTATATGCTCCCGCAAATAACGTCCAGCCGCTCCGTTCGGCTCGATCTTCACGCTGATTCGATAATGCTGCGTCGAAACAGGGCCCGAGAGCGAATAGCTGCGAAATAGTGGCGACTCGCCAGCGTTCCGTTGCAGACGCAAGACCACATACTGCCCGGGCAAAGCCATCGGGAGTGGCTCACCATCCAGGCTCTGCATTGTCAGCGAGAGAACGTCTGCCGACTCTTGATCGATCGCAGTCACGGCGAGTGACCGAAAGCCGGGCACTACCGGATGCGCAGCGGCTGCGGGCACGAGCCCCGCGTTCCCGCTGTGCGCGGCGGTCGTCTGGCTATGCAGTAACTCTTCGAACGACCAGCGCCACCCAGGCGAGAGCGCTTCGATCCGCAAGGCACGCTCGAGTCGGTCGCGCGGATGATCGCGCGAATAGAGAAGCGCGTTGATTTCTGCGACGGTCATCCGTGCGTCAGCCTCTCCGACCTTGACGATTTCGTCGCCGGCGCCCACCTCGCCCTCCTGCAGGACGCGGAAGTAGAAGCCGGGCCGTCCGCTGGATGTCAGCAAGGCCGGCATCCGCGGCTCGCTCATCCGAATGCCAACGCGATAGCAAGTGACACGGGGCTGAGTGACTTCGAACAGCGCGCTGCCGATCCGATAACGGTCGCCGATGCAAACGGCATCGTCAGGCAGGCCGTCGATCGTGAAGTTCTCGCCGAACTGTCCGTGAACGAAGTCGGTCCGGGTCAGCCGCTCCTGCCAATAGCGATAGGAATCGATCTGATAGACGAAGACGGCACGTTGCTCACCGCCGTGCCCCGCCAGGTCGCCTTGACCGTCTCCATCTACATTCAACCGCGCGACCCGACATCGGCCACGCACCGGATTCTTCCAGATCGCCGTGCGGACCGTGCGACCCTTCCACTCGATGTCGCGTGGAAGTCCGACGTTCACCGATAGTAGTCGAGCCATGTCGCTCCACGCTACCAGGAACTGGAGAGCTTTCGTCGAATGCTCGCGCCTGCTGCGAGGCTTCGATCGGCCGCCGGCCTATTGGGCTCGCGCTTGCTTCGGAGTTTGGTGAAGCAAAGAGAGTTACTGGCGGAGAGAGTGGGATTCGAACCCACGATACACCTTTTTGGGCGTATGCTCCCTTAGCAGGGGAGTGCCTTCGACCTCTCGGCCATCTCTCCGTTCGAGGTCACGATTCTACCAGCATCCTCTACTCTCGCCCTTCTGCTGCTCCAGATCGAGCGCAAAGGCGCGGTGCAGGGTGCGCACCGCAAGCTCGAGGTATTTCTCGTCGATAACCACCGAGGTCTTGATCTCGGAGGTCGAGATCATCTGGATGTTGATTTGCTCGTCGGCGAGCGACTTGAACATCTTCGCCGCAATTCCGACGTGCGAGCGCATGCCGATACCGACCAGCGAAACCTTGCAGATCTTGTTGTCACCGATGATCTCGCGGGCGCTGAATCCCCTGCCCTTCGCACGCGTGAGCACGTCGAGCGCGCGCTTGTATTCGCCGCGGTTGACAGTAAACGAGAAGTCGGTATGCCCAGACGCGCCGATGTTCTGCACGATCATGTCGACGTCGATGTTGGCCCCCGCGATCGGCCCCAGGATCGCGTAGGCAACGCCGGGCCGGTCCTCGACACCCATCAACGAGATCTTAGCCTCGTCACGGTTGAACGCGATGCCTGAGATGATCGCTTGTTCCATGGCTTCGTCTTCCTCGAAGGTAATGAGCGTGCCCTTCACTTCGCTCTCGGGATCGTCGAACGACGAAAGCACGCGCAGCTTCACTTTGTACTTGCCGGCAAATTCGACCGAGCGGATCTGCAGTATCTTCGACCCGAGGCTCGCCATCTCGAGCATTTCCTCGAAGGTGATCTTGTCGAGTCGCCGCGCCTCCGGGACGATGCGCGGATCGGTGGTATAGACGCCGTCGACGTCGGTATAGATCTGGCATTCGTCCGCCGCGAGGGCCGCCGCAAGCGCGACCCCCGATGTATCCGATCCGCCTCGCCCCAGCGTGGTGATGTTGCCATCCGCATCGACACCCTGGAAACCGGCGACGATGACGATCATCCCGTCCGCGAGATCCTTGCGCAGCGGCGAGACGTTGATGTCCAGGATCCGCGCCTTGGTGAATGTGCTGTCGGTGAGAACGCGCACCTGCCCGCCCGTATAGCTCTTGGCCTTCAAACCCAGCTCGTTCAGCGCGATCGCGAGAAGGCCGATGGTCACCTGCTCTCCGGTCGCTGCAACGACGTCCAGCTCGCGCGGATCGGGGTTCGGCGATATCTCCTTCGCCAGCTCGAGCAGGCGATTGGTCTCCCCGCTCATCGCGGACACGACAACCACCAGCCGATGCCCCTCGCGGTGAAAGCGCGCGATGCGCTTGGCCACGTTCTTTATGCGCTCGATGCTGCCGACCGAGGTGCCGCCGTATTTCTGGACGATGAGTGCCACGTCAGATCTTGCGAAAAGCGATCGTCGCGTTGGTGCCGCCGAAGCCGAAGGAGTTGGACAGCGCCGCGCCGATCTTCATCTTGCGCGCCGTGTTGGGCACAAAGTCGAGATCGCACTTCGGGTCCTGCTTGAAGAGATTCGCGGTCGGCGGTGCGATCTGATCGCGGATGGCGAGCACCGTGAATACCGCCTCGATCGCTGCCGCCGCGCCAAGGAGATGGCCGGTCATCGATTTGGTCGACGAGACCGCGAGCTTTGTAGCATGCTCGCCGAAGCAGCGCTTTACCGCGATGCATTCGGCGATGTCTCCCAGCGGAGTGGAGGTGCCGTGTGCGTTGATGTAGTCGATGTCCGTCGCCGCGAGCCCGCTGTTCTTGAGGGCGTTGCTCATGCTGCGCGCGGCCCCTGCGCCGTCTTCGGGCGGAGCGGTGATGTGATGCGCATCTGCAGACATCCCGTAGCCGGTGAGCTCGCAGTAGATCCGCACGCCACGCGAGCGTGCGTGCTCCAACTCCTCGAGCACGAGGACACCCGCCCCTTCGCCGAGCACGAATCCATCGCGATCGACGTCCCATGGACGGCTCGCGGTCGCCGGGTCCTCGTTGCGCGTGGAGAGCGCGCGCGCCGCGCAAAATCCTCCCACGCCGAGCGGGCTGATCGTCGCTTCGGCACCCCCCGCGATCATCACGTCGGCATCACCATACTCGATCAGCCGCGCTGCTTCGCCGAAACTGTGGTTCGCGGTCGAGCACGCCGTGACGGTGGCGAGATTCGGCCCGCGATAGCCGTACTGGATCGACACCAGGCCCGAAATCATGTTGATGATCGTGCCCGGCACGAAGAAGGGCGAGATCTTGCGCGGCCCGCCTTGCACGTAGGCCGTGTGCGTCTCCTCGATCAGCGGCAGCCCACCGATGCCCGAGCCGATGCACACGCCGACGCGATCCATGTCGCCTTTGTAGCCTTCGAGGGCGGCGTCCTTGATCGCATCCATCGTCGCAACGAGGCCGTAGTGAATGAAAGTGTCGTAGCGGCGGGCTTCCTTGCCCGAGAGGTGCTTGGTGACGTCGAAACCTTTCACCTCGCCGGCGATCTGCGACGGAAACGCGTGCGCGTCGAAACGCGTGATCTTCGTGATGCCGGAGCGTCCCGCGAGAATGTTCTCCCACGCGGCTTCGATGCCGTTGCCTACCGGGGAAAGAATGCCCAGCCCGGTTACGACGACGCGACGCTTGGACATGGACGGAAATGGCAACCCGGAGGGCGCCGCGACATCGCTCGCGATGCGCGGCAGCGCCGGGAGCCGAACGTGCGCCCGGCGCTACGGAGATTACTTCTTCTGATGCGCGTTGATGTAATCAACGGCCTGCTGAACGGTGGTGATTTTCTCGGCTTCTTCGTCGGGGATCTCGGTCTCGAACTCTTCCTCGAGCGCCATCACGAGCTCCACCGTGTCCAGCGAGTCGGCACCGAGATCGTCGACGAACGCCGACTCGTTCTTGATCTCGGCTTCGTTGACACCGAGTTGCTCGGCGACGATCTTCTTGACGCGTTGCTCTACGCTGTCCATGCCAAACCCTCCCAAGGGGGAATCAAAACCATCGGAAAGTGCGCGATTTTACCAGATCATTCCGGCCCGCAAGTCGGGCTCCTCGATGTCCTACACCATGTACATGCCGCCGTTGACGTGCAGCGTCGCGCCGGTGATGTAACCCGCCTCGCGTGAGGCGAGAAAGGCCACGGCATGCGCGACGTCGTCGGGGGAGCCCAACCGGCCGAGCGGGATGCGCTCGATGAGCTTCTCGCGCTGCGGCTCGGCGAGCGCGCGCGTCATGTCGGTGTCGATGAAGCCCGGTGCGACGCAGTTGACCGTAATGTTGCGGCTGCCGACTTCCTGCGCGAGCGACTTGGTAAAGCCCACGAGCGCGGCCTTCGCTGCTGCGTAATTGGCTTGTCCCGCGTTCCCGCTCGAGCCGACCACCGAGCCGATGTTGATGATGCGTCCGTAGCGCGCTTTCATCATTCCCCGGAGGACCGCTTTCGATAACTTGAATGCGGCCTTGAGGTTGGTGTCCATCAGCTTGTCCCACTCATCGTCCTTCATGCGCAACAGCAAGTTGTCGCGCGTGATGCCCGCATTGTTGACGAGAATCGCGATGTCGCCGAAGCGCTGCGCCACGTCTGCGACGGCAACATCGATGGACCCGCTCTCCGTAACGTCGAGCTTGATCCCCGCCCCCCGCAGCCTGGCTTCGTCGATGTAGTGCTGGATGGAGGCTGCGCCGTCGTCGCTCGTCGCGGTGGCCGCCACCGTCGCGCCCGCTCGTGCGAGCGACAGCGCGATGGCCTTGCCGATGCCGCGCGTGCCACCGGTGACCAGCGCTATCTGTCCTTCGAGCATCGTTTTAGTCAGTTCGCGTGGCGGCGATCGCGGCAGCGATCGCTTCGCCGTCGTTGAGAGGCAGCGCATCGATCTCCGGCGCGATGCGCTTGGATAGACCGCTCAGCACCTTGCCCGGCCCGCATTCGACGATGCGCGTGATGCCCTGCGCGGCGAATGATTGAATCGTCTCGATCCAGCGCACGGGGCTCGCGGCCTGCGCCGCGAGCGCGCCGCGAATGGCGTCCGGGGACGTTGCTGCCCGCACGTCGACGTTGTGCAACACCGGGACAGCTGCAGCAGCGACGGGAACATTGGCGAGGTACGCGGCAAGCTTCTCGGCTGCGGGCTTGAGCAGTCGGCTGTGGAACGGCGCGCTGACCGGCAGCATGAGCGCGCGCTTGGCTCCCTTTGTCTTCGCCACCGCGATCGCGCGCTCGACCGCTTCGCGATGCCCGGCGATCACGATCTGCCCCGGCGCATTGAAGTTGACCGGCTCGACCACCTGCCCCTGCGCGGCTTCGCGGCAGGCTTCCGCGATACCTGCTTCGTCGAGCCCCATCACCGCCGCCATCGCGCCAACACCCGCGGGAACGGCCTCCTGCATCGCCTGCGCGCGGAGACGCACCAGCGGCAGCGCGTCTGAGAACGAGAGCGCGCCCGCCGCGACGAGCGCCGCATATTCGCCCAGGCTGTGCCCTGCGAGAAGCGAAGCTTGCGCACCGCCGGCGGCCTGCCAGGCGCGATGAACCGCGATGTCCGCTGCGAGCATCGCCGGCTGCGTATTCACCGTCTGGTTGAGCGCTTCATCGGGGCCTTCGCTGACGATCGCCCACAGATCCTCTCTCAGCACTGCGGACGCTTCTGCAAAGGTCTCACGCACGACGGGAAATGCGTCGTAGCCCGCCATCATGCCGACCGACTGCGAGCCTTGCCCCGGAAATACCAGCGCGAGCTTCATCGTCCGCTCACCATCGCAATAGAACCGATCCCCAGGTGAATCCACCGCCGACGCCGGCGAGCATCACGTGCTGGCCCGGCCGAATGCGCCCGTCGCGCACAGCGAGATCGAGCGCGAGCGGGATCGACGCGGCAGAGGTATTCGCGTGCTTGTCGACCGTGATCACCATCTTCTCGTGCGGTAGGTGAAGCTTCTTGGCCGTAGCGTCCATGATGCGCAGATTCGCCTGGTGAAGGATCAACCAGTCGATCGCGCTTGCGGGCATCTCGTTGGCGGCAAGCGCTTCCTGCGCAACCTCGGCCAGCACCTTGACCGCGAACTTGAACACCGTGTTGCCTTCCATCGTCAGCAGCGGTCGGCCGCTGACCTCGCCGTTCGCCACCGTGCCCGGAACGGCGAGGATAGCGCGATAGTGCCCGTCAGCGTGCAGGTGCGATGACATTACGCCCGGCGCGCTCGCGGGGGTGAGCACGGCTGCACCGGCTCCGTCGCCGAAGAGCACACAGGTGCCGCGATCGTTCCAGTCGAGGATGCGCGAGTAGACTTCGGCGCCGACGACGAGGGCGTTCTTCGCTTGCCCGCTCTTCACCATGAGATCGGCCAGCCCCAGCGCGTAGACGAAGCCGCTGCAGACCGCCTGAACGTCGAAGGCGGGACCGCCGTGCACGCCGAGCTTTGCCTGGAGGATGCACGCCGTCGACGGGAAAACCATATCGGGCGTGGTCGTCGCGACCACGATGAGGTCGATCGCCGACGGAGCGATGTCCGCGGCCGTGAGCGCTCCGCGCGCCGCCGCGAGAGCGAGGTCGCTCGTCTGCTCCTCGGGCGCGGCGATGTAGCGCTGACGGATGCCGGTGCGCGTTCGGATCCATTCATCGCTTGTTTCGACGCGCTGCGCGAGCTCGTCGTTGGTGACCACCCGGGCCGGCAGATATCCGCCGGTGCCGACGATACGGCTGAACATCAATGTGCCTCGGCGTCGACCGCGCCCGCGCGGGGGTTCGCGGCGGCGGCCGGCGCCGCCATGGGCATGGAAGCGATGCGCTGCTCGATGCGTTCGGGGATGCGCTGCGTCACTTCCACATACGCCTTCTTCAGGGCGTAACGGAAAGCAAGCTTGTCGGCGCCGCCGTGGCTCTTGACCACGATGCCCTTCAATCCGATCAGCGTCGCACCGTTGTAGCGGCGTGGATCGACTCGACGCTTGAATGCACGCAGGATCGGCAGCGAGAAGAGCGCCAGGATCTTGCGCAGCAAGCTCCGCGTGAACTCCTCGCGCAGGAAGTCCGCGAGCATCATGGCCAGACCTTCCGAGGTCTTGAGCGCGACATTGCCGACGAAGCCGTCGCAGACCACGACGTCGGTCGTGCCCTTGTAGATATCGGTGCCCTCGATGTTGCCGTAGAAGTTGAGTCCGGAAGTCTTGAGCAGCTCTGCGGTCTGCTTCACCACCTCGTTGCCCTTGATGTCCTCCTCACCGATGTTGAGCAGCCCGATGCTCGGTCGCTCGATGCCGTCCACCGCGGCGGCGAGCGCGCTGCCCATGACCGCGAACTGCAGCAATTGCTCCGGCGTGCAGTTGACGTTGGCGCCGAGATCGAGCGCGGTGGTGACGCCCTTGCGCGTCGGGAGCTGCGAAGCGATCGCGGGGCGATCAATGCCGGGAAGGGTCTTCAGAACGAAGCGCGAGATCGCCATCAGCGCGCCGGTGTTGCCCGCCGAGACGCAAGCCTGCGCCTGGCCGCTCTTCACCAGATTGACGGCGACGCGCATCGACGAGTCCTTCTTGCGCCGCAGTGCGTCGGCGGGAGGCTCGTTCATCGCGACGATTTCCGTCGCCGGTTGCACCGTCACCCGATCGACCGCGGGCGAGGATGCCGAGCGTAGAGCCTTGCGGACTTCGTCCTCGCGTCCGACCAGCACGATCGACGCGTCCGGAGTCTCCTCGAGGAAGCGCAGCGACGACGCGACCGTGACGGGCGGCCCATGATCGCCGCCCATCGCGTCGACAGCGATGGTTACGCGCATCGCGCGCGCGGGATCGGAAAAGCTCAGTCTTCGTCCCGGGTCTTGACGACCTTCTTGCCGCGGTAATAGCCGCTCGGACTGATGTGATGGCGCCGATGCACTTCACCGCTCACCGGCTCGACCGCGAGCGGCGGATTGGTAAGAAAGTCGTGCGCGCGGTGCATGCCCCGCTTGGACGCCGATTTCTTGTTCTGCTGTACAGCCATGATCAATTGCTCCTGGAAAATTCCATCAACGTCTCTTCTTCAGCTCGGCCAGCGGCGCGAAGGGCGACCGTTTGCGACCTGTCTGGTCCTGCGACTCCGCAGTCCATCCCGTGCCCGGCGGACAACCGCCCTCCGCGTGATGCGGTGCGAACGGCAGCGACAGCAGGACTTCGTCCTCGACCAGCGTCCGCGCGTCGACGAGCGCAGTCGCCAGCACCACTTCGGATTCCTCCGCGTCGAGCGCCTTCAACTCGTCGTCGTTGCGCGCGAGCAGCAGATGCGTCGTCTGCGCGATCAGTGCCTCGAACGACTGCAGGCAGCGCTGACACACGAGCGGCAGCGTACCTTCGATCGCAACGACCAGCTCAGGGCGGCGCAGAGCGTCGTGACTGCCTTCGATTCGCCATGCAATGCGCGCCGCGCCATTTGTTGCAAGCCGGTCGACCACCCGGTCGAGCGATCTCGCATCGAGTACGCCCGACAGCGCTTCGTTTTCGGCGGCCAGCTTGAGCGCGTCGAAACGAACCTTGCGCGACGACCCCGGACCCTGGTTCACGCTGCTCTCCGCACCGCTCAGAAAACGCTCCACCCACCGCGGCCGAAGCAAACATTGCATAATAGCCGCCGCGGCATTCCATGTCAAAGAAAACCGTGAAAACAAAGACTTCGGGCAAGACGCTCCGGCTCGTGCTCGCCTCGGGATCGCCGTACCGGCGGCAGCTGCTGGAGCGTCTCGGCCTGCCGTTTACCAGCATTGCGCCCGCGATCGACGAATCGCCTCAGCCGCAGGAGCGGCCGGCGGAGACCGCGGTGCGCCTGGCCGAGATGAAGGCGCGAGCCGTCGGGGCGAATCATCGCGATGCCCTGGTGATCGGATCGGATCAGATCGCCGAATTCGACGGCGTCCCGCTCGGCAAGCCGCGCGACCCTGCCGATGCGCTGGAGCAACTGCGCGCCATGCGTGGCCGCACGGTTGTCTTCCATACCGCGGTTGCGTTGCTGAACACGCGAAGCGGCCGCTGCCAATCGGCGCTGGTCGACGTCGTCAGCACGTTTCGAAGCCTCGACGATGCCGCGCTGAAAGCTTATCTTGAGCGCGAACGTCCTTTCGACTGCGCCGGATCGGTGAAGGCCGAAGCGCTCGGCATCGTGCTCCTCACGCGCATCGCGAGCGACGATCCGACGGCGCTCATCGGCTTGCCGCTGATTCGCCTGACCGACATGCTCGCTGCCGAAGGGCTCAACCCGCTGAACAAGACATGAGCGTTGCGCGGCGCTCACCTGGTCGGCTCTATCTCCTCCCCAACCTGCTGGGCATTGTGCCGCCCGAGTCCGTGCTTCCGCAGCGGACGCTCGACGTGGCGCGCGAGCTCAGGCACTTCGTCGTCGAGACGCCGAAGGCGGCACGACAGTTCCTGAAGATGCTCGCAACGGAGAATCCGCTGCAAGCGCTGCAGCTCTCGGAATTGAACGAGCGCACGCCGTCCGCCCGCGTCGATGCTCTGCTCGCACCCGCAATCGAAGGCGAAAACCTCGGGCTGCTGAGCGACGCGGGCTGCCCTGGTGTCGCCGATCCGGGTGCCGCGCTCGTGGCGTCGGCGCATCGCGCGGGCATTCCTGTCGTGCCCTTGGTCGGGCCTTCGGCCGTTCTGCTCGCCTTGATGGCGTCGGGTATGAACGGGCAGGCCTTTACCTTCCACGGCTATCTGCCCGTGAAGCCGCCGGCGCGTGCGGTCGCGCTCAGGGCGCTGGATCAGGCGGCGGCGCGCACCGGCGCCACACAGCTTTTCATCGAGACGCCCTATCGCAACGAGGCCATGATCGACGCGGTGCTGGAGGCCTGCTCGCCGGCAACGCGCTTCTGCGTCGCTGCCGATCTGACCCTTTCGACCGAGCTTATCGTCAGTCGCCCGATCGCCACTTGGCGCAAGGACGTCCGCCAGGCGCTGGCAAAACGACCTGCGATGTTCCTCCTCGGTCGCGACTGAGCACTCTCGCTCCCGCGCAGAGGAGGTCTGAGGCTAGGCCGTCTCCTCGTCCGGCCAGCTCTTGATGTAGCTTTTCAGCATGCGGTTCTCGAAGCTTTGCTCTTCGTAAACCGCCTTCGCGACGTCGTGAAAGGAGATGACTCCCAGCAGCGTTGCGCCCTCCCGGACCGGGACGTAACGCTGGTGGCGCTCGAGCATGACCCTGCGCAGTTCCATGACGTCGAGCCCGGGCGTGGCAATCACCGGGTCGCGCTCATAGATCTCGCTCACCTTGAGATCGCCGAGCTGCCCCTGGCGCTTGGCGAGCGCTTCGAGCACTTCGGCGAAGGTGATCATTCCGAGCATCTGGCCGTGATCCATGACGACCAGCGAGCCGATGTCGTGCTGCGCCATGACCTTGACCGCCTCGAGCACAGTCCCGCTCGGCGGCGTGGCGAACAGCGCATTGCCTTTGATGCGGAGAATTTCGCTGACCAGCATATCTGCCTCCTTGCGCCCCTCTCTCAGGTTACTCCTGTCGTCCGGAGGCCGCCACGGGGGCCCCAGCGCGCCAGGCGAGATAAACGACTCCGAGCAGGACCGCAATGAAGACAATCGTCGTTGCCACGCGCGACAGGTTTGCGAGGAGAGCCAGCGTGCCGCTGGACAAGCCGACGAACGCGAGCCCGACGACCGGGATCACGGGCGCGCCGCAGCCCATCACCGTGCAGCCGCCCGTCGAGATGCCGAGCACGCTCGCCAGAGCTCCGGACGCGCCGCCGCCATGGCTCAGCGCCCGGCCCGGCGCTGCGGTCGGCACCCGATCGCGCCAATAGAGAACCAGCGCGAAGTACAGGCCTAGCAGCAGTCCTAACAGCAGGAAGCGGAGCAGATCGCCCACGGTGACCGCGAACCCCCAGTCCACGCCGCCGAAGGGACTATCGGCGCTGACCCAGAACAGCGCCAGATTGGGAATAAATTCGAGCTTCTGCTGTATTGATACATCATGGCGCAACACGTAGGCGGGGAGCTCGGGCAGCCAGGCATTGAACGCAAAATAGTCGAGCGGCTTGTGCACGATCGAGAGCAAAGCCGGGGGTAGCAGAATATCGAGCGCCACCACTCCCGCCGCGACACCTGCAAAGACGCGCGGGTGGGATCGGAGGGCACCGGCGATGCCTCGCGCTAGGCGAACCAAGACGTGACGCATGGTGGGAGGTCCTTTTTTGCAGCGCAACGCAAAGACGTGGATTTCGAATAGGGGTTGGGCAGGGTAAGTCGGGCAGAGAGGTCGATGCCCGGCGTCCTTGAAGTGACGGTTTTTTCGCGTGGACTTGAGGGGGTGCTCGTATTATAGTTTGCTCGCACTTCGATCAATCGTGGACCCGATAGGGTCTACGCGCTGTTATCGGCAATTTCTTGGAGGACACGATGGCTGAATTAATCGATCGTAGAGATTTCCTGCGCGCGCTCGGTGTCGGCGTTGGCGCCGTTGGCGCGGCCGCGGGCTCGATCCCGTTGATAGGTATGGCTCAGGCCCAAACGCCTGCGCCGAAAGGCAACATCCCGAGCACGCCGTACAAGATCGGGCACATGACGTTTTTTACCGGCCCGGCGGCGATACTTGGCGAACCGATGTACAAGGGCCAGGTGCTGGCCTCCGAAGAGATCAACGCGCAAGGGGGCCTGCTCGGCAAGCGCAAGATCGAAGTGCTCAAGGCCGATGAAGCCGCGGGCGTCGATGGCAACGTCAAGGAGCTGCGCCGCCTCAAGTTGCAGGAGAAGATCGACTTCTTCTGCGGCATCACGTCGAGCGGCAATACGCCGGCGCTGGGGCCCGTCGCCGAAGAGCTCAAGCTTCTGACCATCTTCGTCGACGGCTGCACGGACTTCCTGTTCGACAAGGCGGTGCCGAACCCGCATTACATCTTCCGCGTCACCAACATCCAGTCCGCCGACGGTGCAACCTGCGCCCTTGCGGTCGCGCAGACCTGGCCGGATGTGAAGAAGGTCGCCCACATCCACCCCGACTACTCGTACGGGCGCAACGCGTTCGACCACTTCAGCATCATCATGAAGAAGCTGATGCCGAAGGCGCAGACCGTGTCGGAAGCCTGGCCGAAGCTCGGAACGACGGACTTCAGCTCGCACATCACCAAGACCATCTCGGAGAAGCCGGACCTGCTGATCAGCTCGGTCTGGGGCGGCGACTACGTGGCGATGTACAAGCAGGCGCTGCAATACGGCCTGTTCGACAAGATGAAAGTCGCGACGACGCTCGCGCTTGGCACGGCTCCGCACGCGCTCGGCAAGGATCACCCCGAGGGCGTCATCGGTGGCTGCCACGCCAACTACTTCTTCACGTTCCCGGTCGGAGACCGCTGGCCCGACAACAAGACCTTCGTTGAGAAGTACTACAAGCGGTGGAAGGAATATCCCAACTTCCAGGCCGAGGGTGCGTACACGGCGACCTATATGCTGAAGACGGCGATCGAGAAGGCGAATCACCTCGCCGGCGGCTGGCCGGACGACGACGCCATCATCAGCATGCTGGAAGGTATGGGATATGCCGGGCCGGGAGGCTACGTCTACATGCGTCCCGACAACCACCAAGGCTACAAGGACACGATCATCGGCTTCACCAAGAACGTGCCCGAGTATCCGTTCCCCGTCATGGATCCGGATCGCATCATCACTTTCCCGATCCGCAACATCACAGCGCCGCCGGGATGGCCGAAGGGCGAGCCGACGTCGACGTACACCTGGATCGAGAAGACCTGGCCGACGGCCAAGGCCTAAGCTCGGGGGCTGGAACCCCGACTTGACCCAGGACATCGCATCAATCACGCGGGCGCCCATGTGGCGCCCGCGTGACGTATATCGCTTGCGCTCCGGTATGCCTACGCGCACGAGCGTGAACCGCATCGGGTTCGCATGTTCGCTCGTCGCCATGCTATGGCCTGCGCCGCTGCGGGCCGATCACGAAGCCCCCTTTTATCCTTCGTTCTATCCGCAGGAGATCAGAATCGAAACCCTGGATCCGGCAACGGCCGCGGCCGGGTGGTCGAAGCCGAGAGTCCATGCGTATATCGGTGCCGATCTCTTCGCGGACAGCTCGGTCCCTGCGGACGCTGGTTCGGCGACATCGCTTCGCTCCTATCTGGTGCTCAGCTTTGACGCGCCGTCCGGCAAGTACGCTGCAGGATCCACCGCAGCAGACGCGCGCTGCACCGCTGCGCAACGGACGCTGCCTTTGCTCGCGCACAACCGTAAGGACTACGTCTTCCACCCGTACCCGGTGACGCCGTATCACCCCGATTATCTCGAGCAGGTCGATCTCGCACTGGGCCAGCGACAACGGTATGCGGCTCACCCCGGCGACACGGCACCCTCGCTCAAAATTCGCGCCGTAGGAAGACTGGCGGACGCGATTCTTCCACCGGGCTCGAGAGGGGATGCACAGGGGTGGGACGCGACCCTCGCGGAAGTCGACGTCGAGACACTGGTTGGACGCGAAGCGCCGCAGCCATGGATCAAACAGGGGTGGTTCCAGGCGCATCTGCTCTACGCGAACGAGCTCAGTGGCGCGGCGCGCCTTGACGAAGAGCGTGCGTATGGCCGCCTGATTCACGGCGAATATCGCGGCGATACCGAGCGCATCAATCTCGAGCGCCAGCTCGTCACTCTGCTCATGTCGGGGTGCGGGCGCGTCGTTGTCGGGTACACGCTGCGTCATGAGTATTTCAACGCCGAATATTCCAATGGTGTCGAGGACGTTGCCTTCGATTCCCAAGCCGGATTGTCGTCCGCGATTTTTCCGCGCAGCGTCAAGCTCAAGGACTTCCCATGGAATGGATGGCTGCGCATCGGCGTTGCTGCGCGTCCCGCCTCGGCGTGGAATCCGGTCGGCGGGTTTTCGGATCCGTTCGGCAGGCTGCTCTGGCTGTCGGTGGCGGATCCGGGGTTGATGCTTCATCCCTACGGCGGAAGCTGGATCGCGAGTCGCGCGAGTATCGACGATGGCGGCAAAGACACTCCGCCTGTTGCGATGCCGGCGACCGCGCTGAAGCCGGAGCTCGGTTCCGGGGTGCTGCGCAAGGTTGGCCACGGAAAAGTCGCGCAACAGCGCATCCGGTACTCGGTGGTGACCTCCGCTTTCCACGACGGGACGGCAACCGGCGTCGCAGACCTGCTTTACCCGTACATCTTCGCTTTTCGCTGGGGTGGCGCCGGACCCCGCGATCCGCTCGTGACCCGCTCGACGGCGCTTACAAGGGATTGGCTCGCAGGTATCGCCGTGCTCAGGATAGACACCCAGACGCGCAACTATGGCGGCGACCTCAAGTTCAGTTACCGGGTACCCGTCATCGATGTTTATCTCAATCACCGCGCGGGCGATCGATGGCTTGCTGCAGCCGCTGCTCCCCCGTGGTCTGCCCTGCCCTGGGAAGTGACTGTGCTCATGGAGGAAGCAGTGATCCGCGGCGTCGCGGCTTTCTCTCGCGAGGAGGCGGAGCGGCGCGGAATACCGTGGCTCGACCTGGCCCGCAACCCCGAGCTCGGCGCGCGCCTCGCAACACTGGTTGAACAATTTCGCCGCGAAGGCTATCGGCCCGACGCTCTGCTGAAATTAGTGACCGAGGATGAAGCGCGCGAGCGGTGGGCTGCGCTGGCTCGCTTTCACGCCGAGCACGGCCATTTCCTGGTTACCAATGGCCCGTACCGACTGGATTCGTGGAGCAACGACGCCGTCGTGCTGCAGGTGTTTCGCGACGCCAGCTACCCGCTCGGGGTGGGGGCGTTCGACGCGTACGCGATCCCGCTCAGGGCTTATGTTTCCAACGTCGACGACCAGGGCGATCGCATCGAGATCGGCGGCGAGGTCGAAGAGGTCATCACGGCACAGCGGAGCTACCAGATCGAGCGGGTGGCGATCGCGGCGCCGCGGCCCGAGGAGCACAACGACGAGCGTCCGGAGTGCCGCTATGTTATTGTCGGCCCCGCCGGTTCGGTCGTGCGAGCGGGAACGTCAACGCTTGGCAAGACCGGCCGATTCGCGATCAGCGTGAAGCAGCTCGGCCCGGCCGGAACGTATACGATCGCCGCAGTTTTGTTTGTCGGGGGGAACCAGGTGAATCCAGAGGTGAAAATCTTCGAGCATCGGGTTGCGCGCTCGTCGCCCGATGTCGAGCCCGGCTCACGCGCGGTCCGCTCGACCGCTGTTCACTAGCCGCCAGAGCGAGCCGATATGGACGTCATCGTCATTCATGTTCTGAACGCCTTGCTCTACAGCTCCGTGCTTTTCCTGATCGCCGGCGGATTGAGCCTTATCTACGGCGTGATGCGCATCCTGAATCTCGCGCACGGGAACCTGTATGCGCTAGGCGCCTTCGTTTCCGCATGGGCGATCGGGCTGGCGACGGGTCCCAACACGCCAAGTGTCGTGTTCTTCCTGCTGTTGCCTGTCGGGGCGATCGCCGCGGCAATAGCCGGAGCAGTCATCGAGCGAACGCTGCTGCGTCCCTTCTACAAGCGTCCCGAGGAGTATCAGCTGCTGATGACCTTCGGCCTGCTGATGATTCTCGAAGACGTGATCCGCTTCATATGGGGACCGGCTCCTCTCACTGCGACGTCTGTCTACGCGAGCCTCGGCAGCATTCCGATCGGCGACGGGCGCTATCCAACCTACAACCTGGTAATCATCGGCGTGGGCATCGTCGCGGCCGTATTTCTATGGGCGTTCATCTACAAGACGCGATTCGGCGTGCTGCTCCGAGCGACTTCGCAGGACAAGCGCATGGCTTCTGCGCTCGGCGTGAATGTCAACCTGATCTTCATAGAAGCCTTCACGCTCGGCTGTTTCATGGCCGGCCTCGGCGGGGCCATCGTGGTGCCGAGCCAGTCTGCAGTGCTGGGCATGGGCGTCGATGCGCTCGTGCTCGCTTTCATCGTGGTGGTCATCGGCGGGCTCGGTAGCCTGGAGGGAGCTCTGGCGGGCGCACTGATCGTCGGCGTGGTGCGTGAATTCTTTGTCACCATGTACCCGGAAGTCGAGCTGGCGGTCCTGTACCTCATCGCTGCATTCGTGCTGCTCGTACGTCCCGCGGGTCTCTTCGGCCGCGCCTGACCCATGACCACAGCGACGACTGCCGCATCCCCTTCGCGCATTCCCTGGCGCACTCTCGCCTGGCTCATTCCCATTGCCGCGCTGCTCATCGTCGCGCCGCTGGTGCTCGACGAGTTCTTGACGCTGACGCTCATGTACGGCCTCATCTTTGCCATCGCCGCGCTCGGCTTCAACCTGCTGCTTGGCTACACGGGGCTGCTCTCCTTTGGTCACTCTGCGTTTTTCGGCGGGGGCGCCTATACCGTAGCGTTCATGGTCAAGTATCTGAAGATCGCATCGATGGAGCTGTTTCTCGCGGGCTCCATTCTTGCCAACGCCATCCTTTCGGTGCTGTTCGGTTTCGTTTGCGTGCGCTATACGCGCATCTTCTTCGGCATCCTGACGCTCGCGCTGTCGCAGGTGTTGTGGAGCCTCGCCTTCAAGTTCTTCTGGGTGACCGGAGGCACCGACGGCTTGCGTGCGCCCACCCCGAACCTGCTGGGCTTCGCGCCGAACGATGACAAGATGGATTTCCTCGCGCACCGGTACTACTACTACGTGCTCGTGGTCTTCGCCATCTGCACCTTCGTGATGTGGGTCATCGTTCACTCTCCGTTCGGCAAGGCGCTGCAGGCGATCCGCGATAACGAGACGCGCGCCGAATTCATCGGCCTCCGCATCCGCCGTTATCGGCTCATCGCATTCGTCATCTCCGGAACCTTCACCGGCATCGCCGGCGCGCTGTGGGCGCCGCTCAACGGCCTGGCGAGCCCCGACATCCTGATCTGGACCTTCTCCGGCGAAATCGTCTTCATGACCGTGCTGGGAGGGTTCCGCACCTTCGTCGGACCGATCGTTGGCGCCATTGCGTTCAACTTTTTGAAGACGTACGCCATCGGATTCACCACTTACTGGCAATTGCTGCTCGGCGTGGTGCTGGTCGTGCTGGTGCTGGCGCTGCCCACCGGCATCATGGGTGCGGTCGAGCGTCTGGTCGCGAAGCTCAAGGAAAAACGCACATGAGTCTCCTCACGACTCAAGCGCTCAGCAAGTCATTCGGCGACAACATCGCCGTCAATCGCGTCGACTTCACGGTGAACCAGGGCGAAGTGCTCGCGCTCATCGGCTCCAACGGCGCCGGCAAGACCACGCTGGTCAATCTCGTGAGCGGCCTGCTGACAGCCGACAGCGGCCAGATCGTCTTCGAGAATCACGACGTGACACAGCAGAAGTCCTACGACCGCATCAAGGCCGGCATCGCGCGCAGCTTCCAGATTGTGAATCTCTTCGATCAGTTGTCCTGCGCCGACAATGTGGCGCTCTCGATCTTTTCGCGCGAGGGCAAGACGCAGACGCTGGCGGCGCTCGCCAGCCGCGATCGCGCAGTGTGGGACGAGGCGTGCGAAATACTGAGCCAGTTCGGGCTCGATCGCCACGCAACGATGCTCGCGGGGTCCATTTCCCACGGCGAGCGCAAGCTCCTCGATGTCGCGGTCGCCTACGCATTGCGACCGAAGCTCCTGTTTCTGGACGAGCCGACCAGCGGCGTGTCGACGCGCGAGAAGGCGCCGATCATGGACATCGTCAGCTCGATCGTGCGTTCGGGCGGCATTGCCGTCGTGATCATCGAGCACGACATGGACATCGTGTTTCGTTATTCCGAGCGAATCGTCGTCATGCACCAAGGAGCCGTGCTCGCCGACGGCACGCCGGACCAGATCCGTGCCAACGACGCGGTGACGACCACGCTGATCGGCACGCACCCCGGGGGCGAGCCCGCATTCGGGAGCAGCGGCAATGCTTGAGCTCGAAAGGATCGAGACCTACCGCGGCGCCGTGCCGGTGCTGCGCGGCTTATCGCTGAAAGTGAACGACGGGGAAGCCATCGTGCTCGTCGGACGCAACGGTGCCGGCAAGACCACGACGATCGAGACGATCATGGGGCTGCTGCCTTCACGCGCCGGCAGCATGAGCTTTCGCGGAACGACGATAACCAAGTTGCCTGCGTATAAGCGTGCCCTGCTGGGCATCGGCTACGCGCCGGAGGACGCGGGCATCTTTCCCGAGCTCTCCGTGGCCGAAAACTTCCACATCTGCGAATGGCTGTCGAAGCCGGCGCCCAAGGGGAATGGGGGTGCGGACGGCGGCAGCATCGAGGAGCGCATCTTCGGAGTCTTTCCCGAGGTCAAAGCGCTGCTGGGCCGCACCGGCCAGCATCTCTCCGGAGGTCAGAAGAAAATGGTCGCGGTGGCGCGCGCGATGGCGCTCTCACCGTCGATTCTCCTCCTCGACGAGCCCTTCGAAGGTCTCGCGCCGGTGGTGGTAACGCGCTTCATCGAAGCAGTAAAGAAGATCAAGGCGATGGGCATCTCGCTTCTAATCGCGGAGTCGAATCTGATGACCGCGATTCGCATCGCGGATCGGCTCTACGCGATCGATCGCGGCGAGATCATCTTTGCCGGGACCCCTCAGGAGGCGGTGAAGAACCCCGACGTGATGAAGACACTCCGAGGCTGACTTTCGACGCGCCTGCTGCGCGGAGTTCCGGTGAAGCGCCTCCTGCTGCTAGCCGTCCCGATCGTCGCGGCCATCGCGGTTGCCTTGGCCAGAGCCGGGCACGAGTTCCCGATTTACCCGTCGTACTACCCGCACGAGATCCGCATCGAGAGCATCACTCCCGAGCGCGCGCCTGCGCTGCTAAGGGAAGGCAAAATCCACGCATACATCGGCTCGGGGGTAAGCATGCGGGACGCGCCGCCGGAGTCGATCGGTGTTGTGGAATCGCTTGGTTCCTTCGTGCGCGTGCGCGTCAATCCGGCCTCGCCGCGCGTCAAAGACGATGCATCGACGTGTTCGGTCGTGCAAACGCTCGTGCACGAGATGGCTGCCAGAGGCAAAGGCATGACGATGCACCCGTATCCGATCACGCCGTTCCACGGGGATTATCTCTATCATGCGGATCTCGCCGATGCCGCTGCAAAGCGCTTTGTCGGTGATTCTCCGTCTGCACAACGTTTGAAGGTCCGGGCGATCGGCACGCTCCCGCGGAGCCTCGTTCGGCGCGACTGGATCACCCAGGGAGCCGACTGGGATGCAGCGATCGAGGAAGTGCCGCTCGCGGAGCTGATCGGTTCTGCAGCGACGCAGCTCAACGGCTGGCTCGGCCCGCCATGGCTCAGAACAGGCTGGTTCCAGGCGACGAAGCTGCTCGAGTCCTCGGCTGACGATTCGCCTGCGCAGGAGCGAGTGCGGACTGATCTACGCCGACTCGAGACGCGCGCCTACGCGAACGCGATGGAGCGTATCAATATCGAGCGCGAGCTCGTAACGTCGCTCACCGCCGGTTGTCGTGCGATCGTCGTGGGTTACACGGTGAAGCGCGAGTATTTGACCACCGAGTATTCGGCCGGCGTCGAGAACATCGGTTTCGATTCACTGACCGGGCTCAACTCGCCGATCTTCCTGCGCACGGTGAAGCTGAAGGACTTTCCCTGGAATGGCTGGCTCTCTTTGGGGATCGAGGCGCCTCCGACCGCCGCATGGAATCCTGTCGCAGGGTTCACGGATGACTTCGGACGGCTGATGTGGGCTGCGATCGGCGATCCTGCCCTGATCCCTTCGCCCAACGATGCCGGCTGGATGCTCAATCGGATTTCGGATGTCCAGGCAACGCCGCAGCCTTAATCCCGGGCGGCGGCGGACGATCGGAGCGATGGCCTCGGTCGGGCTACGCTTCGCATTTCCGTTGGTAGGCGCAATAGGCGTTATCACGATCGCGAAGGCAGCCGAGCTCACATTCGACCTTCGAGTCGACAAGGGACGCGTGCCGGAAAGCTTGCGGCTGATCCGCGTGAAACAGGGCGATATCGTCAAGTTGCGCTGGCACGTGGACCAGCCGATGGTCCTGCATCTGCACGGCTACGACATCGAGAAGCGCGTAGAGCCTGATGCGGTTGCCGAGATGAACTTCACGGCGCGTGCGACCGGAAGATTTCCTCTCCACGCTCACGCGAGCGACGTATCGAAGACCGACGAAGAAGCCGCGCTCCTGTATGTCGAAGTCTATCCGCGCTAGCGGAGGCCCGAGCGATCGCTCAGCGCTGTCGGTGATGCTGCGGGCGATAGTTCTCGCGAGCGCGGCGGTTGCGGCGCTTCCAGCCGTCGCGCATGGCTTTGGTCAGCGCTACGATCTTCCGCTGCCCCTATGGCTGTATCTCTGGGCCGCGGGGGCAGCCATCATCCTCTCGTTTGTGGTCGCTGCGCTGTTCCTGCGCGCCCCGCCGCGCGGCGATGCTTATCCTCGCATCGTTTTCCTCGACTCGCCCTTCGGCCGATTCGCGGGTGTTTGGCTTGCGTGCGCGCTCAAGCTCTGCTCGCTCCTGCTGTTCGTCGTCGCTGTTGCGGCCGGGTTCTTCGGTAACGCGAACCCGTATCAAAACATCGCGCCGACGCTGGTGTGGGTCATCGGCTGGGTGGGGATCGCTTACATCTCTGCATTCGTCGGCGATCTGTGGCTGCTCCTCAACCCGTGGCGAACGGTTTTTGCCGTTGCAGAATCGTGGTATCGAGTCCTGCGCGCGAAGCGCGAGCTTCCGCTCGGATTGAGATACCCCCAAGGTTTCGGCGTCTGGCCTGCGTTCGCGTGGCTGTTCGCCTTTTCCTGGCTCGAGCTCGTCTATCCGAGCCCTGCCCTGCCGCTGCACATCGCGTGGTTCGCGACGGCTTATTCGATCCTGACCTGGACCGGAATGGTCGTGTTCGGCGGCGAGACCTGGCTGCGCAACGCCGAGCTCTTTACCGTCGTGTTCGGCGTCTTCGCCCGCTTCGCCCCCACGGAGGCTCGCGTTCGAGACGGCACAGTCGTAGGCGCTGCCCTGCGTCCATACGCCGCTGGCTTGATCGACAGCCGGCCCGCGTCGAGCTCCATGACCGCGCTCGTGCTCCTCATACTCGCCACGGTGCTCTACGACGGCGTGCTCGCCACGCCCGAATGGAACGACCTCGAGCTCCGGCTCACAGCGTTCGTTGGAGGTGTCGGCGACGCTGCGTCGATCGCGATTCGCACGCTCGGTCTAGGCGCGTTCTGGGTGCTTCTCGCGGGAGCGTTTCTCGCCGTGTGCGCGATCATGAGCGCGATTGCGCCGCGGCGCTCCGCATGGGAGCTGGGGCGCGGCTTCGCGATGACGCTTGTCCCGATCGCCATCGCCTACCACCTCGCGCACTACCTCGTTTATCTCCTCGTGCAGGGACAGTACATCGTTCCCCTGCTCTCGGATCCGTTCGGCTACGGCTGGAACCTTTTCGGCACCGCAGGGCATCGGGTTGACGTCGGCATCGTCGACGCGCGCTTCGCGTGGTACACAGCCGTCGTCGCGATCCTGGTCGGACACGTCGTCGCCGTCTTTCTCGCGCACCGGCGCGCGCTGCAACTGTTCGACGGGCGCGGCATCGCGCTGCGATCGCAGGTTCCGCTGACGGCGCTGATGGTGGCATACACCTTCCTGAGCCTCACGATTCTGGCCGAGCCGATCACCGAACGGCGGGCGCCGGCCGAACCGAGCGCGAGCGCAGAAGGCATCAGGGTTCCGCCCGATGCGGTGCTCCCACAGCCGGGAAGCGGCAGCCTGCTACCTGTGGGCGCCGGAACGGTTGCCCGGGAAAAACTGACTTATCGCATGCTCGGCTCCGCGTTCCACGATGGATCGAAGCTGACTGCGGCCGACCTGATGTATGCCTACATGTTCGCGTACCGCTGGGGCGTGCGGAACGAAGCCGAGCCTTCGCATTACGACGCCGAGGTCGATGCAGCGACGGCGGCCCTGCGCGAGCAGCTCCTGGCGGTGAAGATCGCGGGCACGGACAGCACGTCGAAGTCGTTCCGTGTCGGGGACGTCAATGTCGTGCGCGAGCTTTTTATTATCGACGTCTATACGAAGCATGCTCCGGAAGACCCGGACCAGGATGCCGTGATCGCGCCGCCCTGGAGCACGGTTCCATGGGATCTGCTGGTGCTGATGGAGGAAGCGGTGTCACGAGGCTGGGCCGCGTTTTCCGAACCCGAGGCGAAGCGCAATGGTGTGGAATGGCTCGATCTCGCGCGCTCCGAGCGAGTTGATCGCCAGCTCGCCTCGCTGGTCGAGAACTTCGAGCGGGACGGCTACCGTCCCGAGTCGCTCAAGTCCCTGGTGACCGCCGAGGAGGCGCGCAAGCGCTGGGCCGCGCTAAACGTTTTCTACAAGACGCACGGCCATTTCCTCGTGACCAACGGGCCGTACGTACTGAAGCGCTGGTCTGCCGACAGCGTTGATCTCGACGTGTTTCGCGATTTGAGCTATCCGCTCGGAGTTGGCTCCTATGATGCGTATGCCATTCCGCGCCGCGGATTCATCACCTCCGTCGAGCGCGACAAGGACGGCCTCCGGCTGTCCGCCGAGATCGAGACGACCATGAAGTTCCAGCGCAGCTACGAGATCCAGCGCGAGGCGCTGCCGAAGGTAGCAGCCGACGTGCTCAAGCGCAGCGCACCCGAATGCCGCTACAGCATCGTCGACGACATGGGCCGAGTCGTGCTGGCGGGTGTGACGCGTCCCGGGGCCGACGCGACCTTCCGCATCGACCTCTTTGGCAAGCTCGCGCCGGGCCGCTATACCGTGCTGGCGCAAGTCGTCGTGGGCAGCAACGCCATGAACGTCGAGATCCGGCGCATTCCCTTCGTCGTTGCCTCCGGCTCCTAGCCGGCCAGCGCCCGGCGCTCGCGCAACGCCTGCGCCAGCGTGCCGCTGTCGACGTATTCCAGCTCACCGCCCACCGGCACGCCCCGTGCGAGCCGCGTCACTGTGAGCCCGCGCGACCCCAGCATCTCGCCGATGTAGTGCGCCGTCGCCTCGCCTTCGTTGGTGAAGTTCGTCGCCAACACGACTTCGCGCAGCGCACCGTCCTGCGCTCGCTTGAGCAGCCGATCGAGGCGGATCTCCTTCGGGCCGATGCCGTCGAGCGGCGAGAGGCGTCCCATCAGGACGAAGTAAAGACCCGAATACGCTTGCGTCTGCTCCATCATCATGAGGTCTGCGGGTGTCTCGACCACGCAGAGCAGCGATGCATCTCGCTTTGCCGAGCGACAGAGCGCGCACAGCTCGCCCTCGGTGAAGGTGTTGCAGCGCTCGCAATGCCGGATCGCCTGCGTCGCGCCCTCGAGGGCGCGCGCAAGCCGTTGCGCGCCGCTTCGATCGTGCTGCAATAGGTGCAGCGCCATTCGCTGTGCAGCCTTCGGGCCGACACCGGGCAGGCACCGCAGCGCCTGCGTCAGTTCCTCGAGGCTGCCGAGCGGCTCCATTCAGAACGGCAGCTTGAAGCCAGGCGGCAGCGAAAGTCCTCCAGCAACTTCGGCCATTTTTTCCTGCGTCGCCGTTTCGACCTTGCGGACGGCGTCATTGACCGCCGCCGCGACGAGGTCCTCGAGCATGTCCTTGTCTTCGCTCAGCAACGAAGCGTCGATTGCGACCCGTTTGACGTCATGGCGCCCGGTCATCACCACCTTCACCAGGCCTGCGCCGGCCTGCCCTTCGACTTCCAGCGCCGCGATCGCTTCCTGTGCCTTCTTCACGTTGTCCTGCATCGCCTGCGCCTGCTTCATCAGACCGGCGAGTTGATTCTTCATCATGTTCACGAGCGCTTCCTTTAGACGGGTTTGATCGAATCCGGCTTGACGTGCGCGTCGAAGCGCGACAGCACGTCTTGCACGAACGGATCGTCGCGGAAGGCTGCTTCGGTCTTCGCCTGGCGCGCCGCGCGCTCGCGCTTCTCCTGCGCGGAGAGCGTCTCGCCGCTCTCGGCTACGAACTCGAAGACGAGGCGCACGCGCTTGCCGAGTGTCTGCTCGAGCGCCGCTTTCAACTTATCGGCGTAGGCCTTGTCGGTGAGATGGCGCGCAGCTTCGGGCACCGCGAGCGTGAATTCGTTGCCGTTGAGCGCCCTGAGCTCGGTTTGACCGGCGAGCTGCAGTGCGATTCCGGAAAGCTTCATCGAGGCGACGAAGGCAGGCCAGTCGGAGATTTCCGGCATCGCCGTCTCCGCCTGCCGCGGCGCCGTAGCGGCCGCATTGATCGGCGCGCTCGGGATCGATTGCGCCGAAGCAACGCTGCTTCGCACGGCCGCTGTGGCGCTTCGTGTCGACTGCGCGCGCATCGGCTCGGCCGGTTTGGTTTCTCCGCCGCCCGGCTCGAAGGCGAGAAGCCTCAGCAGCGTCATTGCAAAGCCGGTCTGCTCGTCGGGCGCCAGCGCGAGGTCTTCGCGTCCCTGGACACAGATCTGGTAGGCGAGCTGCACGGCTTCGGGAGTGAAGGCGCGCGTGTACCCGCCGATGCGCGCTGCGTCGGGAAGCGAGTCGAGCGCCGCGGGAACCGTCTGCGCGATGGCGATGCGGTGGAACAGGCTGGCCAGCTCGTCGAGCGCGGAGGACATGGAGATACTGCGTTCGGCCAAGGCCTTTGCCTCGGCGAGGAGCGCCGGACCATCCGAAGCGAGCAGCGCATCGGCGATGCGGTAGCAGTAGTCGGAGTCGACCGCCCCCAGCATGGCGCGCACCGGGGCCTCGCGGACTTCACCTGCGCCGTAGGCGATCGCCTGGTCGAGGACCGAAAGCGCGTCGCGCATCGATCCATGCGCCACGCGCGCGATCAACGCCGCCGCGTTTTCGTCGAAGGCGATGCCTTCCGCGCGCATGATCTCGGCGAGCCGCGAGGCAATGAGCTGTACCGCCAACTGCTTGAGGTTGAATTGCAGGCAGCGCGAGAGCACGGTCACCGGAATCTTCAGCGGATCGGTCGTCGCGAGCACGAACTTGACGTGCTCTGGCGGCTCCTCGAGCGTCTTCAGCATCGAGTTGAAGGCCGCCTTCGAAAGCATGTGCACCTCGTCGATGAGATACACCTTGTAGCGTCCGACCGTCGGGGCGTAGCGCGCGTTGTCGAGAATTTCGCGCATGTTGTCGATCCCGGTGTTTGAGGCAGCATCGAGCTCAAGGAGATCGACGAAGCGTCCGGCGTCGATATCCACACAAGCGGGACAGGTGCCGCACGGCGTTGCGCTCACACCGTTGGTGATGCAGTTGAGGCTCTTCGCCAGAATCCGCGCGATCGTCGTCTTACCCACGCCGCGCGTCCCGGTCAGCAGATATGCGTGATGCAGCCGTCCGCCCTCTAGCGCGTTGGTGAGCGCGCGCACGACGTGCTCCTGCCCGGAAAGCTCGGCGAAGGTCTTCGGGCGCCACTTGCGGGCGAGGGCTTGATAGCTCATTTGGGAGGCGAGCCGTTCCCCCGGCACTTGCTGAGATTGGTTATGGCTGCTTCCTTCCGGACCTGACCAGGTTCACCACCAGGCAATGCGGGGCGGCCCGCCGTTGATCGTTGCGATGCGAGCGCGCATGCGGGCTTTATTATAATCGGTTCCAGCGCATCATCCATCGGAGTTGGATTGTCGATAAGACTCGTCCGTCCCGTGGAATCGAAACGACTCATCGTGTGGAGTGCCATCGCTTCACTCGCCGCGTGCGGGCCGGAACCCTCACCGCCGCTGCCCCCGCAGAAGTCGACGCATGTGCTGACGATCGCGATTCGCCCCGGCCCGACGACCTGGCTCGTCAATGGCGACGGTGCCGCTGCGGGGCTCGATCGCGATCTCGCCGTGCTCTTCGCCCGGGAGCGCGGGCTTACGCTGAAGATCGTCGCGGCAGACAATCCCATTCAGATGCTCGCCGATGTGGCGGCCGGCGAAGCGAGCGTCGCCGCCGGCGGACTTTACCGGCCGGTCGCGGCACCCGCCGACACAGCGAGCTTTCTGTACACGACGGGCTACTATGCGGTCGAGCCGGTCCTCGTCTACAACAACGAGGGCTTCAGGCCCGATTCCTGGGCCGACCTTGCCGGTGAGACCGTGGGCATCGTCGACGGCGTCGGTTTCGAAAGCGTGCTTGCGAAGGTGCGCGCAGAGCATCCTGACGTGCAGTGGCGCCCGCTCGCGCTCCCGGCTGCCGAGGGGCTGATCGAGCAGGTTTCCGAAGGAACTTTGGGGTATGCGGTCGTCGGCTCGAATGAGGCTGCGGTTGCGCGCAACGTCTTTCTCAACGTCGACGCGGCATTCGCTGTCGGCCCGAAACAGGATCTCGCCTGGGTCCTTTCCGGCTCTCAGGGCGCCTTGCGCGACGCGATCGACGCCTTTTTCGATCGCATCCGCAAGGACGGAACGCTGCAGCGGCTGATCGATCGGTATTTCGGCTACGCGCAGCGCGTCGAGCGAATCGATGCCGGCATCTTTCAGGAGCGGATCCGCAGCGTGCTCCCGGCGTATACCGGCCTCTTCCAGCAGGCGCAGCAGGAAACGGGGATCGAATGGCGTCTTATCGCCGCGATCGCGTATCAGGAGTCGCACTGGAATCCCGGTGCTACGAGCGAGACCAACGTTCGCGGGATGATGATGCTGACTGAGGACACCGCGCGCAGGATGCGAATCGTCGACCGGCTCGATCCGCGCCAGAGTATCCTCGCCGGTGCGCGCTACCTCGCGGATCTCAAGCATGCGCTGCCCGAACGCATTCATGAGCCCGATCGCACCTGGCTTGCGCTGGCGGCGTTCAACATCGGCATCGGTCATCTCGAGGATGCGCGCGTGCTCGCCGCCAAGCGCAAGCTCAATCCCGACTCGTGGAGCGATCTGAAGAAGACGCTCCCGTTGCTCGCGCAACCCGACGCAGCCGACGGCACGAAGTATGGGCTCGCGCGCGGCGGCGGAGCCGTGGTCTTCGTCGAAACCGTGCGCGCGTACTACGACGTGTTGCTGGCGCTGCAGGCGCCGTACTACGGGATTCGCCTCAAGGTTGCGCAGTGATCAGGACTGAGGCTCGATGACCTTGCGTCCGCCCATGTACGGCTGCAGAGCTGCGGGCACGTCGATTCCGCCGTCGGCGCGCTGGTAGTTTTCCATCACCGCGACCAGCGCTCGGCCGACCGCCACGCCGGAGCCGTTGAGCGTGTGGACCAGCTCGGTCTTGCCCTGCGCGTTGCGGAAGCGAGCCTGCATGCGTCGCGCCTGAAACGCTTCGCAATTCGAGCAGGAGGAGATCTCGCGATACTTGCCCTGCCCCGGCAGCCAGACTTCGAGATCGATCGTCTTCGCGGATGCGAAGCTCGTATCAGCGGTACACAGCGTCATCAGGCGATACGGGAGCTCGAGCTTCTGCAGGATCTTCTCGGCGTGACCGATCAGCTCGTCGAGCGCCGCGTAGGATTTCTCAGGATGGACGATCTGCACCAGTTCAACTTTGTCGAACTGATGGACGCGAATCATCCCGCGCGTGTCCTTGCCGTAGCTCCCCGCCTCGGAGCGGAAACTCGGCGTATGCGCCGTCAGTTTGAGCGGCAACCTGTCCATCGAGAGAATCTGATCGCGAACGAAGTTGGTAACCGAAACCTCTGCCGTCGGAATGAGGTACATGCGAGCCTCGTCCGGTGCGCTTCCCTTGGTCACCCAGAACAGATCGTCCTCGAATTTCGGCAGCTGGCCGGTGCCGGTCAGCGTTGCGGCATTGACGATGTACGGCGGATAGCACTCGGTATAGCCGTGCTCGGTCGTGTGCACGTCGAGCATCATCTGTGCGAGCGCGCGATGCAATCGCGCAACGCCTCCGCGCAGGGTGCAAAAGCGTGCACCCGATAGCTTGGCCGAGATTTCGAATTCGAGACCCCCAACCGTGGCGCCGACATCAACGTGGTCGCGCACAGGAAAGCTGAAGCTGCGCGGTGTTCCCCACCGTCGCTGCTCGACGTTATCCGCCTCCGATTTTCCGACCGGCACGCTCTCGTGCGGCAGGTTCGGCATGGCAAGCAGCCAATCGCGCAATCCGGCTTGGATGTCCGCGAGCTGGCGCTCCAGCGCAGTCAGCTCGTCGGCGAGCCCGTTGACTTCGGCAAGCAGCGCGGAAGCATCCTGCCCCTTGCCTTTGGCCGCGCCGATCTCCTTCGACAGCGTGTTTCGCCGCGCCTGCAAGGCTTGCGTCCGCATCTGGATCGCCTTGCGCTCGGCTTCCGCGCTGTCGAACCTGGCCGTGTCGAGCGTGTAGCCACGGGTCGCGAGCCGTGCGGCCACTCCAGCGAGATCGCCGCGCAGCACCTGGATGTCGATCATGCACCGGATTCTACCAGCTAGGTTTGATCGCGCTTTTTCTTCGCGCGTGCATCCGCGTCGCGCCGGCGCAGCTCGGCGAGCTTCTCGGCGATCTTCGCTTCGAGGCCGCGATCTGTGGGGCGGTACCACTCGACGTCGGGCATGTCGTCGGGAAAATAACGCTCGCCGGCCGCGTACGCATCCTGTTCGTCGTGCGCGTAGCGATAGTCCTTTCCGTAGCCCAGGTTCTTCATCAGTCTCGTTGGCGCATTGCGGATGTGCAGCGGCACAGGACGTGATCCATCGTCGACGATGAAAGCGCGCGCCTGACCGTAGGCGGTGTAGACAGCGTTGCTCTTCGGAGCGCAGGCGAGATAGATCGCCGCTTCGGCCAGCGCAAGCTCGCCTTCCGGCGTGCCAAGGCGCTCGTAGGTCTCTACTGCGTCGAGGGCGAGCCGCAGCGCGCGCGGATCGGCGAGACCGACGTCTTCGGTCGCCATGCGGATCATGCGGCGGCCAACATAGAGCGGATCGGCGCCGCCGTCGAGCATGCGGCACAGCCAATAGAGCACCGCGTCGGGATCCGATCCGCGCACGGACTTGTGCAGCGCCGAGATCTGATCATAGAAGGCGTCGCCGCCCTTGTCGAAACGGCGCAGGCTGCGCGCGATCGTCGCTTCGACGAACGCGAGATCGATGTCGTGTCGATCCGCTTCGGCAGCGGCCGTCGCGAGCTGCTCGACAAGATTGATCAGACGCCGGCCGTCGCCGTCCGCGTAACCGATCACCGCGTCGCGCGCGGGCGCAGCGAAGCTCGCCTCGGGCATCGCGCTCGCCAGTGCCCGGTCGAGCAATATCGAAAGCTCCTCGGGTTTCAGCGCTTCGAGCACGTAGACCGCCGCGCGCGAAAGCAGCGCGCTATTCACTTCGAACGACGGGTTCTCGGTGGTGGCACCGATGAAAGTCAATAGTCCGCGCTCGACGAAGGGCAGGAACGCGTCCTGCTGCGCCTTGTTGAAACGGTGCACTTCGTCGACGAAGAGGATCGTGTGCCGACCCGACTGCGCAAGGACGACCTCGGCATGCGCGACGGCGTCGCGGATATCCTTCACCCCGGCAAGCACCGCGGAGATGGCAATGAAATCCGCGTTGAAGGCGTCAGCCATCAGGCGCGCGAGCGTTGTCTTGCCGGAGCCCGGCGGGCCCCAGAGGATCATCGAGTGCGGCTTGTGCGAGCTGAACGCGACCTCGAGCGGCTTGCCCGACGCAAGCAGGTGCTGCTGGCCCACGACTTCATCGATGGTCTTCGGACGCAACCGCTCGGCCAGTGGCGTGGCCGGGTTCGCAACAGTAAACAGGTCACTGCCCGACGACATCGGCGCCCTTCGGCGGCGTGAACTTGAACAGCTCGGGGCTGAGCTTAGGATTGCGCTCGAAATTGAACAGGCTGATCAGCGTGTGCTGCCCGAAATTGTCCGTGACTTCGAGCGCGGCGAGCCCGCCGGTATTGAAGCCGAGACGAATATCGGTGAAGGACGATTCCTTGTCCTTCGGCTTCGCGCCGAGCCAGTCGAGGCCGTCCTTTGCCGGCAGATCGCGCCACTCGAACGCGTGCTCGACATCCTCCTTGCCGGCGAGAAGGGCCGCAGGCGTCGTACCGAGAGCACGATCGTTGTGGCGAACGACGACCTGGTTCAAGTCAGGATCGAATATCCACACGCGCTCGCCATCGCCAACGAGAACCTGCTGGTACGGCTTCTCCAGTGTCCACCGGAAATGCCCGGGCCGGGAAATGGCAAGCTCGCCAGACGCACGCTGGACGATGCGGCCCTGCCGGTCGGTGACAGTCTGGATGAAGCTTGCGCGCGCCGTCTGCGTGTCGCGAACGAAAGAGCGCAGTCGTTCGATCGACGCAGCGTTGGCGAGTGTAACGACCAGACACAAGGCGAGAAGCGCGACGCGCGAGCGCACGGCGTCAGTCCTTTCCGACCGGAACGAGCACCTCCCGATTGCCGTTGGCCTGCATCGCGGAGACCAGCCCTGCGCGCTCCATCTGCTCGATCAGTCGCGCGGCGCGGTTGTAGCCGATGCGCAGATGCCGCTGCACGAGCGAGATCGACGGGCGCCGTGTCTTGAGCACGATCGAGACCGCCTGGTCGTACATCGGATCGGCTTCGGCGTCGCCCGCGTCGAGACTCACGCCGTCTTCGCCCTCGCCGTTCATGCCGTCTTCGAGCACGCCGTCGAGATACTGCGGTCCGCCCTGCGCCTTGAGGTGCTCGACCACACGATGCACTTCGCCGTCGGAAACGAACGCGCCGTGCACGCGCTGCGGATGGCCGATGCCCGCGGGAAGGTAGAGCATGTCGCCCTGCCCCAGAAGATTTTCGGCACCCATCTGGTCGAGGATAGTGCGCGAGTCGACTTTGCTTGCCACCTGGAAGGCGATGCGGCACGGGATATTCGCCTTGATGAGTCCGGTGATTACGTCGACCGAAGGCCGCTGCGTGGCGAGAATCAGATGGATGCCGGCAGCCCGCGCCTTCTGAGCGATGCGCGCGATCAGCTCCTCGATTCTCTTGCCGGTGACCATCATGAGATCGGCCAGCTCGTCGATGACGACCACGATCAACGGCAGCTCCTCGATCGGCTCGGGGCTTTCCGGCGTGAGCGAGAATGGATTGGTCAAGGGCTTGCCCGCCCTGCGTGCTTCGGCCACGCGCGCGTTGTAGCTCGCGAGATTGCGTACGCCAAGCGTCGAGATGAGGCGATACCGACGCTCCATCTCGCCGAGGCACCAGCCGAGCGCATTGGCGGCGAGCTTCATGTCGGTCACGACTGGCGCGAGCAAATGTGGGATACCTTCGTAGACGGAGAGTTCCAGCATCTTCGGGTCGATCAACACCAGGCGCACCTGCCGCGGCTCGGCCTTGTAGATGAGCGAAAGGATCATCGCGTTGACCGCCACCGACTTCCCGGAGCCGGTCGTACCGGCGACCAGAAGATGCGGCATGCGCGCGAGATCGGCGATCACCGCCTTGCCGGCGATGTCCTTGCCGAGCGCGAGCGAGAGCGGGCTCGGCATATCGTTGTACGTGGCAGAGGACAGAAGCTCCACCAGCCGCACGAGCTGTCGGCGCGGATTCGGCAACTCGAGCCCCATGCACGACTTGCCGGGAATCGTCTCGACCACGCGGATGCTTACCACCGAGAGCGCTCGCGCGAGATCCTTCATCAGGCTCACGATCTGAGCCCCCTTGACCCCGATCGCCGGCTCGATTTCGAAGCGCGTGATCACGGGGCCTGGATACGCGGCCAGAACCTTGACCGAGACGCCGAAGTCCGCGAGCTTGCGCTCGATCAGGCGAGACGTGAACTCGAGCGTTTCCGCGCTCACCAGTTCCTGCGCCGGAGGCGCATCCTCCAGCAACGCGAGTGGCGGCAGCGGCGAATCGGGAAGCTCGTGGAAGAGCGGCTTCTGGCGCTCCTTGACTACCCGCTCCGACTTCGGCAGCTCTACTGTGGGCGGAACGACAAGTACTGGAGAGTGCGCCAGGTCGATCTCCCGGGCGGATTCGACCGCGTGCTCGCGCTCGACGACTGCGGCGGCGCCTAGCAGGCGGTCGCGGCGTGCCTCCCGTTGGGCGCGCAGCCTCGCGACAACAGCATCGAGCACGCCGCCGATGCGCTCCATCAGGCGAAGCCACGACATGCCCGTAAGCAGCGACCAGCCGACCGCGAGCAGAGCAATCAGCAGCAGCGTCGCTCCGTTGAACCCCAGCGCCTTGGAAAGCCATCCCCCGAAAAACTGCCCGAGCGCCCCGCCCGGCCCCTGCGGCAGGCTCATCTGCAGACGATAGAGTCTCAGCGCCTCCAGCGCCGAGCTTGCCAGCAGAACACACGCGAAACCCGGCACGGCGAGCCAGGGGTGATGGCGCGGCTCGAATTCTCTGTTGTTGGCAGCCCGCGCGCTTAGTCGATGAAACCCCGCGATGACCAGGATCGCTCCGGCGAATACCCACCACCACGCGGATGCACCGAATAGATAAAGCAAAAGATCGGCGATCCAAGCGCCTGCGACTCCGCCTTTATTGGCGATCGGCGCTCCCGTTCCCGAGAAAGACCATCCGGGGTCGGTACGTGAATAGGTCGCTAGCACCAGCGCGAGATAGGCGAAAAAGGCGACGATCAATAACCACCATGACTCGCGGAGCAGGGCCGCAAAGCGGGGCGCGAGTGAACGTCGGGAGGGCTCGACGCGGCGGCTTATAGTTGTCATCTATTTATATACTAAAATCATGTGATTATAGTGCATATCTCACGTAGCACATTATACATGCAGCGGGTCGCAGGGCGTACCCAGAGTTGGGGGCTGGAGGGAACCGGGAACGATCCCCACATCGGTTAGAATCGAACGGCTTTTGCCCGTAAGAACGCGCCCGGATCGCCTTCCATGCCCACAAAACACGCCCGACTGCTGATCCTCGGCTCCGGTCCCGCCGGGTACACGGCGGCAGTATACGCTGCGCGTGCCAACCTTCGTCCCATGCTCATTACTGGCCTCGCGCAAGGCGGGCAGCTCATGACCACGACCGACGTCGACAATTGGCCCGCCGACGTGGCGGGCGTTCAGGGGCCGGAGCTTATGGAGCGCTTCCAGAAGCACGCGGAGCGCTTCGAAACCGAAGTCGTCTTCGATCAAATCCACACCGTGAAGCTCGACGAGCGGCCGTTCCGTCTGATCGGCGACGCCGGAGAATACACCTGCGATGCGCTGATCATCGCGACGGGCGCGTCGGCGCGCTATCTCGGGCTTCCCTCCGAGAAAGCTCACATGGGCAGGGGCGTGTCGGCATGCGCAACCTGCGATGGCTTTTTCTACAAGGGGCAGGATGTCGTGGTCGTCGGCGGAGGCAATACCGCGGTCGAAGAAGCCCTCTATCTTTCCAATATCGCGCGTAAAGTGACTATCGTCCACCGACGCAACAAGTTTCGCGCCGAGGCAATTCTCGTCGACCGGCTGATAGCGAAGTCGCGCGACGGCGGCAACGTTCGCGTGCTGTGGGACCACGTGCTCGACGAAGTGAAGGGCGATGAGTCCGGCGTGACCGGCGTGCGCGTGAAGCACGTTGGCAACGGCGCGACGCAGGAACTCGACGTGCAGGGCGTGTTCATCGCGATCGGGCACACGCCGAACACACAACTCTTCCAGGGCCAGCTCGAGATGCATAACGGCTACATCCAGGTTGGCGGAGGCAGCGAGGGCAACGCTACCGCAACCAGCGTTCCGGGTGTGTTCGCCGCTGGCGATGTCGCGGATCACGTCTATCGTCAGGCTGTCACGAGTGCTGGCACCGGGTGCATGGCTGCGCTCGACGCCGAGGCCTTCCTCGAGACTGTCGCGGCATAACTTGTTCGCGTCGAGCGATGGCCAAGCTCTCCGAGTTGAAAGCATTGCTCGCGGCCGCCAAGCAGAAACCGGCGCCGCGCAAGCCCACAGCGCCGACGGCGGCGCCGCAGCCTTCGAACATTAGGGAGGGCGGCACCGACATCGATCTGCGCAAGGCGTTCGCTGACGTTCAACCGCTGGAAAGGCAAAATCGGACTGCTCGCGCACAGCCTCGCGCAACGACAACAGCGAAGCAGCGTCTTGCCGATGAGGCTGAGGCGCTCGCGGCCAGTCGCTTCGGCGTCAAGCCTTCGCCCGCGGATTGGGAAGTGGGTCAGGAACTAGAAGCGGAGCAAACCTTCCTCCGCAAGGGCCTCGGCACCGACGTTCTTGAGCGTCTGCGGCGTGGCCATTGGTCGGTGCAGGGAGAAATCGATCTGCACCGGCTCAACCGCGACGAAGCCCGCGACGCCCTCGCCGATTTCCTGCTTGAGGCTCGAGGCAACGGCTGGCGCTGCGTGCGCGTCGTGCACGGCAAGGGACTCGGCTCGCCGAACCGCGAGCCCGTGTTGAAGAACAAGGTGCGCCGCTGGCTCGCGCAGCGCGATGATGTCCTCGCGTACTGCGAAGCCCCGCGGCACGCGGGTGGCGGCGGCGCGGTGCTGGTCCTGCTCAAGTCGCCGAGCATCGCCCTGCGCTGAGCTAGCCTGCCGTCATCGCAGGCGACGGTGGGCGAGCGCTGGAAGCTCGCGCCGCACCTGCGCCATGCGCTCCTGATCGATGTCGCCGACGATGACGCCCGGGCCTTCGTCACGCTCGGTCAGCACCACGCCCCATGGATCGATCAGCACGCTGTGCCCATAGGTGCGGCGGCCGTTTGGATGCAGCCCGCCTTGCGCCGCGGCCAGCACGTAGCACTGGTTCTCGATCGCCCGCGCCTTGAGCAGGGTGTGCCAGTGCGCGGCGCCGGTGACCGCCGTGAATGCAGACGGTACGACAATCAGGGCAAGATCGTCGAAACCGCGGTAAAGCTCTGGAAAACGCAAGTCGTAGCACACGGAGAGCGCGACACGACCGCATGGCGCGTCAAATGCGATCGGAGTGCTGCCTGCTTGGATGGTTCTGCCTTCGTCGTATCGCTCATCGCCTTGGCTGAAAGCGAACAGATGGATCTTGTCGTAGCGGGCGACGCGCTCGCCGCCTGGCGCGTAGACAAGCGAGGCACTGCGCACGCGCTCAGGATCCGTCGTGACGATCGGCACCGTGCCACCGATGACCCACAAACCGTGCTCGCGCGCCAGGCGCTGCAAAAAGTCCTGCTGCCGGCCATGACCATCGCCTTCACGCACAGCCACTTTGTCGGTCGCCCTTGCGCCCAGTATTCCAAAATACTCCGGCAGCAGTACGAGCTGCGCGCCCTGACGCACTGCTTCGGCGACGAAAGGTTCAATCGCGCGCAGGTTCTCGTCGACGTCGCTGCCGGAAACCGTCTGCACCGCGGCGACACGAAAACGAGACCGAGGAGTGAAGTCTCGAGGATCGGCCGACCTGCCCGCGCTCACCGCGCACTGCCTTCCGGCGGATTCGTCGGCACCGCTTGCCCGGCTGCCGCGGCGCGCGAAGCGCGCTCGACGGTCGGATCCGACCAGGTCCCGCCGATCACGTAGTCGCTGGCGAACATCTGCTGCGCCAGCAGCGTTCCTGCGCCGACCGCCGCGCCGATGATGGGGTTGGCGAGCAACAGTGCGGCGGTGCCCATCGAAACGCTACTCGAGAGGCTCGGCTGCACGTGGACCTTGAGCTGCTGCGTTTCGCGGGCGAGATTGGTCTCGCCGCTCATGGTAACGTTCGCCGCAGGTCCGACAATGCGGACATTGTCGCTTTTCATGACTCCGTTATCGATCAAGACATCGCCGGTAATTTCGTCGAAAGCGAAGCCTTCGCCGAACAGATCCTGATAATCGAAGCTCAGCCTTCGTTTCAGGGATTGCAGAGAGAGCACGCCGAGGAGTTTCCCGGCGCCGGGGTCGATCTTGATGAACTGTCCGGAACCGGACTCGATGCGAAGCTTCCCTGAAAGCGAGGGGTAATCGAACGCCTGCGGACCCCCGTCCCAGGCGAGATCGCCGCGGACCTTCGTCGGCGCACCTCGGACCGCACCGGGCAGACCGAAGCGCGCCAGATATTTGCCGGCATCGCTGATGTCGAGCGTCGCATCGATCTTGGTCTGCTGCTTGCGCCCTCCCCTCCACCAGCCGTCTGCTGCGAGCTTGCCGTCGTCGTTCGTTAGCTGCAGGCGCTCGATCTGCCAGTCGGCGCCGCGAGGCTGCGCGGTCAGCTCCAGCTTGCCGAGATCGTGATCCTTGGCGAAAAAGCTGTCTGCGACGATGTCGATTTCGGGCCAGCTGTTCGCAGCGCTGGCAATTTCCGCGCGGCTCGTCGCTGCGGCCGCTGCCCTTTCCTGCGCTGGCGCGGCGCTCGGCGTGGTGAATCGTTGCAATCGCGCGCTGACGTATCCGTTCGGACGGGAGGGCGCCGCGCCCTGCCAGCGCGCCGCCCCCGTCAGCTCACGCCCGCGCAAATCCATCTGCCAGCCGCCGGGGCTGCGCGTAGCTCCGATGCGCAGCTCGTTGAAGCGCCGCCCGAACACGTCGAGCGTGTTGGCGCGAAGATCCACGCCATTGATCGGCATCGCATCGCCGATGCCCGACGCCTCAGCTTCCTGCTTGAGCTCGAGCCACCCGTCGACGTTCAATGCATCGACGCTGCCGCGAACCCAGAGTCCGGGACGATCGGGCTCACCTTGCGCGCCGCCGAGTGCGAGCAAGCCGCGCTCGATGGTCGCATCGCCCGAGCCGAGCTTGCGCTCGAGAGCGAGTCGTCCGATGCTGCCGTAACGGATCGCGATCGTGTCGCGTCCGCTCTCGTTGGCGCGCCGCTCGATCTGCAGCGGTACCACCTCCGCGGAGGCCTTGGACATCGGGGCGGGAAGATCGATCGTCACTCCCTTGAGGTTTGACTCCATGACCCAGGTCGAAAGCTCCGGCCGGCTGACGATGGCGATCTGCCAGCCCGCCGTGCCCGAGATATGTTTGGCCACAACCTGCTTCGGATATTCGTTGCGCAACTGGGCGAGATCAGCGCTCCCCTGCCCGCTGAGATGTACTTCTCCGCCTCGGCTTTCAATCGAGAAGCGCGCGGGTCCGCCCAGCAGCTCGGCGGTGAGCTCTCTCGCGTGCAGATCGTGATTGGTGAAGTTTAGCTTCCCGTTCAAATCCTTTAGCGCCGGCACTCCGCCTGCAAGCTTGAGCCGGTTGCCGGCGAAGCTGTATTCGCCCGCAGCCTTGCTCGCATCCCACTTGCCGAGTGGCAGATCGAGCTGCAGGGCAAGCTTGCCGTTGCCGTTTACCTCGGCGCCGGCGGTGAAATCACCTGTCCACGCGCCGATCGGGCTTTCGGCGATGTATTTCAGGATGTCGGCCGTTGGCCCGGCTGCGTCGCCTTCGACGTGCAGCACCGGTGCAGGCACCCTCAGATCGGCGATCGCTGCCTTGGCGTGGTCGAGGTTGAAGCTGAACACCCGGCCGCGACGCGCCTCTACGCTCATCCGCGCACCTTCGAACCGGACTTCGCCGTCGACGTCCGAGAACGCAGGCCAATGTTCGGCGTAGTCGAAGGTGATGCCCTGCCCCTTGCTCGTCACCAGGAACTGGCCGCCCTTGCCGTTGGCGAAGGGAAAGTCGGCGAGATTGCCGGAGAGTCTGACCCGCGAGTCCGTCGAGGTGCCGGCGACGAGGCTGCGCTTCACCCAGTCGCGAACGGTGGGCGAGAGCGCGAGCGGCAGATAGCGAAAGACGTGTGCCACGTCGGCTCGGGTGAGCTGCACGGAGAGGTCGATCGTGCCGGGTCCGTCGGGCGCGGTCCGGTACGTGCCGTTCGCCGTACCCGTCGCGTGCGGATTGGAGAACACGAGTTGCTCAATGTTGATCGCGTACTCGCCTCCATCGAGCGACCAGCCGATTCGAGCCTGCGCGTTGTCGAACGCGATCGGTTCCGCAAACACGCGTGGCATTGCCAACGCGAGCGCGTGACTCTGTACGCGCAGCGTCCCTCCGCGCTGCGTGGCGTCGAAGCTTCCGGTGAGACCGGCGATACCGGGCAGCGCGTCCTGCGCCGCGAGCCCGAGATCGAGGAAGCGGCCTCGAGCGGTAAAGCTCGCCAGCTCCGTCGCCTCGCCCCGCCACTCGAGCGATCCCTGAAACAGCGTGCCGCGTGGCGCATAGGCCGCGAGCTTGGCGCGCCAGGTTTCCGGCAGCGGGAGATGCGCCGCCATCGCGGTGAGCGGACCGAGCTGCAGATTGTTGAACTCGATCTTTCCGCCCGGCGCGCTGCCGTTCGCCGCCTTCAAGACGCTGAGATCAAAATCGGTCGGATCAACGCGAACATCGCCTGGCTCCGTGAACGCGAGCTGTTGCGTGAAGTACTCGCTGTGCGACTCGTCGTCGCGCCAGCCGACACGTCCTTCCAGACGCGAAAGCACGAGCTCAGGGAGGTCCGGCCCGAGCTTCGCTTGCACGTCGGCCAGCACGACGTCGGCGATTGCTTCGCGCGGCTCGCCGTGCGCAAACTCGAGCCACAGTCGCAACCCGCCCTTTCCGCTCTTGATCGGCACCGGCAACGGCAGCCACTGCCGCCAAGCATCCACATCCGCGTAATCGAGCCGCGCGTACACACGCCCCGAGGTCGCACGCCAATCCGAAGGCGAGTACGCAGTCAGCTCGCCGCGAAGGTCGAGCGGTGCCGACATCTCCGGGGGCGGGGCTCCCTTCAACCCGAAGCGGTGCCGGCCGAAGCGGCTCTCGAGTCGGAACTCGACGTGCTGCAGCGCGAGCGGAGGTGCGTTGCGTTCGTCGTCGAACCATGTAATCGCGGCGTCGTGAATGACGATGCGCCGCTGCCGCAGCAGCCAGTTCGCCGGCGCCACGTCGTTGCTGTGCTGCCCCGGATCGAGCGTCAGCCCGACGACATGAAGCATGCCTTGCGCATCGCGGCGCAAAGCGAACTGCGGCCGATCGAGGACCAGCTCCTTGAAGCGCAGATCAACGAACAGCAATGAGATCCAACTGACGGTGAGATGCACTTCCGGCAATTCGAGAAGCGTGTCGTGACTCTTGGCGTCGAGCACCCGCAAGTCGCTCACATCGAGCCGCGGGTTCCAGCCGTCCCAATCGGCGGCGAGCCGCCCGATCTGGACCGGTTGCTCGATCTGGTCTTGGAGGAGCTGCGTGATCCGCGCGCGATGGCTGTCGATGTCGGGCAACACGAAGTGGCGCAGTACCAGGAGGGCGCCGCAGAACAGGATGATCCCGAGCAGCAGCACGCGAACCGCGAATCGGCCTAGCCACCTGAAGAGCGGTGCGAGGCGGAAGTCGGAAGCCGGAAGGGAACGGGCGTGCAGGGAGGACATGATAGGCTCGGGCTATTCTACAGGCCGCTGCATGGCCACGAGGGCCTCGGCCTGCCAGCGCGAGCGATGACCACGCACCCGTCGTCCCTCTCGGGGGACCCTGGCGCGGCGATCGAGTTCAGCCACTATGCGGCGCGGCTCGTCGTTGCGCAGCCTGCCATGGCAGCGGCCGTGCAGGCAACGCTGGACCAGCCATTCGTCTGGAGCGAAGCTGTTCTCGGCGACCTCCAGCATGCCGAAACGCCGGCCGGCCTCAACGCCGCGCTGCGACAATTGCGGCAGCGGAGTCTGCTGCACACGCTTCTGCGCGATCTCACCGCACGCGCTGATCTCGGTGAAGTATGCGCGACCATGACGCGGCTCGCCGAAGAGAGCATTCGCGCGAGCGTCCGCGCGCATCACGGCTGGATCGCGCATGCGCATGGCGAGCCCATTGGCGCCGACAGCGGTGAGCCGCAACGAATGATGGTCGTTGCGATGGGCAAGCTCGGAGGGGGCGAGCTGAACGTGTGCTCCGACGTGGACCTCGTATTCGTGTATCCGGAAGACGGCGCGACCGCCGGACCGAAGCCGCTGGCCAATCAGGAATTTTTCGATCGGCTCGGCCGGCGAGTGATCGGAACGCTTGCAGACGTGACCGAGGACGCCTTCGTGTTCAGAGTCGACATGCGGCTCAGACCGTACGGGGACAGCGGGCCGCTCTCCAGCTCGCTTGCAGCGCTGGAGGCGTATCTGGTGGCACAGGGACGCACCTGGGAGCGCTATGCCTGGCTCAAGGCCCGCGCACTCACCGGCGATCGCTCTGCGGAGCTCGAGCGACTCGTCGAGCCGTTCGTCTTTCGCAAATATCTCGACTACGACGCCTACGCGGGCCTGCGCGACGTCCACCGGCAGATTCGCGAACAGGGTCGGCGCAGAGGCTACCAGCGCAACATCAAGCTCGGTCCCGGCGGCATCCGCGAAATCGAATTCATCGTCCAGGCCTTGCAGCTGGTCCGCGGTGGTCGCGAGCCGGCACTGCGCGAGCGCGGAACAATGCCCGCACTCGCGACGCTGGGTGCGAGAGGATTGCTTCCGCGCACGGCAGTTGAGGAGCTCTCTGCGGCGTATGTCTTCCTGCGCCGGCTCGAGCATCGATTGCAATATCGCGACGATGCGCAGACGCACGATGTACCGAGCCGCGGAGCGGAGCGCACTACGCTGGCGCGCGCCTGCGGCTTCGCCGATGCCAAATCGTTCACATCCGCCTTGGAGGCACATCGCGCGGCCGTCGAACGGCACTTCTCCGCCGTGCTCGGTGAGGAGCAGCGGAGCGATGACGACGCGCTGGCCGCAGTCTGGGTCGATCCTGCGCCCGAGCAGGGGCAGGTCCGCTTGCTCGCTGAGGCGGGGTACCGCGAGCCGGCCGCGGTGCTGGAATCGCTCACGCGCCTGCGTCGAAGCAGTCGTTACTTGCAATTGCCGACCCTGTCCCGCCAACGCTTCGACGCGCTGGTGCCGCAGCTCCTGCGCACCGCCATGACCGCCGCACAAACCGCGACCACCAGCGATCCGCGGCACATCTTCGAGCGCCTGCTTGCGCTGCTCGAGACGGTCAGCGGACGCAGCGTGTATCTCGCGTTGCTCACCGAGCATCCCCCCGTGCTGCCGCGCATCGCGCAACTCATGGGCGCCAGCGCCTGGGCCGCCGATTATCTGCTGCGGCATCCGATCCTGCTCGACGAGCTGCTCGACAGCCGGGTGCTTCTAGCCGAGCCCGACTGGAGCGCGTGGCGATCAGACCTCGACACGGTGCTCGCTGCGCATCCGCACGACGCCGAGCGGCAGATCGATGCGCTGCGTCACTTCCAGCACGCGCAGGTCTTCCGTCTGCTGGCCCAGGACCTGACCGGGATGCTCACTGTCGAGCGGCTGGCCGATCATCTTTCTGCCCTCGCCGACATCGTGCTTGCGGGCACGCTCGGACAATGCTGGCCGCTGATCTCCCCCTCTGCACACGCACCGCCGCGATTCGCGATCATTGGTTACGGCAAGCTCGGCGGCAAGGAACTGGGCTACGCGTCCGACCTCGATCTGGTGTTTCTGTACGACGATCCCGATCCCGCCGCGGCAGAGCGCTACGCACGACTGGCGCAGCGCGTGAACACCTGGCTCACGAGCCTGACCGCTGCAGGCAGGCTCTACGATACCGATCTGCGACTGCGCCCCGACGGCGTGAGTGGACTGCTGGTATCGAGCCTCGGCACGTTTCGAGACTATCAACGCGAACACGCCTGGACCTGGGAGCATCAGGCGCTCACCCGCGCGCGATTCGTCGCCGGAGACCCCGCGCTTGGCGCAGCATTCGAAGCCGAGCGCGAAGCGATCCTGCGCCTGGCGCGAGACCTGGATCGACTGAAGTCCGACGTCACCGAGATGCGGCGTCGGATGCAAGCGGGCCATCCGAATCCCGGGCCGGGTTTCGACCTCAAGCACGACCCCGGCGGGATGGTCGACGTCGAGTTCGCGGTGCAATACCTCGTGCTCGGTTACGCTCACGCTCATCGCGATCTCACACGCAACGCGGGAAATATCGCGCTCCTCGGATTGGCCGCGAAGCTCGGGCTGCTGCCGCCGGACCTTGCCGTTAAGGCTGCCGACGCCTATCGGGACTACCGCAAGCTGCAGCACCAGATTCGCTTGCAGGGCGCGCCCGCCGCGCGCGTCGATCCGGTGCCGCAGGCGGAGCGCCGGGCCGCCGTCGATCGGCTTTGGTTGCGGGTGTTCGGCGCTCCCCGGACGGCCGGATGAGCGGCGATTTCGGTTAAAATTATTCTTTTTGGCAAGGACCGCGACCATGTCGATGGCCGACCGCGACGGGTTCATCTGGTACGACGGCAAATTGGTGCCGTGGCGCGACGCGACCACGCACGTGCTGACCCACACGCTGCACTACGGGATGGGTGTCTTCGAGGGCGTGCGCTGCTACGAGACTGCGACAGGACCGGCGATCTTTCGGCTGCGGGATCACACGGATCGACTGTTCCGCTCGGCTCAGATCTTCGGGATGAAGATCCCCTATGCCAAAGACGAGCTGGACGCCGCGCAGAAGGAATGCGTGCAGAAGAACGGTCTCACGGCCTGCTACCTGCGCCCGATCGTTTTCTACGGATCGGAAGCGATGGGTGTCGCCGCAAAATCGAACCCGGTCCGCGTCGCGATCGCCGCGTGGCCGTGGGGCGCCTATCTCGGTGCGGAGGGACTCGAGAAAGGGATTCGCGTAAAGACCTCTTCATTCACGCACCACCATCCGAACACCACGATGTGCAACGCGAAGGCGGTGTGCAACTACGCGGTGTCGATTCTCGCCAATCAGGAGGCCACTCACGACGGATACGAGGAAGCGATGCTGCTCGATCCCCAGGGATACATCTGCCAGGGCTCGGGAGAGAACGTGTTCCTGGTCCGCGACGGCACGCTCCACACGCCCGACCTCTCGGGCGGCGGCCTGGCCGGCATTACGCGGGCAACGATCTTCACGCTGGCAGCAGAGGTTGGCATTCCGGTAACGGAGCGGCGCATCACGCGTGACGAGTTCTATATCGCCGACGAAGCGTTCTTCACCGGAACCGCGGCCGAAGTGACGCCGATCCGGGAGCTGGACAACCGTCCGATCGGCTCCGGGCGGCGCGGCCCGATCACGCAGAAGTTGCAGTCGATGTTCTTCGACATCGTGAGCGGACGCAATCCGAAGTACAAGTCGTGGCTGACTCCGGTGGCTGCGGGCGGCGAGACCGCGCGCAACGCTTCGCGGGTCGCCGCGCGCGAGCGCATGCACGATGAGTGAAGCCGGAGCGGCGTCGAAGGCGCTTCCGGTCGTCGAGGTGACGGCGAAAGACCTGCCGCTGTATTGCCCCAATCCGACCATGCCGCTGTGGTCGAGCCATCCGCGCGTTTTTCTCGATGTCGAAGCCGATGGCGAAGCGCTCTGTCCCTACTGCGGCACCCGGTATCGGCTCGCGGGCGGAGCAGGTAAGGGGTCGCACTGAGTTGCACGACGCTGGTTCCCGCACCCGCGGGAATGACGGCGGTCGCTGCTGACCGCTATGGCTGAGCGCATCCTGGTGGTCGCACCTTCGTGGGTGGGAGATGCGATCCTTTCCGAGCCGCTCGTTGCGGTGCTGCGCGAGCCGCTGGAAGAACCGATGGTCGACGTTCTCGCGCCGCCGTGGTGCGCGCCCGTATATGCGCGCATGCGCGGCGTCGCGCGCACGCTCGACAGCCCGTTCGATCACGGCGAGCTCGGTCTCGTACGGCGGCGCGCCCTTGCGCGCGAGCTCAAACGCATCGGTTACACGCGCGCCTTCATCCTTCCCCACTCGTTCAAGTCTGCGCTCGTCCCGTGGCTTGCGCGCATCCCGCGGCGCATCGGCTACGCCGGCGAGGCGCGCAGCGCGCTTCTCACCGATGCGCGCCGTCTCGACCGCAACGCGATGCCGCGGCTAGTCGATCGGTTCGTCGCGCTTGCCGTGCCTGAAGGGCAGCTCGTGCCCACGCCGCCCGCCCCGGTGCTGGTGCCGAACGCAGCGAACGCGAACGAGGCGATGCGCGCACTTGGACTCGCGACGCGACGGCCGATCGCCATCCTCTGCCCCGGCGCAGAATTCGGACCCGCGAAACGCTGGCCGACCGAGCATTTCGTCGTGCTTGCGCGCCGCCTGCTCGACGCGGGCTATGCCGTGTGGCTGCTCGGCTCGCCCAATGATCAACCGGCCGCGGCACCGATTGCGAGCGCCGTGCAAGCCACGCGCGACCTTACCGGACGCACCGATCTCGGCACGGCGATCGATCTACTCTCGCTTGCCACTGTCGTCGTCAGCAACGACTCCGGTCTGATGCACGCAGCCGCTGCGGTCGCTCGCCCGCTAATTGCGCTGTTCGGGTCCTCATCGCCCGTATACACGCCGCCGCTCTCGTCTACAGCTCGCGTAGCGAAGATCGACATCGAGTGCAGCCCCTGCTTCAAGCGCGAGTGTCCTCTCGGCCACTTCAAATGCATGCGCGATCTGTCACCCGAGCTTGTGTATGCTCTCGCCCGCAACGCTTCAGCTTGAGCGAGCACCAAACGCAATGGCCAAGGGACGCACGCCGAATATCTTCACCTCGCCGCAAGACACGGCGCTCGCGTTTTACCGGGCCTTCGAAGCTCGCGACATCGAAGCAATGATGGCAGCCTGGGCCGAGGACGAAGACATCGTTTGCGTGCATCCCGGCGGGCCGCGGCTCGTCGGGTACGACGCGGTGCGCGCCGGATGGGAGCAACTCTTCGCAGGCGACACCAAACTCTCTTTCAAGCTCGATGAGATCGTGGTGATCGAGACGGTTGGACTCGCGCTGCAAAGCGCGATCGAGCATGTGACCTTGGGCGACGAGCCGAAGCCGCGCGGCGCGGCAATCGCGACCAACGTTTTTCTGCGCACTCCGTCTGGGTGGCGGCTGGTCGTGCATCACGCTTCCGCTGCTCCGACGGTCGCCGTGGCAGCGCCCGCAGGGCCGCTGCACTAAGATCGCGACGACTCGATTCGTCCTGCTCAACACCGCCACTGCGGCGCCTGTCGCGAGCAGTGTTTAGGCGGTGCCGCCGACCGTGATCCCGTCGATGCGCAAGGTAGGCTGGCCGACCCCGACAGGAACGCTCTGCCCGTCCTTGCCGCAGGTCCCGATGCCCGGATCCAAAGCGAGATCGTTGCCGATCATCGAGACGCGCGTGAGCACATCGGGACCGTTGCCGATCAGCGTTGCGCCCTTGACCGGATAGGCGAGCTTGCCGCGCTCGATCTTCCAGGCTTCTGCCGCGGAAAAGACAAACTTGCCGCTGGTGATGTCGACCTGCCCGCCTCCGAAGTTGACGGCGTAGAGACCCTCGTCGACCGACGCGATGATCTCCTCGGGATCGCGCTCGCCGTTGAGCATCACGGTGTTGGTCATGCGCGGCATCGGCACGTGCGCGAAGGATTCGCGGCGGCCGTTACCGGTCGGGGCGACGCCCATCAGGCGCGCGTTCAGTGAATCCTGCATGTAGCCGCGCAGTATCCCGTCCTCGATCAGCACAGTGCGCTGGGTAGGGTTGCCCTCGTCGTCGACGTTGAGCGAGCCGCGACGATCGCGCATCGTGCCGTCGTCGACCACCGTGACGCCCGGCGCGGCCACTCGCTCGCCGATGCGGCCCGAAAAGGCTGAGGTCCCCTTGCGGTTGAAGTCGCCTTCGAGGCCGTGTCCGATCGCTTCGTGGAGCAGGATTCCCGGCCAGCCGGGACCGAGCACCACGATCATCGATCCGGCGGGAGCTTCGCGCGCAGACAGATTGAGCAGCGCCTGATCGACCGCTTTTGCCGCGTAATCTTGCAGCCGATCCTCGCCAAAGCAGCGGTAATCGAGGCGACCGCCGCCGCCAGCCATCCCCTGCTCGCGCCGGCCGTTCTCCTCGACGATGACGTTGAGCGAGAGACGCACCAGCGGCCTTACGTCGACGGCGATCAAGCCGTCGCTGCGTGCGATCAGGATTGCTTCGAACTCGCCGGCGAGCGAGGCCATCACTTGTGTCACGCGTGGGTCGCGTGCGCGGGCGATACGCTCCAGCCGCTCGAGCAGCGCGACTTTCTCAGCGTCCGGCAGCACGACGACCGGATCCTGCGCTGCGTATAGTGCTCGCGCTTCGCCGAGTTTTTCGAGCGCGGCCACCGAGCTAGCGCCTTGCCGGCCGATGGCGCGCGTCGCCGCGGCCGCCTGCTCCAGCGAATCGATGCTGATGTCGTCGGAATAGGCGAAAGCCGTCTTTTCGCCTGCAACCGCACGCACGCCGACGCCCCGGTCGATCGAGAACGAGCCAGCCTTCACGATGCCCTCCTCGAGGCTCCAGCTTTCGAGCCGTGAGTATTGAAAATAGAGGTCGGCGTAGTCGACGTGGCGGATGTGGATGTCCGCAAGCACCTGCGAGAGCTGGCGCATCTCGAGCGCCGCCGGCTCCAGCAGCAGATGGGTCGCCTGCTGGAGCAGAGCGGGATTGACTGTCGGGATGGCTAGGTCGGTCACGGGAATCCTTTTGGGCTGCCGTACGCCGCCGTGTTAACCGGCGCGCCAGCGGCGTGTTCAACACGGCGAGTTAGTGCGTCACGTCTTGGGTGACGCACTAACACATTTTCGGGGCGGAATGCTCGAAACACAAGTTAGCGACACGCAAGAAGGGTCAATTGTTCCTGCCGCCGACGCTTTGCCCCAGATAAGTCGCCGCGACCCGAGGATCGCGCGAGAGCGCTTCGCTCGCCCCCTCGGTCGCGACTTCGCCCATCTCGAGCACGTAGCCGTAGTCTGCGATCTGCAGGGCGGCGCGCGCGTTCTGCTCGATCAATAGGACCGCCACGCCGCTCGCGCGGAGCGAGGCGATGATGTTGAAGATCTCGCGGACGATAAGGGGCGCGAGGCCAAGGCTCGGCTCGTCGAGCAGGAGCAATTTCGGCTGGGCCATCAGAGCGCGTCCGAGCGCAAGCATCTGTCGCTCGCCGCCGGAAAGCGTTCCCGCGAGCTGCGCGCGCCGCTCGGCGAGTCGCGGGAAGCGCTGATAGACCTCGTCGCGCGTGCGCTCGATCAAGCGGTCGCGGCTGCGATGGCGCTGGAACGCGCCCAGCTCGATGTTGTCCGCGACCGACATCGCGGCGAAGAGCTCGCGCTGCTCGGGCACGAGGCAAAGGCCTTGCGCGACGCGTTGCTCGACCGCCACGCGCCGCAGGTCAGTGCCCGCATACGCGATCGTGCCGCGCGAAGGCAGGAGCCCGATGATCGCCGCGAGCAGTGTTGTCTTGCCGGCGCCATTGGGTCCAATCACGGTAGCAATGCGCCCTGCCTGGACGGTCAACGATACGCCGTGCACGGCCTCGACCTTGCCGTAGGCGACGTGCAGATCGCGAATCTCGAGGAGTGCGTTCATGCCACGCCCCCGAGATACGCCTCCACCACGATTGGATTGGCCTGAATCTCGGCCGGCAGCCCCTCGGCGAGCTTTTCGCCGAAGTCCATGACCACGAGCCGATCGGTCAGGCCCATGACGAAGTCCATGTCGTGCTCGACCAGGAGGATGGTCATGCCCTCTTTACGCAATCCGCGCAGCAGCGCCGCGAGCTCCTGTTTTTCGCGGTAGCGCAGGCCGGCCGCGGGTTCGTCGAGAAGCAGGAGCTCCGGATCGGAAGCGAGCGCCCGCGCGATCTCCACCAGGCGCTGCTGCCCGAGTGGAAGCGACGCGGCAGCCGCGTGCTGCTGCGCGCGCAAACCGACGCGCTCGAGCTGCGCCGCCGCTTCGCCCATGGTGACGCGCTCCTCCTCGCGATCGAGCCGCAGCGCGGCGCGCAGCACGCCCGCGTGTCCGCGTCGGTAGGCGCCGAGCGCCACGTTGTCGAGCACCGACATCGCGCCGATCAGGTGCGCGTGCTGAAAGCTTCGGCCGATGCCAAGCTGCGCGATCGCGTGCGGGGCGAGGCCGGTCAGCGGCTCGCTACGGAAGACGATCGAGCCCCGCGTCGGCTCGAGCGCTCCGCTGATCAGGTTGAACATGGTGCTCTTCCCGGCGCCGTTGGGACCTATCAGGCCGAGGATTTCGCCGCGGCGGATGGCGAAGGAGAGATCGTTGACGGCGACGAGCCCACCGAATTCCTTGCGCGCCGTGTCGATCACGAGCAATGGCTCCCGGTTCGCAGCCTGACTTCGCCCCGCGTCCGTCCGCGCGTGCGCCTCGACGTCCGGCGGCGCTCGTTTGGGAAGGACGTTCGCGAGCCAGGGCCAGATGCCTTCGCGCGTCCGCTGCAAGAGCAGCACCATAAGGATGCCAAACACGACGATCTCGAAGTTGCCGGTGCGTCCGAGCAGGCGCGGCAGCCAGTCCTGCAGCTGAATCTTGAGCAGCGTAACCACCGTCGCTCCGACCACCGCGCCCCAAACGCTTCCCGCTCCGCCGACCACCGCCATGAACAGATACTCGATCCCCTGGTTGAGGCCGAAAGGCGTCGGATTCACGAAGCGCTGCAGATGCGCGTAGAGCCACCCTGAAACGCAGGCAAGGAGCGCGGCGTAAACGAACACCACGATCTTGAGCCGCGCGGTGTCGACCCCAAAGGCCTCCGCCATCTCGCTGCGTCCGCGCAGGGCGCGGATCGCGCGCCCCGGCCGCGAATCGAGCAGGTTGCGTGTGGTCCACATGGCTGCGAGCGCGATCGCCCAGATTAGATAGTAAAAGTGCCGCTCGTTGCGCAGCTCGAGCCCCGGTAGCGACAAGGCCGGAATGCCGGTGAGGCCTGTGTGCCCGCCGAGCAGTTCCAGGTTGCCGAAGAGAAAATAAAGGCTGATGCCCCAGGCGATGGTGGCGAGCGGCAAGTAATGGCCCCGCATGCGCAGCGTGATGAAGCCCAGAAAGAGCGCGACCAGCGCGGTCAGCGAGATCCCGATCGCTAAATTGAGCCAGGGAAGCCACGCCACGCCCTCGTAGCGAGTCGACAGATACGCGGTGACGTAGGCGCCGATGCCGACGAAGGCCGCTTGCCCGAACGAGGTCTGGCCTGCGACTCCGGTCAGCAGCACGAGTCCGAGCGCGACGATGCTGTAGAGGCCGATGTAATTGAGTAGTGTTACCCAGAACTGCGGCGCGATGACGGGCGCGGCGGCGAGCGCGATCACGAAGAGCGCCGCCGCGATCATCCGCTCGTCTGCCTTGCGACTCATGACCGAGCGTGCTTCACTCATCCTCGTCCTCGTGATGATGCGCGCTCAGCGAGCGCCACAGCAGCACCGGAATGATCAGCGTGAAGACGATCACTTCCTTGAACGCGCTGGCCCAGAACGAGGAGAAGGATTCGAGCAGCCCGACGAGGAGCGATCCGGCCGCCGCGAGCGGATAACTGGAGAGGCCCCCGATGATCGCGCCGACAAAGCCCTTGAGCGAGACGAGAAAGCCGGAGTCGTAGTAGATCGTGGTGATTGGCCCGATCAGGATGCCGGAAAACGCGCACAAGAGCGTCGCCAGCGTGAAGGCGAGCGATCCGGCAAGGCTCGGCGAAATGCCGACCAGCCGCGCTCCGACCCGATTGACCGCCGTGGCCCGAAGCGCCTTACCGTAGAGCGTGCGCCCGAAGAAGAGATAGAGCCCCAGAATGAGCAGCACGCTGGTGAGCACGACGAGCAGGCTCTGCGCGCTCAAGACCATCTCGCCGATGCGAAACGATTCGCCGGAGAATGGCGGCGTGCGCGAGCCTTCGGCGCCGAAGAACCAAAGTCCCAGGCCGGTGAGTGCGAAGTGCACAGCGACGGAGACGATGAGCAGCACCAGCACCGAGGCATCGACCAGCGGCTGATAGACGATGCGATAGAGCAGCGGGCCGAGTGCTGTCACGGCGGCGAGCGTGAGCGCGATCTGCACCACGAACGGCGGCTGCAGGGGTGCCAGCCAATGCACAAGCTCGGCGATCGCGAGGGGAACCACCGTCCAGACGATAAGGCGTCGGGGAAGACCACGGACATGACCCTGCGCGAAGCAGCTCCAGGCTTCCATCGCGCCCGCGATGAGCGCCATGCCCACGAGCAACCCGACCGTGCCCGGAGCCTTGCCGAGTTGAAGCGCCGCGAGCGTGAGCGTCCCATAGGAAACGAATTCGCCCGCAGGTACCCAGATTACGCGGGTCACGGCGAACACCATCACCAGCGCGAGCGCGAGGAGCGCGTAGATCGCGCCGTTGGTGATGCCGTCCTGCGCCAACAACGCGGCGATCGTCAGGTTCATCCGACGATCAGGTGAATGTCACTGCGAGGAGCGATCTGGCTACTTGAGCAGAACCCACTTGCCGTCTTCGATCTTGAGCATCACCCGAGCGCGATTGTCGAGACCGTTGTGATCGCCCGGGCTCATGGCAAATACGCCATGCGTTGCGACAACCCTGTCGTTTTCCAAGGCGTCCCGAAGCGCTGCACGAAATTCCTTCGTGCCCGGTTTCGCTTTTTTAAGCGCCTGGGGAATCGCCTGAGACAGCAGGAGATATGCATCCCAGGCATGCCCGCCGAAGGTCGAGCGCGTGCCGAACTTCGCTTCGTACTTGGTGATGTATTCGGCGGCCGACTTCTTGATCGGGTTGTCCGCGGGGAGCTGTTCGTAAACCAGCATCGGGCCGCAGGGTAGGATCGTGCCGTTGCCATCCTTGCCGACGACGCGCAGAAAGTCCGGGTTCGCGACACCGTGCGTCTGATAGATCTTCCCCTTGTAGCCGCGCGCGACGAGCTCCTTCTGCGGCGTGGCCGCCGGCGAGCCGGACGCGCCGATCAGCACGGCGTCGGGATTGGCGGCAACGATCTTGAGGACTTGACCCGTTACCGAAGCGTCGGTGCGATTGTATTTTTCCTCGGCCACCATCTTGATGCCCGCTGTCTGCGCCGAGCGCTTCATCTCGGCGAGCCAGCTCTCGCCGTAGGCGTCGTTGAAGCCGATATAGCCCATCGTCTTGATGCCGTTTGCCTTCATGTTCACGGCGATCGCGTCCGCCATCAGCGCGTCGCTTTGCGGAGTCTTGAATATCCACTTGGTCTTGGGATTCGCGGGATCGACGATGCGTCCCGAGGCGGCCATCGAGATCATCGGCGTCTCGGCTTCCGCCGCGATGTCGACCATTGCCAGCGAGTTCGGCGTGATGGTCGAGCCGACGATCACGTCGACCTTGTCCTCGCTCACGAACTTGCGCGTGTTGGTGACCGCCTTGGTCGTGTCCGAAGCGTCGTCGAGGACGATCCAGTTGATCTTCTCGCCGGCGACGGTCGTCGGCAGCAACTCGATCGTGTTGCGCTCGGGAATACCGAGCGACGCGGCAGGACCGGTCGCCGAGAGCGTTACGCCGACATTAATGTCGGCACGCGCCGCGCCGACGCCGACGAACACAAACAGGCCAGCGATTGACGCGACCTTGATGAATGACATGAATTCCCCCTTTAGTCTGGGCGACTTGCTATTTCTTGAGTGCGTCGCGAATCTCGCGCAGCAGGAGCACGTCTTCAGGCGGTAGCGGAGGGGCGCCAGTGTCAGGATCGAGCCGATGCTTCGCCGCGCTGAGCTGGCGAACCATCCAGAAGATCACGAACGCTAGGATGATGAAGTTGATCACGACCGTGATGAAGTTCCCGTAGGCGAACAGGGGCACGCCTGCCTTGGTCAGCGCCTCGTAAGTCATCGGGCCGCTGTAGCCGGGCGGCGGGCTAGCGAGCATGATGAACTGGTTGGTGAAGTCGAGGCCGCCGAAGAGGCGGCCGATCACCGGCATGATGAGGTCCTTCACCAGCGAATCGACGATCTTTCCGAACGCGGCGCCGATGATGACGGCGACTGCGAGATCGACGACGTTGCCCTTGAGCGCAAAGTCGCGGAAGTCCCTGAGCATCGACATGGTAAATCTCCTTGCGTGCGTCGACGGCGCGACGCCGTCGCTTTTCTCGGTTCAGACCGCAGCTTCGCCCGATTCGCCGGTGCGGATGCGCACCACCTGCTCGACCGCGGTGACGAAGATCTTGCCGTCGCCGATCTTGCCTGTGCGCGCCGTCTTCACGACCGCCTCGATGGCGCGATCGACGAGCGCGTCGGCGACGATGACCTCGACCTTCACTTTGGGAAGAAAATCGACCACGTACTCGGCGCCGCGGTATAGCTCCGTATGTCCCTTCTGCCGCCCGAAGCCCTTTACCTCGGTGACGGTCAGGCCGCTGACGCCGATCTCGGACAGAGCCTCGCGGACCTCGTCGAGCTTGAATGGCTTGATGATAGCTTCGATCTTTTTCATGAATGCTCCGGGATCAATGCGGGCCTGCTCCAGCGAAGGTTACACCACGGCCGCTTCCGCGGCCAGCGCGCCAGCTACTCCGCCCACACCGAGCTGATCGGATAGCGCCAGTCCTTGCCGAAGCCGCGCGGCGTGATGCGGATTCCGACCGCAGCCTGGCGGCGCTTGTATTCGTTGCGCTTGATCAGGCGCACGACCTTCGCCACGTGCTCGGGCGCGTAGCCGCGCGCCACGATGTCGGCGGGACTCAACTGCTCCTCGACGTAAGCCTCGAGAATAGCGTCGAGCACGTCATATGGCGGCAAGCTGTCCTGGTCAGTTTGGTTGGCGCGCAGCTCTGCCGACGGCGCGCGGCTGATGATGCGCTCCGGAATGACGCGCCCGAGGCTGTTGCGGTAACGCGCGAGCCGATAGACGAGCGTCTTGCTGATGTCCTTCAGCACCGCGAAGCCGCCTGCCATGTCTCCGTACAGCGTGGCGTAGCCGACCGCCATCTCGGATTTGTTGCCGGTGGTGAGCACGATCGCGCCGTGCTTGTTGGAAAGCGCCATCAGCAGCGTCCCGCGGATGCGCGCCTGGATGTTCTCTTCGGCCGCGTCCGCCGCCAGCCCCTTGAACTCGTCGGCCAGCGCGGAATCGAACGCGCCGGCCACGCTGTCGATTGGAATCTCGTCGTAGCGAACGCCGAGGATCCCGGCCATCGTGCGTGCGTCCTCGAGGCTCATCGGCGCGTTGTAGCGCGAAGGCATCATCAGCGCGCGCACGCGGTCGGGACCGAGCGCATCGACCGCGATCGCGAGCGTGAGCGCGGAGTCGATCCCGCCCGACAAACCGATCAGAGCGGACGGAAAGCGGTTCTTGTCGACGTAATCGCGCACGCCCATCACGAGCGCGGCGTAGACGTTGGGCTCGAGCCGCGGATCGAGTGCGCCCCGCACGATCTTCGGCTTCGGGCCATCAAATTCCGCCAGCGCGACGGTTTCCTGCCACGCTGGAAGTTGCTGCGCGAGTTCGCCTCCGCCGTCGACGACGAAGGACGCTCCGTCGAACACCAGCTCGTCCTGTCCGCCCACGCGGTTGACGTAAACGACCGGCAGTCCGTTCTGCTTCACTCTGGCCAGCACCACGTCCCGCCGCAGCGCCTGCTGGCGCATGTGATATGGCGAGCCGTTGGGCACCACGATAAGTTGCGCGCCAGCTTCGCGCGCCGCGCGCGCGGGTCCGGGAAACCAGATGTCTTCGCAGATCACGACGGCAACTCGCACGCCGGCTACATCGAACACGCAGGAGGCGTTTCCCGGTCGGAAATAACGGTCCTCGTCGAAGACGGTGTAGTTCGGGAGCTCGCGCTTGCGATAGACGGCGAACACGCGGCCGTCGCGCACGATGGCCGCCGCGTTGTAGCAAACGTTATCGATGGCTTCGGGAAATCCGACGAGAGCCGTGGTTCCCCTGATCTTGCTCGCGAGCCTTTGCAGCTCTTGTGCGCATGCGGTGAGAAACGCCGGGCGCAAGACGAGATCTTCGGGGGGGTAACCACACAGCGACAACTCGGGAGTGACGATCAGGTCGGCGCCGCCGCGTTCGCCTTCGGCAACGGCATCGAGAATGCGCGCGGCATTGCCGGAGAGATCGCCGACCACCTGATTGAGCTGAGCGATGGCGATGCGCACAGTGCATATTTTACCACGAGCGCGATGCGTTCCCGCGGCATTCACGCGACGAGCGCTTGCAGGCGCCACCCGGAGACGCGACAATTTCACCGTCTGTTCCGCATGCGTTCCGTTTCTCTCCGCTTCGTCGATTCGCTCGCCGCGATCGAGCCTGCCAGCTGGGATCGTCTGGTCGGCGATCGACCCTTGCTGTCGCACGCGTTCCTGCACGCTCTGCACGAATCAGGCTGCGCCGCACCGGAAACCGGCTGGACGCCTCGGTACGTCACCGCATGGCGGGGCGAGACGCTCGTCGGCGTCATGCCGCTCTATCTGAAATCGCACTCCTACGGAGAATACGTCTTCGACTGGTCGTGGGCTGACGCGTATCGCCGATACGGACGCCGCTATTATCCGAAGCTCGTCTCGGCCGTGCCTTTCACGCCGGCCACCGGTCCGCGTCTCGTCGCCGCGGATGCAGAAACCCGACGCGCGCTGCTCGACGGCGCGCTGGGGCTAATGCGCGAAGCGCGCCTTTCCTCGCTGCACGTCCTTTTTCCGGAACAAGACGAGGCGCGCGAATGCGAGCAGGCAGGAATGCTTTTGCGCGCGAGCATGCAGTTCCACTGGAGCAATCCCGGTTACCGCGATTTCGCCGACTTTCTGTCGACGATGAATCACGCCAAGCGGAAGAAGATTCAGCAGGAGCGGCGCAAGCTCGCCGAGGCGGGCGTGTCGTTTCGCCGTCTAAGCGGCATCGAGATCGATGCCGCTTATTGGGCATTCTTCTTCCGCTGTTACACAACGACCTACCGGCAGCATCATTCGACGCCTTACCTTTCGCTCGCTTTCTTCGAGCGCATCGGCGCAGCGCTGCCGCGCAATCTGATGCTGGTGCTGGGCGAGCGCTCCGGTAAGCCGCTGTGCGCGGCGCTCGACGTCTATGCTGCGGACACCTTGTGGGGCCGCTACTGGGGCACGACCGACTACGTGCCGGGTCTGCACTTCGAAGCCTGCTACTATCAGGCGATCGAGTTCTGCATCGAGCAGAAGATAGCGCAGTTCGAAGGCGGTGCTCAGGGCGTGCACAAGCTCGCGCGCGGCCTGCTGCCGGTGACCACGCACTCCGCGCATGCCATCGCCGATCGGGATTTCGCGCGTGCGATCGCGCGCTTCACGATCGACGAAGGGGCCGAGGTAGCGCAGGCGGTCGAAGAACTGGAAGGGGCGAGCCCCTTCAAGCGTTCGCCGCCGGGCATGCAGCACGCACGTCTCGATCTTGCGCCACAACCCATGAACGGGGAGACAACATGAAAACGCTCGCCGGCAGGACACTGTTCATCAGCGGCGCTTCGCGCGGGATCGGGCTCGCCATCGGCCTGCGCGCGGCGCGCGACGGTGCCAACGTCGCGATCGCTGCCAAGACAACCGAGCCGCATCCGAAGCTTCCGGGAACGATTCATACCGCGGCAGCCGAGATCGAGCGCGCCGGAGGCAAGGCGTTGCCGGTCGCGGTGGACATCCGCGACGAAGCCGCGGTTCAGGATGCGGTCGCGCAGACGGTCGCGCGCTTCGGCGGCATCGACATCCTGGTCAACAACGCGAGTGCGATCAATCTCACCGGTACGCTCGCCACACCGATGCGCCGCTTCGATCTCATGTTCGGCGTCAACGTGCGCGGGACATTTCTCTGCTCGCAAACCTGTCTTCCGCATCTGCTCAAAGCGGCTGAAGCGGGGCGCAATCCGCATATCCTGATGCTCGCGCCGCCGCTCAGCATGCAGCCGCGGTGGTTCAAGAATCATGTCGCCTACACGATGGCCAAGTACGGCATGAGCATGTGCGTGCTGGGCATGGCGGAGGAATTCCGCGACGCAGGTGTCGCGGTCAACGCGCTGTGGCCGAAGACAACGATCGCGACGGCGGCCCTGGCGATGATTCCCGGGATGATGGAGCGCCTGGACAACTGCCGCAAGCCGGACATCATCGCTGACGCGGCGCACGCTATCTTCACGCGTGATGCGCGTACCGCGACGGGAAATTTCTACGTCGACGAAGAAGTCCTCGCGAGCGAAGGCGTGACAGACTTCACGCGCTACGCGCTCAAGCCCGGCGCGCCGTTGATACCGGATTTCTTCCTCGACTGACGACCGCGGAAACGAGTTCCGCCCTGCGGTTAAGACCGCCAGTTTCCTTGCGGTCCGCCGCCGCGATTCCCGCGGCCGCGCCGGCCGGAACGCCGGCGGCGCCGACCGCCGCCACCTCCACCGCGCGGTGCTGCCGCCGCAGGCGAAGGCATGCGGTTGCCGTCAACGTCGTCGATGCCCTCCTCGTCAATATCACTCATCGGTGGCTGGACGTCGTCGAGTTCTTCAGCGGACATCGGCTGGTTTGGCTGCGTGGCGTAAGACTCTCCTCCCTCGCTCGCGCGCGATGGACCGCTCGGGTCGGCGGCGTAGCCGCGCTGCTCGTCGTGTCGCGGCTGCCCGCGATTGTCCGGGCCATTTTTATGTTTCATCCCGGCCGCCTGTAACAGCCGATCGAGATCGCCACCCTCGAGCTCCTGTACCTGTCCGCGCTTGAGCTGCGGCGGCATGGCGATGATTCCGTAGCGCGTGCGAATGAGCCGGCTCACCGTAAGACCTAGCGCCTCGAACAGCCGCCGAACCTCGCGATTGCGCCCTTCGGGCAGAACGACCGTGTACCAGTGATTGGCGCTGTCTTCGTCACCGCCGCCGTCGGCAACCGACTTGACCCGCGCCGCGCCATCCTCGAGCTTTACCCCTTCGACGAGCGAGCGCTCCTGCTCGGGCGTCAGCCGGCCGAGAATGCGCACGGAGTATTCACGCTCGACCTCGTAACGAGGATGCATGAGGCGGTTGGCCAATTCGCCCGAGGTCGTGAAGAGCAGTAACCCCTCGCTGTTGAAATCAAGGCGCCCCACTGCGATCCAGCGCGCGCTGCCGAGCCGCGGCAACTTGTCGAACACCGTCGGACGGCCTTCCGGATCGGAACGGCTCACGATCTCGCCGGCCGGCTTGTGATAGAGCAACACGCGCGAACGCGGCGGCGCGAAGCGCAGCCGCACCAGCTCGCCGTTGATGCGGATCTGATCGTTCGGTCCGACTTTCTGACCGACTTCGGCCGGCATGCGGTTCACCGTGATACGGCCGGCGATGATCATTTCCTCGAGACCGCGCAGCGAGCCGTAGCCGCACTGCGCGAGCACCTTGTGCAGGCGCTGCGGCTCGGTGAAGACGGGCTCAGTGGAACGTCGTGTTGGTTTCCGGTGCATCCCGTGCTGCGTCGCCTGCAGCGGGTGCTGCGAGGTCTGCAGATGCGGATGCCGGTGTCCCGAGAAGCGGGCTCGCGAGCGCGAGTTGGGCCTCTGCGGCCTTTGATGGGGCATCGGGTAACTCCAGGAGGTGGGAAGTATCGAGCTGGGCCAGCGGCGGCAGCTCGGAGAGCGACAACAGGTTGAGATCGTCGAGAAACTGCTTGGTGGTTGCGTAAAGCGCGGGCCGTCCGGGCGTCTCGCGGTGCCCGACGACCTCGATCCACTGCCGGTCTTCGAGCGCCTTGATCACGTAGGTCGACACCGACACGCCGCGTATCGACTCGATGTCGCCACGGGTGACCGGCTGCCGATACGCGATGATCGCGAGCGTTTCCATGACAGCGCGCGAATACCGCGGCGGCTTCTCCGGCGCCAGACGGTCGAGATAGGGTTGCAGATCGGGCTTGGCGCGGAAGCGCCAGCCGCTCGCGACCTGCGTCAGCTCGACCACGCGGCCCGACCATGCGCTGCGGATGTCGTCGAGCAGCTTGCGCACGACATCCTGCTCGAGGGGCGGGTCGAAGAGCTTCGAGAGCTCGGAGGGCGTCAGCGGCTCGCCCGCGACGAGCAGCGCGGCTTCGAGCACGTTCCGGATCTCGTTCAAATCGTCGGCGCTCATCCCTGCTCTTCCGCTTCCAGCACGAACGCCGGATCGCCCTTGCGCTGGACGTAGATCGGCGCGTAAGGCTCAGCCTGCGCGACATCGAGCAGTTGCTCGCGCGCCAATTCGAGAATGGCGAGGAAGGTCACTACCAGGCGCGGCAGATCGCCCGGCTCCTCGAACAGCGTCGTGAACTCGAAGAAGCGTCCCGGCTGCAGGACCTTCAACAGCCGAATCATCTGGCTGCGCACGGAAAGCTGCTCGCGGCTCACCAGATGATGGCGATTGGCGCGCGCCCTCGCGATCAGTCCCGCCCATGCCGTGCGCAGATCCTCCGGATGCACGTCCGGCACGCGCCTCGCCGCGACGCGGTCGAACCATACGCGCACGATGGTGAAGTCGCGCTCGGCGAGCGGCAGCTCGTCGAGCTTTTGCGCCGCGGCCTTCATCTGTTCGTATTCGAGGAGACGCCGCACGAGCTCGGCGCGCGGATCCTCGGGTTCCTCGCCGGCGATCGACGGTGGGCGCGGCAACAACAGCCGCGACTTGATTTCGATCAGCACCGCGGCCATCAGCAGGTACTCGGCGGCGAGCTCGAGCTGCGTGCGGCGCATCATCTCGACATAGCCCAGATACTGGCGTGTGAGCTCCGCCATAGGGATGTCGAGCACGTTGATGTTTTCCTTGCGGATGAGATACAGGAGCAGGTCGAGCGGTCCCTCGAAGGTCTCGAGAAAGATTTCCAGCGCCTCGGGAGGGATGTACAGGTCCTGTGGCAGCTCGAGCAGCGGCTCGCCGTAGATCTTGGCGACCGGCGCGCCTGCGGCCTGCGCGAGATCGATGATGCGAGCCTCGCTCACGTGTAGGCGAGTCCCATCGCTTCGCGCACGTCGCGCATCGTTTCCTCGGCGAGTTTGCGCGCGCGCTCGCAGCCGTCCGCGACGATTGCGCGCACCAGCGAAGGATCGTCGAGGTACTTCTGCGCGCGCTCCTTGATCGGCTCCTGCTCGGCGATGATCGCGTCGATCACCGGCTGCTTGCATTCGAGGCAGCCGATGCCCGCGGTCGTGCAGCCCTTCTGCACCCAGGCTTGCCGCGCCTCGTCCGAATAGATCTGGTGCAGCGGCCACACCGGGCATTTCTCGGGCGTGCCCGGATCGGAGCGATGGACGCGCGCCGGATCGGTCTGCATCGTGCGTATCTTCTTGGTGATCGAGGCTGCGTCCTCGCGCAGCATGATGGTGTTGCCGTAGGACTTCGACATCTTCTGCCCGTCGAGCCCCGGAATCCGGGGCGTAGCCGTCAACAACGGCTTCGGCTCCGGCAGGATGACACGGCGCGAGCCTTCCAGATAACCGAACAGCCGCTCCTGATCGCCCAGCGCCAGGTTCTGAGCCGCGTCGATCATCTCGCGCGCCGCGGTCAGCGCCGCCTCGTCACCCTTCTCCTGGAAGGCCGCGCGCAGCTGCTCGTAGCGCTTCGCGCGACGCGAGCCGAGGCGCTTGATCGCCGCCTTGGCCTTCTCTTCGAATGCCGGCTCTCGACCGAAGATATGGTTGAAGCGGCGCGCCAGCTCTCGAATCAATTCGAGATGCGAGACCTGGTCCTCGCCAACCGGAACGAGGTTCGCCCGGTAAACGAGGATATCAGCACCCTGCATCACGGGATAACCGAGAAAGCCGTAGGTCGAGAGATCACGGTCGGCGAGCTTCTCCTGCTGATCCTTGTACGTGGGGACGCGCTCGAGCCAGCCGACGGGCGCGATCATTCCGAGGAGCAAGGCCAGCTCGGCATGTTCGGGCACACGCGACTGGATGAAGATTGTCGCGCGCGCCGGATTGATGCCGACCGCGAGCCAGTCTACGAACATTTCCCAGACGCTGTCGGCGATCGCTGCCGGCTCCTCGTAGTGTGTGGTGAGCGCGTGCCAGTCGGCGGCGAAATAAAGGCACTCGTGCTCTTCCTGCAGCCGCACCCAGTTCTTGAGCGCGCCGTGGTAGTGCCCGAGATGCATGCGCCCGGTCGGCCGCATGCCCGACAGTACGCGGTCAGCAAACATTCTTGTTCAAAGCTTCAATGGCCCGTTGCCGGATTGCCTCAGACGAAACTGAGCAACGCGCGGATCAGGTATTCGCCAGCGCTCAGGAGGGGAAGCATCATTTTGTTAAGGAGACCCGTCGCAAGCAGGACTATCACCACGAAGAAACCGTAAGGCTCCACGCGCGAATAAGGCGCGGCCAGCGAGTGCGGCAGCAGGCTCACGGCGATCCGTCCGCCGTCGAGCGGTGGTATCGGCAACAGGTTCAACGCCATCAGCATCAGGTTGACGTTTACGCCAGCCCCAGCCATCACCGAGAGGCCGTCACTCGCCATCGCGCCGCCCGGATCGGCCGCCTTGAGCAGGATTGCCCACGCAACTGCCATCGCAAAATTCGCGAACGGCCCGGCCCCCGCCACCCAGATCGTGTCTCGTTTCGGATGCCGCAGGTTGCCGAAGTTGACCGGCACCGGCTTCGCCCAGCCGAAAACAAACGGCGACGACAGCAAAATCAGAAATCCGGGCACCGCAACGGTGCCGATCGGGTCGATGTGCCGGAGCGGATTCAGCGTCACCCGACCGAGCATGTAGGCGGTCTGGTCGCCGAAAATCCTGGCGACATAGCCGTGGGCCGCCTCGTGCAATGTGATCGCAAAGACCACCGGCACCGCCCAGAGCACGATGGTCGCGACCGAAAAATCCATCCGCTTGCTATTCTACCAGTTGCCGCCCGTGCTCGCTCACCCGGCGGAGGGCACGGCCTCAGGATGTTGTAGCAGTCAGCCCGAGTCGCGAGATGTCGCCGCGACCCAGCCGAACGATCGCAGGCGCTTCCAGCGCCAGATCGACCACCGTCGTCGGCTCGAGCCAGCACGGTCCGCTGTCGATGATGAGATCCAGCGCATGCTCGTATCGGGCGCGGATCTCGCGGGGATCGTTGAGCGGATGCTCCTCGCCAGCCGGAATCAGCGTCGATGACAACAGCGGCTCGTCGAGCTCGGCAAGCAGCGCCTGGACCACGGCGTGGTCGGGCACACGAATGCCGATCGTGCTTCGCTTCGGATGCTGCGCTCGGCGGGGCACTTCGCGCGTGGCGGGAAGCAGAAAGGTGTAGCTCCCCGGTACGCCCTCCTTCACGATCCTGAACTGCCAGTTGTCGAGCTGCGCGTAGCGGCCAACCTCGGCCAGGTTGCGGCAGACGAGCGTCAGATGATGCTTCGCGTCGACTCCCCGCAGCGCACGAATGCGCTCGGCAGCCGCGACGTCCCCGATGCGGCAGCCGAGCGCGTAGCTCGAATCGGTCGGATATGCGATTACGCCGCCGGAGCGAGCGATCGCGGCCGCCTGCCGAATCAGGCGACTTTGCGGGTCGATCGGATGGATGGAGAAGTACTGGGCCAATCGAAAGGCGCGGCGTGCTCCGTCGCTATATAATTTGCTGCGATTCTAACGCAAGGTTATATCCGCCGGCACGTGAACTTGCAGCAGATACGCTACCTATGTGCGGTCGTCGATCACGGACTCAACGTCTCGGCTGCCGCCGAAGCCCTCTTCACCTCGCAGCCTGGGATCAGCAAGCAGATCCGCCAGCTCGAAGACGAACTCGGCGTGCCTGTGTTCATTCGACAGGGCAAGCGGCTGACCGGGCTTACAGCCGGCGGCGAAGTCGTCGTCGCCACCGCGCGCCGGGCATTGCAGGAGCTCACCAACCTAAAACGCGTCGGCGCCGAGTTCAAGTCCGAGGACGAGGGAACGCTCGCCATCGCCACCACGCACACTCAAGCACGCTACGTGCTGCCCGCGGTGCTCAAGCGCTTCGCGGAGCGCTATCCGAAGGTGCGACTGCTGCTGCATCAAGGCAATCCGATTCAGGTCGCCGAGCAGACCGCACGCGCCGAGGTCGACGTCGGAATCGCCACCGAGGCGCTCGCGGATTATCCAGAACTGGTGACGCTCCCCTGCTACACCTGGAATCGCTGCGTGCTCGCGCCCAAGGGTCATCCGCTCGCGAATGGCAGACCGCTGACGCTGGACGCGCTCGCGCGCTACCCGATCGTTACCTACGACTTCAGCTTCACAGGGCGATCGCAGATCAACGCCGCGTTCACCGCCAAGGGTCTGGAGCCCAACGTGGTGCTCACGGCGCTGGACTCCGACGTAATCAAAACCTACGTCGAACTTGGCTTCGGCGTCGGGATCGTGGCGCAGATGGCCTACGATCCAGTGCGCGACAAGCAATTCGAGAAGATCGACGCCACACATTTGTTCGGCCCGAGCACGACGCGGCTTGCGCTGCGGCGCGGCATCTACTCGCGCGGCTTCGTCTACGAATTCATCAGCCTGTTCGCGCCGCAGTTCGATCGCGCGGCGATCGAGGCGGCGCTGCGCGGCGATGCGGAGCAGTATGAGCTTTGATCTGACGTACGCGGCGGATCATCCACGTGTGCGGATGCGCGCGAGTCAGGGGGTGCGCCTCGCTTTGGCGGCAATCGTGCTCTGTTTTTGCCTCGGCGCCTCGCCCGCCGTCACCGAGTTGCCCACCGTGCAGCTCAAGATCAAGGGTCACACCGTGAGCGCGGAAGTTGCTGCCAACGAAAAGGCGCGCACCACCGGCCTCATGTACCGCTTCAGCCTCAAGCCCGATAGCGGCATGCTCTTCGTCTTCAGCAACCCGCAACCGCTGGCGTTCTGGATGAAGAACACCTACGTGCCGCTCTCCATCGCTTTCATCGATGCCGAGGGACGGATCGCCAACATCGAAGACATGGCGCCGCAAACAGAAGCCACGCACAGCTCGCGCGGACTGGCGATGTACGCGCTCGAGATGAAGAAAGGATGGTTCGGAGCGAACGGAATCGGGCCGGGGGATCGGGTCGAGGGGTTGGAGAAAGCGCCGCGGGGAAGTGAGTGATGCTCGATCGGTCTAGTGCCTCCGTAGCGCACGCTCTACCGTTCCCGTCAGACTCCTCCCCATCGTCGTCCCGAACCTCCGCGCGACGCGCTCGGTCAGGCTCTCCTGGACCGTGAAGTCGACGACGTCTTCGGCCTTGATGACTTCACGCGCGACGTAGCCCACGCTTCCAAGCGCATCGGCGAGGCCGAGATCGACGCTGCGCGCGCCGTTCCACACCAAGCCCGAGAACAATTCCGGCGATTCCTTCAGACGCGAGCCGCGACCTTGCTTCACCACGGCGATGAACTGCTGGTGAATCTCCTGCAACAACTTGAGTGCGTAGTCGCGCTGTTCCTGCGACATCGGAAGGAAGGGATCGAGAAAGTTCTTGTTGTCCCCCGAGGCAAGCGCGCGCCGCTCCACTCCGAGCTTCTCCAGCGAGCCAACGAAACCGAAGCCGTCCATGATCACGCCGATCGACCCGATGAGACTCGCCTTGTCGACGTAAATCTTGTCGGTCGCGACCGCGACGTAGTACGCGCCGGAAGCGCAGACTTCCTCGACCACCGCGTAGATCGGCGTGTCCGGATACTTGCCGCGCAGGCGACGGATCTCGTCGTTGATCTCGCCGGCCTGCACCGGACTGCCGCCCGGGCTGTTGATGCGCAGCACAACACCCTGCGTGCCCTTGTTCTTGAACGCCGCCTGCAGCCCGCTGATAACGTTTTCCGCGTTCGTCTGGCCTTCGCTGTCGAGCTCGCCGCGCAGGTCGACCAGCGCCGTGCACTTGTCGAGACAGGTTGCTTCTCCCCTGCTCCAGACGCCGATCATGGCGAACAGCGCGATGAACAGGAAGCTGAACCCGAGCAGCTTGAAGAAGATACTCCAGCGCCGCGTCCGTTGCTGCTCGCGTAGTCCCTCGTTGGCGAGTCTTTCGATGACGCGACGTTCCCAGGTTTCTTCTTCCGCCATGGTTTACTCCTCGAGACAATAGATTGCGCCGTCGCGCTCGCGAACCGACACCACGCCGAGCCGCGCGCCGGCACAAGGTCCATCGACGCAGACGCCATTCGACGGATCGTAGCGCGCGCCGTGGGTTGCGCAGACCAAGTATAGTCGCTCCTCGTCGAAGAATTCGCCGGGATTCCAGTCGAGCTCGGTGGCCTGGTGCTGACATTCGTTGACGTAGCCGTGCACGACGCCGCGGAAGCGAATGATGAACGCGGGCAGCAATGCACCGGCGCGGTGCACCTCGAAGCGCACACCCGGACCGCGGTCGGCGAGCGCATCGCTCGTGCAGATCAGGCGTTCGCGCTTAGCCATGCGCGCAGCTCCGCCACCGAGGACACCGTCGCCAGCGGGGCGAACCCGGAAAAGCCGTCCGCGCCGTGTGCGCCATAGGTCACCGCGATCGCGCTGGCACCTGCGTTTCGCGCCAGCTCTAGATCGTGCGTCGTGTCGCCAATCATCAGCGTCTCGCTCGCCTCGGTTCCGCAGTGATCCATCAGGGCAAGCAGCATGTCAGGATGCGGTTTCGGAAACCCTTCGTCGGCACAGCGCGAAGCGACGAAGCGATGGGCGAGGCCCTGCTGCGCGAGTGCGCGCGCGAGCCCAGCGCGACTCTTGCCGGTCGCGATCGCCAGCAGGAATCCCCGCGCGTCCAGCTCGTCAAGCATTTCGCGTGCGCCTTCGAAGAGCGGAATCTCCGGGTCGCGGGCGAGGTAATGATGACGGTAACGCTCGGAGAGCCGCGGATGCTCCGACAGCGGCAGCGTCGGCGCAACGTGCCGCATGGCGTCGGCGAGCCCCAGGCCGATCACGTAACGCGCCGCGGTGTCGCACGGGACGGGCAGCCCGAGGTCCGTGCAAGCCCGTTGTATCGCGCCCGCGATGATCGCAGTGGAGTCGGCGAGCGTGCCGTCCCAGTCGAAGACGAGTAGCCGAAAGCGCTGCGGCTCGCTCATCGCTGGGGCTCCTTCGCGAGTCCTGCAATGAACGCGGACAGGTCCGCGGGCAACGGCGATTCGAGCGCGAGCTCGCGGGCTTCGAGAGGGTGTCGCAACGACAACTGCCGGGCGTGCAGGAACATGCGCTTAAGACCCTGCTTGGCCAGCGCTTTGTTCCACGCGAAGTCGCCATACTTGTCGTCGCCGGCAAGCGGAAATCCGAGGTGCGCGAGGTGAACCCGGATCTGATGCGTGCGCCCGGTCCGAAGCTCGGCTTCGAGCAGGCTCAGCGGGAGTACCAGATCGGGCCAGATGTGTTTCCGGTAGAACACCGTCGTCGCGACGCGCCCGCGATCGTGCTCGACACGGACGCGCCGCTCGCCCTCGTCGGTCAGGAACTTGTGCAGCGGCAACTCGACCTTCCGCTTTGCGTCGCGCCACTTGCCGCGCACCAGAACAAGATAGCGCTTGTCGACTTGGCCCAGGCGCAGCGCCTCGTGCAGCGCAGTGAGCGCGCTGCGCTTCTTGGCGATGAGCAACACGCCGGACGTCTCGCGGTCGAGCCGATGCACGAGCTCGAGAAATCGCGCGTCGGGCCGCGCCGCGCGCAATTGCTCGATCAGGCCAAAGGCGACTCCGCTCCCGCCGTGCACCGCCAGTCCCGCAGGCTTGTCGACCGCGAGCAGCGCGTCGTCTTCGTAGAGGATTGGCAACACAATCGGACGCGGCGACGGTTTGATTGCAGGCGCCGCAACGCGTAGCGGCGGAATCCGCAGCACATCTCCCGCGACGAGGCGCGCATCCGGTTTCACGCGCCGGCTGTTGACGCGCACCTCTCCGCTGCGAAGGATGCGATAGATGTGGCTTTTGGGCACGCCTTTGAGCCGGCGCACGAGAAAATTGTCGACGCGTTGACCGGCTCCGGCCTCGTCGACCGCAAGCGAATAAACAGCAAACTTGCTCAAATCCTTCATTTGATTATAATTATGTCTGGCAGGAGGAATAGCAGCCGCGCTTGGATGGGCGGGAGAACGCCCCCGCAGGCTGCGCAAAGCGCCCGAAAGACTGCGCTTTGCCCGCCCGCCAGTCCCCGAGAAGGGGCAAAAGGTTAAATCGGCTCACCGTCCGGACCTGAGCGTCCGGAAAAGTAGCGATGTTAATGGAAGAGCGCAGTCTCCGCACCGGCCGGTGGCCGAAGTGAAGCGGCAAGACGCGCGGCGCGCAACAAGCGCAACGAATTCTGCAGCCGGCTGCTGTCCCGCTCGAGCCATCGCGGGATGGGAGTCGCCAGATGAATTGAGCGACAACGCGAAGAACACGATCCACGCTCTCGAGACCGGCTCTGTGCAGCGAAGGCTGTGGAGCCCAGACACGATGCCCAATCCCCGCATCCGACCCCTCGTAGCATGGCGGCACGCGCCGCCGGCGTGGCCTGCGTTGCCTTCGTCGCTCTCGCCCGCCGCCCGTTGAATTGCGGCGCCCGCAAGGCGCCGTCCGCTGCACCCTGCCTGGCCCGCGCAGACCTGCGCCGGGAAACAACTTATGAAACGAATGCTGTTCAACGCCACGCAGGCCGAGGAGCTGCGCGTGGCGATCGTCGACGGCCAGAAGCTGATCGACCTCGACATCGAGTCGGCAAGCAAAGAGCAACGCAAAAGCAACATCTACAAAGCGGTCATCACCCGCGTCGAGCCGAGCCTGGAGGCTTGCTTCGTCGATTACGGCACCGACCGCCATGGCTTCCTGCCGTTCAAGGAGATTGCCCGCGAGTACCTCCGGGGCGGCAACGGCGATGGGCGGGGCCGCGCGCAAGACCATCTGCGCGAGGGCCAGGAGCTGATCGTCCAAGTCGACAAGGACGAGCGAGGCACCAAAGGTGCGGCGCTCACGACCTACATCTCGCTCGCAGGACGCTATCTCGTGCTGATGCCGAACAACCCGCGCGGCGGCGGCGTCTCGCGCCGCATCGAGGGCGAGGATCGCAACGAATTGCGGGAAGTCATCGGCCAGCTCGACGTACCCGGCGGGATGAGCGTGATCGCGCGCACTGCCGGCATCGGCCGCACGCTCGAGGAGCTCAACTGGGACCTGAACTACCTGCTCCAGCTCTGGCAGGCGATCGACGGCGCCGCGAAGTCGCAATCCGGCGCCTTCCTCATCTACCAGGAATCGAGCCTCGTTATCCGCGCCATCCGCGACTATTTCCAGCCTGACATCGGCGAGCTCCTGATCGACACCGAGTCGATCTTCGAGCAGGCGCAGCAGTTCATGAGCCACGTGATGCCGAACAACGTGCATCGTGTGAAGCTCTACAAGGACGATGTGCCGCTCTTCTCGCGCTTCCAGATCGAGCACCAGATCGAAACCGCCTATGCGCGGCAGGTCCCCCTCCCCTCGGGCGGCGCGATCGTGATCGATCACACCGAAGCGCTGGTTTCGATCGACGTCAATTCCGCACGCGCCACCAAGGCGGGCGACATCGAGACGACCGCGTTCCACACCAACCTCGAAGCGGCCGAGGAGCTGGCGCGCCAGCTGCGGCTGCGCGACCTGGGCGGTCTCATTGTGATCGACTTCATCGACATGGAGAGCGCCAAGAACCAGCGCGAGGTCGAGAATCGTCTCAAGGACGCGCTCAAGTACGACCGCGCGCGCGTCCAGCTCGGCAAGATTTCGCGCTTCGGGCTGATGGAGCTTTCGCGGCAGCGGCTGCGCCCGGCGCTCGCCGAGTCGGCTTACATTCCGTGCCCTCGGTGCAGCGGCATCGGTCATATCCGCGGCACCGAGTCCACTTCGCTGCATATCCTGCGCATCCTGCAGGAGGAAGCGATGAAGGACAACACGGCGCAGGTCGTCGCGCAGGTTCCGGTCGACGTTGCGACTTTCCTGCTCAACGAGAAGCGGCCCGAAATCCACGGCATCGAGACGCGGTTCAAGGTCAACGTGATGCTGGTGCCCAACACCTATCTCGAGACGCCGAATTACAAGGTGCAGCGGCTGCGCCACGACGATCTCAATCAGGCCGAGCCGCTGCCGGCGTCGTTCGACATGGTCGAGCGCCCCGAGGAGGAGGATCTCGCCAAGGTCAAGAAGGAAGAAGCTCGCGAGCCGCGGCCGGAAGCCGCGGTGAAGGGAATCACTCCGGCGCAGCCCGCGCCGGTGCCGGTCGAGCGCTCACCGGAAATGCGGAAGCGCGAAAACTGGCTCACGACCGTGATGGGTTGGTTCAAACGTGCGCCGGAAGAAGTCGCCCCAGCCCCTGCGCCCGAGCGCAAGGCTGCGGCGCGCGACGATCTCGATCGCGGCCGTCGCGATCGACGCGATCGGCAGGGCCGCCGCGATCGGCGCGACGAGCGCACCGAAGAGCGGCGTGAAGCAAGACGCGACGGGCAGCGAGCCGGCGAGCGCCAGCCTCAGGGATCGCAACAGCAATCTCAGCGCCACGATCACGGACGCGACCGGCGCGGCGAACGCCGCGACGTGCAGCACGAGGCGAGGCGCGATGAGGAACGCGACGCACAGCGTGCCGCGCAGCGCGAGGCGCAGCGCCAGCAACAGCAGCGTCAGCAGCGCGAGGCTCGCGAGGCGCAGGAGCCGCGCGCAGTCGATCCGAATGCGCCGGCGATCACTCAGGAGCAACCCGGTGCCGCGCCACATGGCGAAGGCGGCGGCCGTCGTCGCCGGTCGCGCCGGCGTGGCCGCGACCGCGGCGACCGTCATGCGCCTGGCGAAACGCGCGTCGAGCAAGGCGAAGAGCGGCCGTCGGCTCCGCCAGTCGCAACGGTTCCGCAAGTTACGGAAGCTATCTCGCCAGCCGGGCCTCCCGAGGTGGGAGCGCTTACGGAACCGGTGGCGCTCACCGAGCGAGCGGCACCGACGCCGCGTCTTGAATCGGGCGACACACCTGCACCGAGCGTGCAGGCGCTTGAAGCGAGCCAGCCGATCGTCCCGCGCGATGCTCCGGAGATTCCCCGCGTGTCACTGGAGCTGCCGCAGGACTCGGGTCTGGTGCTCGTGGAAACGAGCCACACGGCGGCGACACCCGTCGAAGAGGAATTGCAACCGCTTCCCCGTCGCGTGCGGCCCCCGCGAGCTCAGATCGCCGAGGAGCCGTTACAGATGGTCGAGACGACGCACAAGGATTCGACGCCGCCCGGCGAGTAGCGGGCAGAGAGCGCCGGGCGCTGGCGCGTCGTCGCTATTTTGTCTGAGCGAGATTTTCGCGAATCACGGCGAGCAGAGGTGGCGCCCCGCGCTCGGCGAAGTCGACCACTCGCTCGAAGTCGCTCATCGAGCCCCGATACGGATCGGGGATGTCGCGCACCCCGACTTCCGGGGCGAAATCGAGAAACAATCCGAGATGTCCGGTGTACTCGCGCGGCTGCAACGCGCGCAGCGTTTCGAGGTTGTGACGATCCATCGCCAAGATCCAGTCAAAGCGCCGGAAATCGTCTTCACCTACTTGACGCGCCACTCTCTCGGCTAACTCGTAACCGTGCCGGCGCGCGACCCAAATCGCGCGCGGGTCCGGAGGCTGGCCGACCTGATAATCGCCCGTCCCAGCGGAATCGGCCGCTATCCGGTCCGACAACCCTTCACGCATGACCAGCACTCTGAAGATGCTTTCCACCATCGGCGAGCGGCAGATGTTGCCCAAGCAGACGAACAGTACACCGGTCACGACGGCGCGTCTCTATTGCATGAACCAGCCGTGGCTCACGACCAGTGACTGCCCGGTCAGCGCGTTGGTCGGAAAGGCAGCGAAGAAGAGCGCGACCTCGGCCACGTCATCGACGGTCGTGAATTCGCCGTCCACCGTTTCCTTGAGCATTACGTTCTTGATGACTTCCTGCTCGGAGATGCCGAGCTCCTTCGCCTGCTCGGGGATCTGCTTCTCCACCAGCGGTGTGCGCACGAAACCTGGACAGATTACGTTGGCGCGCACGCCGTGCGCGGCGCCCTCCTTGGCGACGACCTTGGCGAGCCCGATCAGGCCATGCTTCGCCGTCACGTAGGGCGCCTTCAGCATCGAAGCCTCTTTCGAGTGCACCGAGCCCATGTAGATCACGCTGCCGCCGCGCCCGGACTTGTACATGTGCGGCAGGCACGCGCGCGTGGTGAGAAAAGCACCGTCGACATGGATCGCCATGAGCTTCTTCCAGTCTGAGTAAGTAAATTCCTCGATCGGGTGCACGATCTGGATGCCGGCGTTGCTCACGAGGATGTCGACGCCACCGAACGCCTTTACCACCGCAGCGACCCCGTCGTTCACCTGCTTCTCGTCGGTGACGTTCATGGCCACACCTATCGCCTGGCCTCCGCTCGCGCGAATTTCGCCCGCCGTAGCATTCGCCGCGTCGAGGTTGAGGTCGGCGATGGCGACCTTCGCGCCTTCGCGGGCGTAGACGAGAGCGATGTCCTTGCCGATGCCGCTGGCGGCGCCGGTGATGATGGCCGATTTGTCTTTGAGCTTCATGTAAGTCTCCAGTCAAGCGAGATAATCGTGAACAACCGTGCCCAGGCCAAGCGTCAGGTCGGTGAGGATGTGCACGCCCGACACGCAGGCCAGCACCGGAAGCTGGGCGACGGGTGCGAGCGCGTGATGAAACAGCTCGAGCGCAGTCGGTCCTTCCCACGCCCCTTTCACCGTGATGTCCTCGCAGAAATAGCGCACCAGCTCGCAGATCCGCGGGCTGCCGTCGACATGCGGAATGATCTTGAGCAGGAAATTTGGCGCGGCGAGCGACGCGGCGATCTTCGCGTTGTCGAGCGCGCGGTGCTTGTAGCCCATGGTCGCGACCGCGACCGGGACGGGTCCGTAGCGCAGCACGCCGAGCAGCGTGTCTTTCTCGACCGTAAGCTTTGGCTCCGCGAGCTTCTTCGGGAAGCCCCACAGCTCGCGCCCGCCGGCGATCGGCGACTCGTCATCAAGATACATCGCATGCACGTAGCCGCCTTCCTGTCCTTGGAAGCGCACCGGAATGACCTGTCCCGACTCGGTGTAGTCGCCGAAGCCGGTCGAATCGGGCATGCGGATGAACTCGTATTTCACCAGCGGCTGCGTGAATTCCAAGGGCGCTGGGATCACAGCCCGAAGCGCATCGGGGTCGGTCCGGTAGGTAATGATGAAGAATTCGCGATTGACGAAACGATAGGGCCCGGGCGGAAACGCGGGATTGGTCAACGGCATCGCGAAGGCGCGGCTCCTCACGTCTTGTTCGTTCACGACAACTCTCCTGAAAGTCGGCTCATCATCAGCGGGTAAGATCGAACACGCGCACGCCGTCCGCGACTTCCCGCGCCCTCAGCCACTCGCGGTGGGCACAGGTGCGCCGAATGTCGTCGAGCCCGGCTTCCCAGAGCTCGCGGACGGTGGCCCTCGAAAACTCGTAGTCCTTCGCGTTGGTCGTGGTCGAGAAACGCCGGTTGATGAGGTGCGCGATCGTAATCTGCCGTTTGTCTTCGCACTGGGGTGCAAGCAGCTTGTAGTCCGGGTCGTCGCGCAGCTTCGCGGGCAACTTCTCCAGCAGCCGCCCGAGCGCATGACGCAGCTCCTCCATCTCCTTCGCACGCATCGTGTTGAAGCGGGTCTTGCTCGAATACTGGATGTCCTTGGCGCGCTCCAGGACCTGATCGAGATTGACCGGGAGGTCGCCGCGAGCGCTGAAGAGATCCACCTGGATGATCAGCGCGCTTATATCCGGCGAGTCCTTGAGCACGTAGGACAACGGCGAGTTCGACACCAGGCCGCCGTCCCAGTAATGATCACCGTCGATCTCGGTCGGCGGAAATCCCGGCGGCAGCGAGCCGCTGGCCATGACGTGCTCGACCGCGAGCCGCTGGCGTCGATTGTCGAAGTAGACCGAGTTCCCGGTGCGAACGTTCACGGACCCGACGCTCAGCCGGATGCGCTTTCTGTCGTTGATCAGATCGAAATCGACGAGTTCCTCGAGCGAGGCGCGCAACGGCGAAGTGTCGTAGACGCTCAGCGCGCCCGGCGTACCGTCGGGTGCGAGGATCGCCGGTGGAATGCGTGGCACGAAGAAGCCAGGGACGCCGAAGGCGGCGGCAGCAGCCGCGCTGAGGCGATTGACCGCGATTCGCACGGGATCGATCTGCGCCGGCGCAACGATCGGCAAGCCGGAGGAGACACGATCCCAGAACTCGCGCAAGCGCTCGACCCTCATGTCGCGAGGATTGCCCGCGATCAGCGCGCCGTTGATGGCGCCGATCGATACGCCGGCGACCCAGTCCGGCGCAAAGCCCTGCTCGTGCATGCCCTCGTACACGCCCGCCTGATAGGCACCGAGCGCGCCACCGCCTTGCAGCACGAGAACGGTTTGCTCGTGCTCGACGCCATAGACGCTCTTCTTTGTCTTGCTTTTCCGCGACATCGTTACTCCTGCACCGCGACCCCGAAGAGTTTCTCCTTCAGCTGGTACAACCGGTCGCGCAACTCTGCAGCCTTCTCAAATTCCAGGTTTTTCGCCGCATCGAGCATCTCGCGCTCGACGCGCTTGAGCTCTCTCTCCAGGTCCTTCTCCGGCATCGCTTCGTACTTTGCCTGCGCCTGTGCGGCCTTAAGCTGCTTGCGCTCCTCGTCGACGTCGTAGACGCCGTCGATGATGTCCTTGATGCGCTTGGTGACACCGACCGGCGTGATGCCCTCGCGCTCGTTGTAGTCGATCTGCTTCCGCCGGCGGCGCTCGGTCTCCCCGATCGCCGATTTCATCGAGTCGGTCATCGTATCGGCGTAGAGGATCGCCGTGCCGTTGATGTGACGTGCGGCGCGGCCGATGGTCTGGATGAGCGAGCGCTCGGCGCGCAGGAAGCCTTCCTTGTCGGCGTCGAGCACCGCGACCAGCGACACCTCCGGAATATCGAGCCCCTCGCGCAGAAGGTTGATGCCGACCAGCACGTCGAACTCCCCCAACCGCAAATCACGGATGATCTCGACGCGCTCGACCGTGTCGATGTCCGAGTGAAGATAGCGCACCTTGACGCCGTGCTCGTTGAGATAGTCGGTGAGATCCTCGGCCATGCGCTTGGTAAGCGTTGTCACGAGCACGCGCTCGTCGCGCTCGACGCGTACGCTGATCTCCGAAAGCAGATCGTCGACCTGCGTCTGCGCCGGCCGTACTTCCAGCATCGGATCGACCAGGCCGGTCGGCCTTACGACCTGCTCGACCACCTGGCCCGAGTGCTTGTGCTCATACTCAGCGGGCGTCGCTGAAACGAAGATCGTCTGCGGCAGCAGCTTCTCGAACTCGTCGAAACGAAGCGGGCGGTTGTCCAGAGCGGACGGCAGACGAAAACCGTAGTTGACGAGATTCTCCTTGCGCGCTCGATCGCCGCGGTACATGCCGCCGACCTGCGGAATCGTCACATGCGACTCGTCGATGAACGCGATGGCGTTGTCCGGCAGATAGTCGATGAGTGTGGGGGGCGGCTCGCCTCGCCTGCGTCCCGAGAGATGACGCGAGTAGTTCTCGATGCCTTTGCAGAACCCGATCTCAAGCATCATCTCGACGTCGAAGCGCGTGCGCTGCTCGATGCGCTGTGCCTCGACAAGCTTCATCTGCGAGACGAAGTACTCTTTCTGTTGCGCGAGCTCGACTTTGATCGCCTCGACCGCATCGAGCACCTTGTGCCGGCCGGTGACGTAATGGCTGGAGGGAAATACCGTGAAACGCGAGAGTTTCTGCTTGATGTGCCCGGTGAGCGGATCGAAGAGTTGCAGCGTCTCGACCTCGTCGTCGAAGAGCGAGACTCGGATCGCATTCTCGGCATGCTCGGCAGGAAAGATATCGATCACGTCGCCGTGCACGCGAAACGTACCGCGGCGGAACTCGGTATCGTTGCGTTGGTACTGCAGCTCGGTCAGGCGCTTGATCGCCTCGCGCTGCGCCAGCGTGTCTCCCTGGCGCAGGTGCAGGATCATGCTGTGGTATTCGGCAGGATCGCCGATCCCGTAGATCGCCGACACCGTCGCGACGATGACGCAATCGGGTCGCTCGAGGATCGCCTTGGTCGCCGACAAGCGCATCTGCTCGATATGCTCGTTGATCGAGGAATCCTTCTCGATATAGAGATCGCGCGACGGGACGTAGGCTTCGGGCTGGTAGTAGTCGTAATACGAGACGAAGTACTCCACCGCATGCGTCGGGAAGAACTCGCGGAACTCCGAGTAGAGCTGCGCGGCGAGCGTCTTGTTCGGTGCCAGCACGAGAGCGGGCCTTCCCGTGCGCGCGATGACATTCGCCATCGTGTAGGTCTTGCCCGAGCCCGTGACGCCGAGCAGTGTCTGGAAAGCGAGACCGTCGCCGATACCCTCGACCAGGTGGTCGATCGCTTCGGGCTGGTCGCCGGACGGCGGAAACGGCTGCTGGAGCTCGAAGGGACTGTTGGGGAACTGGACGACCATGGAGCGACGGCGCGGACGAATCGAGCATTCTAGCGGATTCGAGTTGCCCGGCGCATCCCGCTCGATGACATCTGTCACATGACATTCCTCAGGGAAGCATCATCGCGGCGAGGACCGAATGCGCCGCATGATAAAATCGGGTTGCCCTTCCGCAAGACTCCAGACGATGAACGCTCCGCTCTCGGCTCCCCTCTTTGCAGCCGTCGACCTGGCGCCGCGCGACCCCATACTCGGCGTCACCGAAGCGTTCAACGCCGACCTCAATGCGAACAAGGTCAACCTCGGCGTTGGTGTCTATTGCGATGAAAAGGGCAAAGTACCGCTGCTCGAATGCGTGCGGAAGGCCGAGCAGCTGATGAGCGAGAAAGCTTCGCCGCACGTCTATCTGCCGATCGATGGCATCGCGGCATACGACCGCGCGGTGCAGCGGCTGATCTTCGGAGCCGACAGCGAAATCCTGCGTTCGGGCCGGATCGTCACCGTGCAGGCTGTAGGCGGCACGGGCGCGCTCAAGATCGGAGCCGATTTCCTGCGCCGCTTCGCTCCAGGGGCACAGATCTGGATCAGCGATCCGTCCTGGGAGAACCATCGGGCTCTTTACGAGAGCGCAGGATTCACCGTCAACGTTTATCCGTACTACATGCCGTCGACGCGCGGTCTCGACTTCGAGGGCATGATCGGAGCGCTCGAGCGCATCGCGGCGGGCAACGTTGTGGTTCTGCACGCTTGCTGCCACAACCCGACCGGAGTGGATCCGTCGCCCGAACAATGGGGGCGCATCCTCGAGATGGTTCGCGCGCGAGGTCTGATACCGTTCCTGGATTTCGCCTATCAGGGATTCGGAGACGGCGTCGACGCCGATGCAGCGATCGTGCGGCAGTTCGCCGCGACACCGGGCCCGCTGTTCGTCGCCAGCTCGTTCTCGAAATCCTTCTCGCTCTACGGCGAGCGTGTTGGAGCGCTGTCGATCGTCACCGCGGACCGAGACGAAGCGGCGCGGGTGCTGTCGCAGGTGAAGCGCGTCATCCGCGGAAACTATTCCAGCCCGCCGGGTTTCGGCAGTCAGGCGGTCGCGACCATCCTCGACTCGCCCGAACTTGGTGCTCTGTGGCAAACCGAGCTAAGCGCGATGCGCAAGCGGATCCGCTCCAATCGCTGCGCGCTCGTCGATCGCCTCAAAGCGCATGCCCCGAAAGCTGATTTCGACTTCGTGTTGAAACAGCGCGGGATGTTTTCCTACTCCGGGCTTACCAAGGAGCAGGTCGCGCACATGCGCGGCGAGTTCTCGATCTACGCGATCGACAGCGGCCGCATCTGCGTCGCGGCGCTTAACGCCCGCAACATCGACTACGTTGCACAGGCGATCGCGAAGGTAATCAGCGCTTGATGTAGCTCGACGGCGCGGCGCGCCGAAGCTCAGGCCGCGACCGTGTGCAGGCGCGGTTCCTTCAGCATCGTTTCGACGTCCCAAGGCGCCAGGGGACGCGCGAGGAGATAGCCCTGGCCGCCTTCGCAGCCCAGCTCGACAAGCTTGCGCTGCTGCGGTTCGGTCTCGATGCCCTCGGCAACCACGCGCTTGCCGATCGCGTGGCCCATGGCGATGATGGCGCGCACCACCTCCTCGCCCTCGCCGCTGCGCGCAAGCCGGTTCACGAACGAGCGATCGATCTTGATCTCTCCGATTGGCAGATCGACCATGCTCCCGAACGACGAGTAGCCGGTACCGAAGTCGTCGATACTTATCTGGACGCCGTATTCGCGTAGTTGCCGCAGGTTGGGCAGCGCGGCCGACAGCCGGTCGATTAGCACGCTTTCGGTCACCTCGAGGGCAACCTGCGCGGGCTTGAGCTTGGCGCGCTCGATGATCTCTTTCACCCTCTGTGCGAACCCCGGCTGCACGAGCTGAACGACGGAAACGTTGACGTGCAGCAGCAGTGAAGAGACTCCCGGCACGCTCTTCTGCCAAGCGGACAACTGGCGGCAGGCCTGCTCGAGGACCCATGCGCCGAGCTGCACGATCATGCCCGTTTCCTCGGCGACTCGAATGAAGCGCTCAGGCGGAACCGCGCCGCGCTCGGGATGGGTCCAGCGGCAAAGCGTCTCGACACCAGTCACCTGGCGCGTGCGGAGATCGAAGATCGGTTGATAGACTAGGTTCAGCTGCGCTTGATCGAGCGCCCGCCGCAGCGCGCTTTCCATCTCGAGCTGCGACGACACGTCGGCATGCAGCCCGCTGTCGAACAACGCGTACTGCGCCCTGCCCTGTGCTTTCGCCCGATACATCGCAATGTCGGCATCGCGCATCACGTCGTCCGGCGACTCGTAGTCGAATGCGCTCACCGTGATGCCGATGCTGACGCTTGTCGATACTTCGCCCGAGTGGAGCCGCACCGGCTCGCGCACCACCGATTGCAGGCGGTCGGCGAGCGCGATCGCCTCGCGTTCGTGGCGCAGGTTGCGAACCAGGATCGCGAACTCGTCTCCGCCCAGGCGCGCGACCACGTCGGTCGGGCGCAATTGCGCGGCGATGCGCTTCGCCAGTACGACGAGCAGATCGTCGCCCGCGCGATGCCCGAGGCTGTCGTTGATCGTTTTGAAGCGGTCGAAATCGAGGAACAGCACCGCGAAACGGAAGTCCGGATCGTGCTTCACCGCCCTCACCGCCCGGGTGAGCTGATCGAAGAAGTGAGCTCGGTTCGGAAGTCCGGTCAGATCGTCGTGATTAGCGATGTGCTGCAGCCGCGTCTCCGCTTGACGCCGCGCCGTGATGTCCTGCACCTGGAAGATGAGGCACGGTGCGTCCGCTTCGCTGGCGGTGAAGAGCGAGGCGTGCAGCGATATCAGCAGCTCCTTGCGGTCGCTGCGCGCGCATCGCAGCTCGAGCGAGCAGGTCGTCGCAGCACTGCTCGCCAGCGTCGACAGGCCCTCGGTGAGGAAATGGACGTCGTCGGCGTGGATGAAGCTCGAAAAGTCGCTGCCCATCAGCTGTTGCGCGGAGCGGCCGAGAATCTCGCACAGCGCGGGGTTCGCCTGCAGGATGTAGCGGTCATCGGTCACGAGCGCCATGCCGATAGCGGCGTGAGAGAACGCGTTCTGAAAGCGGCTCTCGCTCTTTTGCAGGTCGGCGAGATGGCGTGTGGCCTCTGCTGCTTGGCGCTCCGCCGCGTGCTTCGCCTGCTCGGTCGCTTCGAGATGGCCGAGGTACAACCGATGCGTTAGCAGAACCACAGCGATCACCGGAATGGCGGCGAGTACGATTCCCGCGCCAAGCTTGTCGTAACCGACGTAGATCAAACCGGCGATTGCGGCGCTTGCGCAGTAGACAAGCGCGAGCCAGAGGTGGTCGCGCAGGATCTGCAGCGGACGGAGCGGCTGGCCCGCCTTCAGCGTGATGAGCGACGCCATCAGCAGCGTGCCCGCCGCGAAATACGCCAATGCGAGGCAGAGCAGCAGCAGGACCAGCACGGCGAGGGTCGGCGCCCCGCTGTGGCGGGCGACGAAATCGACCGTGTCCGCGAAGGCCGTGCCGCAGGCGTACATGGCGAGCCCGGCCATCGCAGGGCTCCCGAGGCGGCTGGTCCAGCGCGTCGAAGTGCGCCACGATCCGACGGCGGCTTCGGCAGCTGCGGCCACGGCGGCGGCTTCGGGACCGTACAGCAGCAACAACAGGAAGATCACCAGCTCCGCGCCAGTGATTGACGTCTTGCTGCCTGGAACGCGGATCGGGAACGCGCCCGTCAGGCCAGCAACGAAGGTGCCGAAGGCGATCTGCAGGATCGCGCCACGAGGCATCGCCGCAACGCCCTTTAGCGCCAGCGCGAGGGCGATCGCGCCCACGATGGCGGTTGTCCACCAATATGCCTTGGCGCTCGCGTTGTAGTCGTCCATCCGCGGGAACATTTTTAGCGCCCCTGCTCGACGGTGCTCGATGCCTGCGTCATTTCAATCGGTCACTCGGACAATACGAGTCCTTGGGACTGCACCAGGCTCTCGGACAGAATCAACCCCTCCGAAAGGATGAGCCCTTCGGAGAGGACAAGTCCCTCGGAAAGCACGAGCCCTTCGGAGAGAACCAGGCCCTCGGAGAGAACGAGTCCCTCGGAAAGGATCAGTCCCTCGGAAAGAATCAGGCCCTCGGAAAGGACGACCCCTTCGGAGAGGACGAGTCCCTGCGACTGTGTCGACAGCGAGGATGTGGTCGAGAATATTCCGGTGCCGGCGCGGTAGTCCGAAGTGCCCGCCATCGCATCGAGCATCAGCACGCCGGGCGTGACAACGGTCCCTGCGAGCGTATTCGAGACGACGACATTGCGTACGTGCGTATCGTTGGGCCAATAACCGAAGCTGATGCTCTGCGCGCCGTCGCCGACCCAGACCAGCCGCGGATCGTAGAAGCCCTGGTACTGCAGGAATAGCGTGGGGCTCGACAGCAGATGCAAACCTCCGGCAACAATGAAACCGCTCCATGGCGCGTATACGCCCTGGATCGACGAGCCCGGCGTGGCAAGAGCTCGTCCGGGAGCGAGCAGGTTGTCACCGGGATGGATCGTCCCGGCGATGATCGCGGGGCCGATGTCGGTGCGAAGCGATCTCGCGAGGCGTACTGCCCCTTCGACGTTCAGCAGGCCGGCGCCTTGCTGGACGAGCGACGCTCCCGTGATCGGCTGCGCCGTGTACTGCAGGATCGCTTTGATAAGCGGCGGCGTCAGGCCCGGATTCGCCTGCAGCATCAGGGCAACGGTGCCGCTCACCGCGGGGGCTGCGATCGAGGTTCCTGTTAGCTGCATCAGACGGCCGTTGGCCAGCGGCGTGAACCCCGAGAGCTCGAGCCATGGATACGATGCAATGAGGGCGTTCGGCGGCGTGCCGCCGTTAGCCATTGCACCGACGATCGCGTTGCCCGGCGCGACGAGATCAGGCTTGAGCAGGTTGTCCACGTGTACCACGCCCGCAGCGTCGATCCATTCGCCGCGCGTCGGGCCGCGCGAGCTGAACCGATTTACTGTATCGTCCGCGCGCAGTGTCGACCCGTGCCCGTTCGCCGACCCGACGGTGATCACCGACGGATCGTTGCCGGGCGAGCTGATCGCGCCGTACTGTTCGGCGCCCGCCGCGTTCAGTCCGTAATTGCCTGCGGCGACAACTACGGTGATCCCTGCCGCAGTCAACGCTCGCACAGCGCGACAGAGCGGATCAGTCAAATAGGAACCGGTCGAATCCGCGGAAAGGCTCAGGTTCGCGATGCGGATGCCGTAGTCCTTGCCGTGGTACAGCACCCAGTCGATGCCGGCGAGCACGTCGCTGACCTGGCCCACGCCGGTACCGTCGAGCACGCGCACGTCGTAGAGCTTTGCGTTGGGCGCGAGTCCCGTCGTATCCGGCTCGCCGGCGATTGCGCGACCTGCGGCGATCGAGGCAACGTGAGTGCCGTGACCGAAGAGATCGGGATCGCTGATCTTGGAACCGTCGATCGCGCTCTGGTAACTCTTGAACTGCACGCTGCCCGGGAAGTAGGTCGCTGTCATGTCGACGGGCTGCGTCCAGTTGACGACGCCAGGCTGCAACCCGGCGCTCAGCCGCGTGAAATCAGCCTTCTGCTGGATCGAGACTCCCTTGCTGCTGCACGTGCTGCTCTTGCCCTGGAGGCTGGCGCCGAACGCCGCGTGACAGGCATCGATACCGGAATCGAGAATCGCGATGCCTATGCTGGTCCCGTCATAGGAAACCCCCGTCTTGACTTGCGGCGCGCTGCTTGCGCCAGTGGTCTGCTGCAGATAACTCGCGGTGCGATACGCGACGCGATTCGGAACAATGGCGTCCACTTCGCCAAGACCCGCCACTTGCGATACCGCGCTCCCCGGCAGCACCGCAAGAATCGCCGGGACTGACTGGTACATGTAGTAAACAGACCCGCCGACGGCTAGCACCGTCGAGCGCACGTTCTGCAGCATCGGATCAGGGCTCGTCGCAGTGATGACCACCTGGACATAGAGGCCGTGGCTGGTATTGGCGGCCCATCTGGCTTTTGGTACGTTTCCTGATCCTAGAGCCGCCCATAAGTCCGGCGCAATCTTGCCATTGGGGCCACCTGCGCCCCAGCCGTTACCCTGGGGTGTATTTTGGGATGAATTCTGAGAGCCAGTGGCCGCCTTGGCGAGATTCGGCGCCGCGCCTAGGAGCGCAATGGCAAGCAGCCCAACGGGCAGGAGAATACGCCCCAGAACTGTAAGCCAACTCGGGCGCGACTTGCCCGAGTCGGATCCCCCATCGGTAATCGGCGGCATGGAGCGCCTGTCCCCTCGATGCCTGATCAGCGCAGCCTAACAGAGTGAAGTTTGGGTGGGCAGCGCTCCGACGAGCGGTTGTGACATCCACAAAATGCGGCATGGCTCCGCATTGTTCAATGATGGGTCAGCAAAGCGATGTCATCGGGTCCTTTTGGAACTTTATCGCGGCGCCTGCGATGTTACAAATCGATGACGCTAATTGGCCTTCAGGATCAACCAGCCCGAAAGGATGCTTTGCCGGAAGCAAAGGGCCACCCCGGCAATCGTCGTCTACAATGCGGCCGAGCGGCCGATCGGTGTCGCGGCTATAATTGCAGGCTGTCGATTGCGGGAATAGCTCAGTTGGTAGAGCGCAACCTTGCCAAGGTTGAGGTCGCGAGTTCGAGACTCGTTTCCCGCTCCAGTTTCTCTCGGGGAGAGCGCCCGCTCTGCCTTGGCATTTAGGCTTCTTGCGGTTCACGAGCCGCGCGCGATCGACCACCCGGCGGGGTGGCAGAGTGGTCATGCAGCGGCCTGCAAAGCCGTCTACGCCGGTTCGATTCCGACCCCCGCCTCCAACATTCGAGCCAGCTGACCGAGCGGCTACAATTGCCGCCTTCTTCGACGCCTTTCACTTTTTCCGCATGGTGACGAAACGCATTGCAAGTTCTTCCAAGCGCACATCGAAAACGCCCGCTAGCAGGCGAGTGAAGAAGCGACCCACTCGGCGAGCGTCCTCGAACGCCAGCAAGCGGACGGCGCAAACGCGAGCCGCACCCCCGACGGCCACCAAGCCGACAACGGAGCGCCTGCTCGAGCAGCGTAATACCGAGCTGGCGATCATCAATTCGATTCAACAGGGGCTCGCCTCCGAGCTCGACTTCCAGGCGATCGTCGATCTCGTGGGCGACAAGCTGCGCGAGATCTTCGCTACGCCGGATCTTGGGATCAACTGGTACAACGAGAAGACGAACAAGCTGCACTATCTGTACGCCTACGAACACGGCAAGCGCCTGGCGATCGCGCCCCGCACGCCTATCCCCGGCGGCATGTTCGAGACCATGCGCAAAACGCGCCGGCCGCGTCTGCTCAATACCGTGGCAGAACTGACGAAGGGCGGGACTTCACCCATCCCCGGCACCGACCAGAGCAAGTCAATGGTCGCCGTTCCGATCATCAGCAGTGACCACATGCTTGGCATGATCGCCATCGAGAACTACGAGCGAGAGCATGCCTATAGCGAATCCGACGTGAGGTTGCTGACGACCATCGCGGGATCGCTTAGCACGGCGCTCGAGAACGCGCGCCTGTTCGACGAAACGCAGCGTCTTCTGAAAGAGACCGAGCAGCGTGCGGCCGAGCTGTCGGTGATCAACAGCATCCAGGAGGGAATGGCTGCCAAACTGGAGTTCCAGTCCATCGTCAACCTGGTTGGTGACAAGTTGCGCGATGTATTCAACACGGGCGACATCGGCATTCGCTGGCACGACGCCAAGACTGATCAAATTCACTACTTGTACGCCTACGAACACGGCAAGCCGTTGATCGTGCCGCCCAGGCCGGCATCGGAGAGCACGACCTGGACACACATCGCAGCCACGCGCCGGCCGCTCGTCGCGAACAATCGTGCCGAAATGGAGGCTAGAGGCATCATCATCGTACCCGGTACGGATGTTGCTCTCTCCTCGGTCGGAGTCCCGATCCTCGGCGGCGACCGCGTGCTCGGCGCGATCATGCTGGAGGATCACACGCGCGAAAGTGCCTTCGGGGACGCCGAGATCCGCCTGCTAAGCACGGTCGCAGCAAGCATGGGGGTTGCGCTGGAGAACGCGCGGCTCTTCGACGAGACGCAGCATCTGTTGAAGGAGACCGAGCAGCGCGCCGCCGAGTTGGCGGTCATCAACAGCGTGCAGGCCGGCCTTGCATCGAAGCTCGAGATGCAGGCGATCTACGATCTCGTCGGCCACAAGATTCGCGAGATCTTCGATGCCGACGTTGTCGGAATTGCCCTGCTGAACCATGCCACCAATCTTGTCCACTACCCGTTCATTCTCGACCACGGCGAGCGCTTCTATCCGGAGCCGAAGCCTCCGACAGGCTTCACCGGACATGTGCTGAAGACACGCGAGCCGATCGTCATAGACACTGTCGAGGAATTGAATCGACGAATGGTCGAGCTGGATTCGAGTCAGCTCGGTGGCGCGACCGAGGACAACTCGTTCATTTACGTTCCGATCCTGCGTGAAGACCGGGCGACCGGAGCGATCTGCGTTGGGAAACAGGAAGCCCACGCTTTCTCCTCGGTCGACGTAACGCTGCTCTCCACGCTCTGCAATGCCATGAGCGTCGCGCTCGAGAACGCGCGGCTCTTCGACGAGACCCAACACCTGCTCAAGGTAACCGAGCAGCGTGCGGCCGAGCTGGCGGTCATCAACAGCATCCAGCAAGGCATGGCGTCGAAGCTCGAGTTCCAGGCGATCATCGACCTGGTCGGCGACAAGTTGCGCGAAGTCTTTCACACCGACGACATAGGCATCCGCTGGTTCGACTACGAAAAGAAAATCGTTCACTTCCTCTACGACTTCGAGCACGGCAAGCGCCTGTCGATACCGCCGGGGCCGCCAAGAGTGGGCTGGGAAACGCTGACCTCGCGGCGCGAGCCGCGCATCATCAACACGACCGCAGAGTCAGCCGCAGTTGGCGTCGTGCCGGGAACGGACACATCCAAGTCGAACATCTCCGTTCCGATCATCGGGAGCGATCGGGTGATCGGCGGAATTATCGTCGAGAGTTTCGAGCGTGAGTACGCCTTCGGCGAGTCGGAGGTCCGGCTGCTGACGACCATCGCGTCCAGTATGGGTGTCGCGCTGGAGAGCGCTCGCCTCTTCGACGAGACCCAGCGTCTATTCAAGGCGGAGCAGCAGCGCGCCGCCGAGCTGGCGGTGATCAACAGCATCCAGCAGGGCATCGCGTCGAAGCTCGACTTCCAGGCCATCATCGACCTGGTCGGCGACAAGCTGCGCGAAGTGTTCCACACCGGCGACATGGCCATCCGCTGGTGGGACGAGAAGGAGAGCCGGACGCAGTGGCTCTACGTCTACGAGCACGGCAAGCGCCTGCAGGTTTCGCCCAGCCGCCTGCGCGCCGGTGGTCCCACGGACAGGGCCCTCCACACCCGTGAGGTGCAGTTGTGGAACCCGAGCGGTTCCTCGGATGTCGTCGCCGGGACGGATGTGAGCAAGTCTATGGTGGTCGTTCCCATCATCGGCAGCGACCGCGCGTTGGGCACCATCCAGCTCGAGAACCACGAGCGCGAGGACGCCTTTGGCGAGGCCGAGATTCGCTTGCTCACGACAGTTGCAGGCGGCATGGGCATCGCGCTCGAAAATGCCCGCCTCTTCGACGAGACGCAGCGTCTCTTCAAGGCGGAGCAGCAGCGAGCAGCGGAGCTTGCCGTCATCAACAGCATCCAGCAAGGGATGGCATCGAAGCTCGACTTCCAGGCCATCATCGACCTGGTCGGGGACAAGCTGCGCGAGGTTTTCAATACGGGCGACATCGGCATCCGCTGGTATGCGCACGAAACCGGCTTGATGCATTACCTCTACCAATTCGAGCATGGAATGCGGCAAACGGTACAGCCGCGCCCGCCGATCAAAGGCGGACCTTGGGCCAAGATCGTGCAGACGCGGCAGCCGCTCGTGCTTAACCAGGACGAAGCGATGGCGCTCGGCGCCACGGCGCTACCCGGTACCGATCAAAGTCAGTCCCTGGTTTACGTTCCGATCCTGGGAAGCGATCGCGTGCTCGGCCTAATCATTCTAGAGAATTACGAACGCCGAGATGCTTTCGGCGAAGCGGAAGTGCGGCTTCTCAGCACCGTGGCCGCGAGCATGGGTGTCGCCCTGGAGAATGCTCGCCTCTTCGACGAGACGCAGCGCCTGCTCAAGGAAACCGAACAACGCAACGCCGAGCTCGCGATCATCAACAGTGTGCAGGCCGCACTCGCGGCCGAGCTCGACATCCAAGGCATCTACGACGCCGTCGGCGACAAGATCCGGTCGATCTTCCACAACTCGGACATGACGATCCGGGTCTTCGAACCAAAGGTCGACCTGGTTCACTGGCCGTACGCCTACGAGGGCGGCGTGCGCCTTAAGCTCCCACCTGTGCCGCTCGGCGACGTGGGCCTGAGCGCGCACATCCGCCGCACTCGCGAGACGTTGGTGGTCAACGAAAACATGCGGGAAGCGATGGCGCTCTACGGGTCGACGCTCGTGCCCGGCACGCAGATGGAGAAATCCGCGGTCAACGTGCCCCTACTCGCGGGGGACGAGGTGCGCGGAATCATTAGTCTGATGGATATGGAGCGCGAGCACGCCTTCAGCGAATCGGATGTCCGCCTCCTGCAAACGCTCGCCAACAGCATGAGCGTCGCGCTGGAAAACGCGCGCCTGTTCGATGAAACCCAGCGCCTGCTCAAGGAAACCGAGCAGCGCAATGCCGAGTTGGCGATCATCAACAGCGTGCAGGCCGCGCTCGCTGCTGAGCTCGACATTCAAGGCATTTACGATGCGGTCGGCGACAAGATCCGGGAGATCTTCCACAACAGTGACATGGGGATACGCATATACGATGCCAAGACGAACCTGATCCACTATCCCTACGTGTACGAGAACGGAGCGCGGATCGCGATCGAGAGCCGTCCGCTCAGCGATCGCGGCTTCGCCGCGCATGTCATCCGCACTCGGGAGACCGTGGTCATCAACGAGGGCATCGAGGAAGCCACCGCTCGCTTCGGCAGCTTCACCATCCCGGGAACAAAGGACGAAAAGTCGGCGGTATTCGTGCCGCTCGTGAGCGGCGATCAAGTGCGGGGCTTGATCAACCTGATCGACATGGAGCGCGAGCACGCCTTTTCCGAATCGGACGTGCGCCTGCTGCAGACGCTTGCCAACAGCATGAGCGTTGCGCTGGAGAACGCGCGCCTGTTCGATGAGACCCAGCACCTTTTAAAGGAAACCGAGCAGCGCGCCGCCGAGTTAGCGGTGATCAACAGCATCCAGCATGGGATGGCCTCGAAGCTCGAGTTCCAGGCGATCGGCGATCTGGCCGGCGACAAGCTACGCGAAGTGTTCAAGACAGGCAGCCTGGGCATCCGTTGGCATGACCCGGCGACCGGCCTGCTTCACCACCTGTACGAATACAAACACGGCAAACGAGTGAACGTGGAACCCGGACCACCTTCGCCAGGAGGAATCTGGTCTAGGCTGCTCCCGACACGGGAACCGCTGGTCGCCAACAACCGGGCCGAGATGGAAGCGCTCGCCATTCCGCTCGTTCCTGGCACGCAGCAGAGCCATTCCATGGCGGCCGTTCCCATTCTCGGCGGCGACCGGCTGCTCGGCGTGATCGTCCTGGAAAACTACGAGCGCGAGAACGCCTACGGCGAGGCCGAGGTCCGGCTACTCGGCACGGTCGCAGCAAGCGTGGGCGTGGCGCTCGAGAACGCGCGCCTCTTCGACGAGACGCAGCGCCTGTTTAAGGAAAGTGAGCAGCGCGCCGCCGAGCTGGCCATCATCAACAGCGTGCAGCAGGGCCTCGCCGCAGAGCTCGATTTCAAGGCGATCATCGATCTGGTTGGGAACAAGATTGCCGAGATCTTCCATTCGCAGAACATGTCGATCGCATTGTACGACCGGCAGACCGACATAGTGGCCATGCCCTACTATCTGGAGCATGGTGAGCGCTTCGCCGTCGAGCCGATGCAAAAGAGGGGATTGACGGCGCACGTCCTCCAAACGCGTCAAGCGCTGGTCATCAACCGGGACCTGGTGCAACGCGGCATGGAGCTGGGCTCGAAGTTCATCGGCGACGCCAGTTCAGGAGACACCGGAAAAAGCTACATAGGCGTGCCGATCATGGTCGGTGAAGAGGCCCGGGGTGTAGTGGCCCTGTACTCAGGCAAAGAGGACGCCTTTGGCGAGCAGGAGCGACGGCTGCTGACCACGCTAGCCAACAGCATGAGCGTCGCGTTGGAAAACGCGCGGCTCTTCGACGAGACGCAGCGCCTGTTCAAGGAAAGCGAGCAGCGCGCGGCGGAGCTCGCGATCATCAACAGCGTGCAGCAGGCGCTCGCGGGCGAGCTGAGCCTGCAGAGCGTTTACGATGCGGTGGGCGACAAGATCGGCGAGGTGTTCCACGACGCGTTCGTTGGGATCCGGATCTATGATCCCAAGACCGACCTTGTGGAATTCCCGTACGAGTTCAGTGCTGGAAAGAGGCACCATATTCCGCCCGCCCCGCTCGGCAATCGCGGCTTCGGCCCTCATGTGATCCGCACCGGCGAGACCCTGGTCATCAACGAGAACATGCCGGAAGCCGTGGCGCGCTTCCAGTCGTTTCAGTTGATCGATGTACCGCTGGAGAAGTCGATAGTGATGGTGCCACTGCTTGTGGGCGGGCAGGCACGCGGTCTGATCGCCCTGGCGGACGCGCGCGAGCATGCGTTCTCCGATTCTGATGTTCGCCTTCTTCAAACGTTGGCTAGCAGCATGGCGGTTGCGCTGGAGAACGCCCGCCTCTTCGACGAAACTCAACGTCGAACGCGAGAGACCGCAGCGCTAGCCGAGGTTGGCCGCGACATCTCGTCCACGCTCGAGCTGTCGACGGTGATGGACCGCATTGCCCATCATGCCAAGGATCTCCTGCGCGCCGACAACAGCGCGATCTTCCTGCCCGATGCGGATGGGCAAACGTATCGAGCGATCGTGGCACTCGGCGACATCGCGGAACCTATCCAGTCCACAGTAATCAGGGTCGGCGAAGGCATCATCGGCAGCATTATTCAAAGCGGCCGCGCCGAATTCATCAACGATTCGAACTCCGATCCTCGCGTGCTTCTCATTGCGGGAACGCAGGAAGAGGAAGACGAGCGCTTGATGGTTGCGCCGCTTCTGGCTGGGAAGACCGTCAAGGGTGTAATGGCGGTCTGGCGCAATGGGGGCCAGCTGTTTGGCGAAACCGATTTGGACTTCCTCATCGGGCTCTCGCTGCAAGCCACCGTCGCCATCGAGAATGCGCGCCTGTTCGCCGAGTCGCAGCAGCGCGCGGCCGAGCTGACCACGGTCAACACGGTGTCGCAACAGCTCGCCGGCAAGCTCGATCTTTCCAACCTCATCCATCTGGTGGGAGAGCAGATTCGAACCGTGTTCAGAGGCGACATTGCCTACGTCGCGCTCTATGACCGTCAAACAGGGATGATTGAGTTTCCCTACCAGTATGGCGAGAAGCTCATGCCGCAGAAGTACGGCGAGGGCCTGACCGGCAGGATCATCGAATCGGGCAAGCCCCTCATCATCAACCGCGAGACCGATCGACTCAGCCGAGATCTTGGCGCAAAGGTCATCGGGAAGCAGGCGCTGTCGTACCTCGGCGTGCCGATCCTGGTCGGTGGGGTCTGTCAGGGCGTAGTCAGCGTTCAAAGCACCCAAACGGAAGGCCTCTACGACGCCGACGACGAGCGCCTGCTGTCTACAATCGCCGCAAACGTTGGCGTTGCGCTGCAAAACGCGCGTCTATTCGAGGAAACGAAGGAAGCCCTCGACCAGCAGCGCGCATCGGGTGAAGTGCTTGAGGCGATCTCGAGCTCGATCGCCGACACGACGCCGGTGTTCGAAACGATCCTCGACCGCTGCGAGCGGCTTTTCGACGGCAAACTGGGGGTGATCGATCTGGTCGGAGAGGACGGCTTGGTGCACCTCGGTGCCTATCACGGCCCGCGGGAAGACGAAGTGAAAAGCGTCTATCCTCATGCGCTCGATACAAGCGCAACCGGCGCCGCCATCGCGACGCGCGCTGTCGTGCACTACGCCAGCCTAGGTGATATTCCGAAGACGGCCGCCATCGCGCGCCGCGCCTTTGGCGCGTTCGGCAGCAACTCAGCCATGGGCGCGCCTATGATCTGGGAGGGCAAGGGAATCGGCGCGATCTGGGTCGTGCGCGACTATGCGAGCCCCTTCTCCGAAAAGGAAATGTCGTTGCTGAAGACGTTCGCCGACCAAGCGGTGATCGCGATCCAGAACGCGCGGCTCGTGAGACAGACGGAGGAAGCGCGGGCGCTCGCTGAGGCGGCCAACGAGGCGAAGAGCTCGTTCCTCGCCACGATGAGCCACGAGATTCGGACGCCGATGAATGCGGTGATCGGAATGAGCGGTCTCCTGCTGGACACAAAGCTGGATCGCGAGCAGCACGACTATGTGAACACAATCCGCGACTCCGGTGATGCGCTGCTTACGATCATCAACGACATCCTCGACTTCTCGAAAATCGAGGCCGGCCGCATGGAGATCGAAGCTCAACCGCTCGATCTTCGCGAGTGCGTCGAATCGGCGCTCGATCTCGTGTCCGCGCGCGCTGTGGAAAAGAACCTCGACATGGCCTATGTGTTCGAGGGCGACGTGCCCGAGGCGATCGTGGGCGACGTGACCCGGCTACGCCAGATCATGCTGAACCTGCTAAGCAACGCCGTGAAGTTCACCGAGAAGGGCGAAGTCGTGCTGACGGTGACCTCCAAGCCTGCGACCGTCGGCAAGGCCGAGCTGACTTTCGCCGTGCGTGACACTGGCATCGGGCTGACCGCAGAAGGCATGAGCCGGCTCTTCCAGTCGTTCACGCAAGCCGACTCCTCGACGACGCGCAAGTACGGCGGCACCGGCCTCGGCCTCGCGATCAGCAAGCGTTTGAGCGAGTTGATGGGCGGTCGTATGTGGGCGCAGAGCGACGGCGCAGGCAAGGGCGCGACCTTCTTCTTCAGCGTCGTCGCGCCCGTCGGCGAGCTGCCCGCAGCGCGTCAACGCGAGTTCGTCGGCGTGCAGCCCGCGCTCCAGGGCAAGCGCGTGCTGATCGTCGACGACAATGCCACCAATCAGCGCATCCTCGGGCTGCAGACAGCCAAATGGGGCATGGCCTCGCGCGCCACCGCATCGCCGCAGGAATCGCTGCAGTGGCTCGACCAACGCGAGGCCTTTGACGTCGCGATCGTCGACATGCACATGCCGGAGATGGACGGCGTGGCGCTCGCGCGGCAGATTCGCGAGCGCAACGTCAAATTGCCCATCGTCCTGTTCAGCTCGCTCGGGAGGCGCGAAGTCGGCGACGGAGAAGCGCTGTTCACCGCCTATCTCACCAAGCCGATTCGCCAGTCGCAGCTCTTCGATACCCTAATCGGCTTGTTCGCACAGGAAGTCGTGGCGAAGACGCCCGCGGCGCCCGCCACGCCGTCCCGCCTCGATCCCGAGATGGCCGTGCGCCATCCGCTGCGCATCCTGCTGGCCGAGGACAACGTGGTCAACCAGAAGCTCGCGCTGCGCATCCTGCAGCAGATGGGCTATCGCGCCGATCTCGCTTCGAACGGGATCGAGGCGATCGAATCGGTCCAGCGCCAGGCCTACGACGTGGTATTGATGGACGTGCAGATGCCGGAGATGGATGGGCTCGATGCCGCGCGAAAGATCTGCGCGCAGTGGTCAGCGCAGGAGCGCCCGCGGATCGTCGCCATGACCGCCAATGCGATGCAGGGCGACCGTGACATGTGCCTCGCCGCCGGCATGGACGACTACCTGACCAAGCCGATTCGGGTCGAGCGCTTGATCGAAGCGCTTACCCGTGTCCCATCCCGCGCGAGCCGCTTATGAGCGAAGCCATCATCGACCGAGCCACCTTCGAGAACCTCGAGGAAACCGCTGGCGCCGACTTCGTGCGCGATCTCGTGGAGACGTTCCTCGTCGAAGCGCCAAGCATGCTTGAAGAGCTGAACGGCGCGCTCGCCGCGAACGACGCGGAGCGCTTCCGCCGGGTCGCGCATTCGCTCAAGTCGAACAGCAACACCTTTGGCGCGCTCACGCTCGGGGCGATGGCGAAGAAGCTGGAGCTCGGCGGCTTCGGGGTTGCGCGTGAGGCGAACGGCGCGGCACTCACCCAGCTCGCGAGCGAATACGCGCGTGTGGCCGACGCGCTGCGGGAGCTCAAGCGTGCGTGAAGGCAACCACGGCGGCGCGCGGCTGCTGGTCGTGGATGACAACAAGGTCAACCGGCTGCTGCTGTCGCGCAACATCGAATTGATGGGACATCGCGTGACGACTGCCGAAAACGGCCGCGTCGCGCTGGAGATGCTCCGGCGTGAGCCGTTCGACCTTCTGCTGCTCGACATCGAGATGCCGGAGATGAACGGCTTTCAGGTGTTGGAGCAGCTCGGGCGCGATCTGCAGTTGCGCGACCTGCCGGTCATCGTCACCTCGTCGCTCGAAGGACTCGACAACGTCGTGCGCTGCATCGAGCTCGGCGCCGAGGATTACTTGCAGAAGCCGGTCAATCCGGCTCTGCTCAAGGCGCGCGTCGGCGCGAGCCTCGAAAAGAAGCGCCTGCGCGATCAGCAGAAGGAGCTGGTGCGCCGCTTCGCCACGCCCGAGGTCGCGCAGGATCTGCAGCAGTCGGGATTTTCTCTCGGAGGGAAACGCGTCCGCGGAACAGTCATGTTCTCCGACATCCGCGGCTTCACGCCCCTCGCGGAATCGCAGGCTCCCGAGGTTACAATCGAGCTGCTGAACACCTACTACACGCTGATGTTCAATGCGATCAGCGGTCACGGCGGCATTGTCAGCGAGATCGCCGGCGACGGCCTGATGGCGGTCTTCGGCGCGCCTCTGCCGCTCGCGGATCATTGCGATGCGGCCGTGCAGGCCGCGCTGGAAATGATCGAGATGATCGAGCTCTTCAATGCCGAGCAAGCAAGCGCCGGCAAGACTCCGATCCGCATAGGCATCGGGATTGCCTCCGGCGAGATGGTCGCCGGCTACACCGGCACCAACGAGCGCGCGACCTACACCTGCATCGGCGACACGGTGAACGTCGCGTCGCGGCTGGAGGAGCAAACGAAGACCGCGGAGCGCTCGATTCTGATCGATGCCGCGACGCGCAGCCTGCTGCGTTCAGCCGTGCAAGTCGAGGAACTTGGCCCGGTAGCGATTCGCGGCAGGGTGCAGCCGGTGGAAGTGTTCGCGGTCAAGACAAAGTAACAAGCGCGACCGCGCCGGCGGGTCAGCGCGCCTTCCCCTGTGCGGCGACCGCCGCCATCGCCGCCTCGATCGCTTTCGGGTCGCCCAGGTAATAGTGCCGGATTGGCTTGAGCGCGTCGTCCAGCTCGTAGACGAGCGGCTGCCCGGTCGGGATGTTCAGCTCGACGATGTCGGCGTCCGACACGTTGTCCAGGTATTTCACCAACGCGCGCAGGCTGTTGCCATGTGCGACGATGATCACGCGTTGACCGGAGCGAACGCTCGGCGCGATCGTTTCGTGCCAGTACGGTAGAAATCGTGCAACGGTGTCCTTGAGGCATTCGGTGCGCGGAAGACTCTTCCGGTCGAGCTCCGCGTAGCGCGGATCGGATAGCTCGAGGCGCGGGTCGCCGTCGGCGAGCGCCGGCGGCGGTGTGTCGTAGCTGCGCCGCCAGATCTTCACCTGAGCGTCGCCGAATTTCGCCGCCGTCTCCGCCTTGTTCAGCCCCTGAAGTGCGCCGTAGTGACGCTCGTTGAGCCGCCATGAGTTCCGGACCGGGATCCACATGCGGTCCATTTCCTCGAGCCCGATCCAAAGCGTCTTGATCGCGCGCTTGAGCACGGACGTGAAGGCCAGGTCGAATTCGTAACCGCCCTCCTTCAGCAGGCGCCCCGCCGCTCTCGCTTCCGCTTCACCTCTTTCGTTCAGTCCGACGTCAGTCCAGCCAGTGAAGCGGTTCTGCTGGTTCCAGACCGACTCGCCGTGCCGCAGGAGAACGACCTTACGCATGGCCAAAGTCTAGCATCCGTCGGCTCGCCGCAGCCTCATTTCGAGGATGCTAAAATCATCGAATATGAAATCGGCTCAGGCAGTGCGCGCGCTGGGCGCGCTGGCACAGGACACGCGGCTCGCGATCTACCGGATGCTGGTGCAGCAGGGTCCGGAGGGCCTCGCCGCCGGCGCGATCGCCGCGCGGCTCGATCTGCCCGCGCCCACGCTTTCCTTTCATCTCAAGGAGCTCGCGAACGCCGCTCTCATCGAGCCGCGGCAGCAAGGGCGCTTCGTGTATTACTCCACCAACTACAAGCAGATGAACGGCCTGCTCGACTTCCTGAGCGAGAATTGCTGCCAGGGCGCGTGTGCCGCGCCACCGGCGCCTGCGCGCAAGCTCAAGCGCAGCACGCGCTTCGACTCCCGCCGCAGGCCGTAGACTCGCTTTCGCTCGCGCCGTCATGGAGCGGCACGGTTCCCAGAGATCGGAAGCTTTCCCAGGCAATGCCCTGCGGATCGGTGATCCAGTACTTGTCCGAAATTGAGTAGCAGCAGTTCGCTCCTTTTTCGGCGACGATCGTGCCGTCGGCCTGGCGCAGATCGGCATGGATGCCTTCCAGCTCCTCCTCGGTCTCGGCCTGCAGCCCGAGATGGTTGATGCCGGTGTGTGCGCCTCGTCGCGAGATCGCGAAGTTGAGCCGCGGATCGTCCAGCATCCATTTCGCGTAATCGGGTTTGACGACTTCGGGCTCGGCGCCGAAGAGCGCCGAGTAGAAGCGGATGCTTTCCGCCAGATCGGTCACCGCGACGTGCACATGGAAACGTTTCACGGCGTCCTCCTCATTGGATCGACATTTCCAACATTATCGAAATTAAGAGATTTCGTCAAGAAGCCTGGCGCCCTGCTCCTGCAGATCATGGCCGGCGCAAGCTCATGCCGGAGATGATCTTGCCCGGCGGTGCGTCCCCTGTCGGTCGAGATGCCCTACCCACGGCAGCTCTCGCCGACCGGCAGCTCGACCAGCCTCATTGGTAATTTCTACAAAGGTCTGTCGCGTTCGACCGAACGCTGTGCCTCCCCGCGCGCAGACTCTCGTGGCAAGCGCACCGCTCTCGCCCGTTCGGCCCGCTGTCGTCGGCGTTCTGCCGACACCGGCGGTGTCGAAATCCGCCAACCTCCTGTGGCGGAATGCTTATTGCATGACTTTGGTTGCGCGAGGGCCTGGCTGTTCCTGTCTAACCCGATGAGCGCGTCGAGCTTCGCTGGGCCGCGCGCGGGATGTTTTCGTTTAGAGAAGGAGGGCGTCATGTGTCCAGACGACAAGACTCTTGTATCGGACCGAAGCCTCGACGAGGCGAAAGCCGCCGAGCCGGTCACAGATGATCGCCAGGCTGAATTCATCGACAACCTGGCCGGTTTCGCCCGCCGCCGCCAGGCCGAAAGCTGGTCGGGCACGCTGGAAAGCTTTCTCGAGACCATCGTGCGCGCTAACCCGGCGCTTGCTGCGCGCACGGCCCAGCAGTACGTCTGGGACATGCTGCAATGGCAGAGCAAGGAGGACGAAAAGGGCGTGCCGCGCTGCACGCTGCTATCCGATGAGCTATTCGGCATTGACGACCCCATTGCCCGCGTAGTCGATTATTTCAAGGCGGCCGCGGCGGGCTCGGAAGTCGGCCGGCGACTGCTGCTGCTGCTCGGCCCTCCGTCGGGCGGGAAGTCGACCCTAGTGATTCTGCTCAAGCGTGGGCTCGAGGAATACAGCTATATGGACGCTGGCGCGCTGTACGCGGTAAGCGGCTGCCCGGTGCACGAGTCGCCGCTGCATTTGATTCCTCATTCCTTGCGCGACAAGTTCCGCGACACCTACGGGGCCGAGATCCTGGGCGAAGTCTGCCCGTCGTGCCGCATCCGTATCGACCAGGAGTTCGGCGGCGACTTCATGAAGATGCCGGTAGAACGCATCTTCATCTCCGAAGCGGGAAGAATGGGCATCGGCACGTATGCACCGCACGATCCCACGACCGCTGATCTCGCCGACCTGGTTGGGTCGGTCGACCTGTCCAAGGTCGCGGAATTCGGCGACGAAGGCGATCCGCGCGCCTGGTCGTGGTCGGGGTCGGTCTATGCCTCGAGCCGGGGCCTGCTCGAAATGATCGAGATCCTCAAGGTGAAGCGCGAGTTCCTCTACCTGCTGCTGACGCTGACACAGGAGAAAAACGTCAAGGTGTCACGCTTCCCGCTGATTTATGTGGACGAGACGATCGTCGCGCACACCAACCTGGCCGAGTTCCGCAAGTTCCTGCAGGAGAAAGAGAACGAGGCGTTGCTCGACCGCATGGTCGTGATCCAGGTGCCGTACACGCTCGATTATCGCGCCGAGGCGAAGATCTATCGCAAGCTCATCTCCACCGCCGAGCCGGCATTCCGGGAGGTGCACCTCGATCCGCATGTGCTCCATACCGCGGCAGTGTTCGCGATCCTGACACGGCTGCGCGAAGGTGACGAGAAAGGCTCGGACCTACTGTCCAAGCGAGTGCGCCTGCAAGCGGGCGAGAACATCGACGGGGTGAGCCGCGCCGACGCCGAAAGGCTAACCGAGCGCTTCCCCGACGAGGGCCTCGGCGGTGTCAGCCCGCGCTTCATCATCAACGCGCTCTCCGCGGCGATGATCAAGTCGGAGACGCGCAGCCTCACAACGATGGACGTGCTGCTGGCCCTCAAGGACGGCATCGAGAGCGACGCTCGAATCGATCCCAAGGAGAAGCGCCGCTGGATCGATTTCCTGGTGCTGGCTCGCAAGGATTTCTACAACCGCTGGGTGAAGGAGGACGTGCACAAGGCGCTGTTCGTATCTTTCGAGCAGGAGGCGCAGGAGCTGCTCGACAAGTACGTCGACGAGGTCGAGGCGTCGCTCGATAGCCGCAAGCTCAAGGACCCGATCAGCAACGAGGAGCGCGACCCCGACGAGCGGATGCTGCGCGCAGTCGAAGAGAAGATTCAGATCTCGGACTCGGGCAAGCACTCGTTCCGCCAGGAAGTCGTGCGCAAGGCAATGGGCGCCTACAAGCGAGGCGAGAAGTTCACGCTCGACAGCCACGCGCCGCTGCACGATGCGATCGAGCACTATCTGTTCGAGCAGCGACGCGACGTGCTGCGTCTCGTCAGCTCGACGACTCGCCCTGAGGAGGAAACGCAGCAGAAGATCTCCGCGGTGGCGAAGCGGCTGGTCGATGACTACGGTTACGACGAGCACAGCGCCAGGGAAGCGCTGAACTACGTAACCACGCTCCTCGCCCAGGAGTGACGATGAGGCGGCGCACCCAAGCGCTGCTATCCCCAGCGGAGCCACCGGCAGCGGACAGCCGCGTGCGCTTCGTCGCCGAATCGCCTTGGTACGAGCTTTTCTCGCGCGGTGCGCGCGATTGGCTGCGCCATAATCAGAAGGTGCGGCAGGCGGTACGCGCCCAGATCGTCGATCTGCTGGCGGACAGCGATCTGATCACGCAGTCCAGCGAGCGCACGGTGCGCGTGCCGGTGAAGATGCTCGAGCACGCGCGTTTCAAGCTCGCGGATGCGCAAAAGCAGACCGGCGCGGGACAGGGTGCGGCGCGGACGGGCGATACGCTGCGGCCGCTCGGAGTCGATCAGGGCGAGAGCGGCGCTCAGGGGCAAGGCGGGAACGAGGAAGGTGGCTTCAAGCTTCAGCTGGAATTTCAGGTCGACGATCTGATCGACTGGCTTGCCGAAGACCTTTCGTTGCCGGACTTGCGGCCGAAGGCTGGCGCGACGGTCCGCGACGAGGAGATCGTGCGCGAAGGCACGGGTAAGCGCGGCATCCGGGCGCGACTCGATCGCCGCTGGACGCTCAAGCAAGCGCTCAAACGACGAGCCATCCAGCGCGATCCGGCGCCGTTCACCGACGACGACCTTCGCTTCCACCAGCTTCGCGTGCGGCCGAGGCTGTCCAGCAACGCGGTCGTGTTCTTCGCGCTCGATGTTTCGATGAGTATGACCGAGGCCGAACGTAAGCTCGCCAAGACTTTCTTCTTCTTCGCCTTGTCCGGCCTGCGCCGCCAGTACAACCGCATCGACGTGCGCTTCATCGCCCACACGACCGAAGCCTGGGAGTTCCCGGAGCAGCAGTTCTTCGAGGTGACCGGCAGCGGCGGCACGGCCGCCTCCTCCGCGTTCCGGCTTGCGCTGCAGCTGATGAAAGAGCATTACGCGCCGTCGCAATACAACGCCTATCTCTTCTACGCGTCCGACGGCGAAAACGCAGCCGACGACCGCGTGCCCGCATCCGAGACGCTGGCAGCGCTCGCGGAGCAGATGAATTACATCGGCTACCTCGAGAGTCGTCCCGGAACGACGCGCTTCACCCAGACCAACATGCGCTCGATCGTCGGCGAGCTGATCGACAGCGGCGCGCAGGTCGGAAGCCAGGTCGTGGCAGACGTCGGCGACGTCTGGCAGGCGATACGCCATTTCTTCGTCCACGAGACTCGCCAGTCGGAAGAGGCGCGGAGCATCGCATGAGCATGCTGGCCGACTACGCCGCCAAGATCGAAGAGCTTGCACATCGGCTCGGCATGAGCTATCACGCGGTGGACTTCGAGCTGGTGCCGGACCGCTTCATGATGGAGACCGCCGTGTACGGGCTGCCGGTGCGCATGCCGCACTGGTCCTTCGGCGTGCGCTACATTCGCCATCTCGTTCAGCGAAACATGGGACATTCGCGCATCTTCGAGGTCATGTTTCCCGGCGACCCGTGTCGCGCCTACCTCGTCGACAACAACTCGCTCGCGGAGAACATCCTCGTCGTGGCCCATGTGCTTGGCCACGCCGACTTCTCGTATCGCAACGCGCTGTTCCGCCGATCCATGGAGATGATGGGCGGGCGCATCCTCGAGCAGGCGGCCGCTCGCGCGCACCGGATCGAAGCCGCGCTGGTCGAACACGGCCAGGAGCAGGTCGAGGCCGTGCTCGACGCGGCGCTGTCGCTCGAGGCACACATCGACGTCAATCGTCGGGTCTACCGGACTTCCAATGGCAACGGCGAAGAACCGGCTCCAGCGGAAGAGGAAGACCCGTTCCAGGCGCGGTGGCGCGAATTGCCCGGTGAAACGACACCGGCTCCATCCGAGGACGCGGCGCCGCGCATGACCTCGCCGCAACCCGAGTACGACCTGCTGTGGTTCATCGCCCACCACGGTCCCGACTTGGAAGGCTGGGAGCGCGACATTTTTCTCGCGGTACGAGAGGAATCGTTTTATTTCTATCCGGTGTTCGCCTGCCAGATCATGAACGAGGGGTGGGCCTCCTACTGGCACGCCCGGCTGCTGCGCGAGGCGGACTTCCTTCCGGAGGATATCTACGTGCCCGCGATCAAGGCGCATTCCGACGTCGTGCGACCTCACGCTACCGGGCGCACGCTGGCTCTCTCGGTCAACCCGTACCATCTCGGCTTCTCGATGTGGGAGAAAATCGTCGAGATGCGGGGCCTCGAGGCGGCGCGCCGAATCTGCGCAGAAGAGGACGACTTCGGTTTCGTGCGCAACTATCTCGACCCGGAGCTGGCGGAAGGGCTCGATCTGTTCGTCTTCGAGGCGGCAGCCGACGGCTCGATCAAGATCGTCTCGCGCCACATCCATGCCGTGCGCGAGGCGATTCTCGCGCCTCGCTTCAACTTCGGCGCCCCGCGAGTGGCGGCAACCAACGTCGATATCGATGGTAGCCTGAGCCTCGCCCACGATCACGCCAGCGACGGCCGGGGTCTCGACCTCGAGCGGGCCGAGCATGTGCTCGACTACGTCGCCCGCGTATGGCGGCGGCCCGTGACGCTCACCACGGTCGACGATCGCGGCAATCGCCGGCTGGACGTTCGCCCTCACTAGCTTCGACACGGCGTTGGGTCCGAGCACGACCTGACGCCGGTCAAACCCCCGCCGCATTTTCTGTCTAGAATAGTGGCCCTCCGACAGGGCTCCCTATGCGGCTGGCCAAATACGTCAAGTTTCGCGAAGAGAAATTCGGCGGTGTGCTCTTCGAGACGCGCAGCGAGAAAGTGTTCACCCTCAATTCCGTCGCGACCGCCGTCGTGCGCGAGATCGTGGCGGGTCACCCCGCGCCCGAAATCGTCAAGCACATGAAGGAGCGCTTCCGCGATCCGGACCAGGCGATCGAGAAGGAGGCCGAGGCATTCATCGCCGACCTGCGCGCCAAGGGGCTGGCGGAGGACTAACGTTGGATTCGCCGGTGAACACGTCTGCAGCATCTCCGCCGGTCCCGGCCAAGACCCCTGCGGCTACCGAGTCGGGCGATCTCGGCGCGCCCCTCTATGTCGCCTGGCAGATCACCAACGAGTGTAATCTCGCCTGCCTGCATTGCATCGAGGAGAGCGGGCCGGGCAAGGCGTTTCGCGACGAGCTCAATCGCGATCAGGTCTTCGCGGTACTCGAGCAAATGCTCGACCAGGAAGTGCCGTACATGTCTTTCTCGGGCGGCGAGCCAATGGTGCACCCGCTCTTCTTCGAGATGGTCGAGTACGTGTGTGCGCGGAGTGGTCAGCTCAAGATCGAGACCAATGGCCATTACCTTACGCCGGAGAATTGCGCGCGCATGAAGTCCCTCGGTGTGAAAGCGGTGCAGGTGAGCCTCGACGGAGCATCGTCCGCGACCTTCAACCGCATGCGCGTGCGCGGCAATTTCAACGTCACCGTGGAAGGCGTGCGCCATTTGCGCGCGGCCGACGTGCCGATCGAGATCAACTTTTCGCCGACCAAGTTCAATGCGCACGAAGTCGGAGCCTGTGTCGACATGGCCTGGGAGCTCGGCGCCTATAGCTTCTACACCGGACGCACAATGTACACGGGCAACGCCGTCAAGGCCTGGCGTCACGTCGCGCCTTCGGAGGAGCAGTACGCGGTGTTCTTCGAGACGCTCCATGCGAAGACCGAGGAATACCGCGGCCGCATGCGCGTCCATTTCCACGAGATGGGATTGCTCGAGGAGTTGCGCTACCGGCTGCATCATCCCGCCGCACTCCTGATCGTGCTGCCGAACGGACTGGTCAAGCTCATCAACGCCCTGCCGTTCGTGTGCGGCGATCTGCGCAAAGAATCGCTGGCGGAGATCTGGGCCAACTTTCAGCGTGCCTGGCAGGACCCGCGCGTTGCGAAGTTCGTGGAAGACTTGGCACACGATCCGCGCAAGACCGCAGCGCTGCATCAATGGGTCTATCTCTGACGCCGCCGCACCATCCGGTTGCCGCGGCGCGGTCGCCGCTGCGGCGGCTGCTGCTCGTTCTTAGCCTCGTTCGCTATCGCTTCTTTCTTTATGCGGGACTGCTTCCCTATCTGCTCGGCGCAGCCTGGGCGTACGGAATGGCGCGCACGATCGACATGCTGCTCTTCTGGAGCGGGCTCTGCGGCGTCGTGCTCGCGGTCGTGGGCGTCGAGGCGTTCAACGAATATTTCGATTCGCGGATGGGCACCGACCGCGTGTTCAACACCGAGGATCTGCCGCCGATGTCGAACGGCGTGCTGTGGCTCGGCGTCGCGGCTTTCGCGGGCGCGCTGGCGATCGGAATCTATCTCACCGTGCGCGGAGGCTGGCCGATCCTCGCCTTCGCGCTCGCCGGCGGCGCCGCCGCCATCTTCTACGTCGCTCCGCCCATTCGCTGGGCCTATCGCGGGCTCGGCGAGACGGTGATCGCACTCTCCTACGGACCATGGATGGTGCTCGGCAGCCTTTATCTTCACACCCGCGTGATCGAATGGCACGCGCTCTGGGCTTCGCTCGTGCCGGGGTTGATCATCATGGCGCTCGCCGTCGTCAACGCGATTCCCGATTTCCACCAGGACCGGCTCGTGGGCAAGCGCAATCTCGTGGTGCGACTCGGCCGCCGCCGCGCTGTGGTCCTTTATCTCGCGCTTGCGACCGCGGGGCTCGCTACCGTTCCGATCGGCGTGGCCGCAGGCGAATTTCCGGCCACCTCGCTCGCCGCCCTCCTCGCTGTCCCGCTACTCGTCGCAAGCGCGCGCCGCGCACGCAACACCTACGAGAAACCGCGTGAATTCGTGCCCGCTATCCGCGCGATCGTGGCCTGTTACGTCGCGGCCGTGACGCTCTTCACGCTCGCAATCGCGATTCAACCGTGGATCACGCGCTGACGCATCGCATCGATCGGCTCGGCGCGCCACTCTTCGTCGCCTGGCAGATCACGCGCGATTGCGACCTCGCCTGCCTGCACTGCTGCACCGAATCGGCGCCGGGTAAGCGGCTACACGACGAGCTGACCGGCGAAGAGGCGTTGCGGCTCGCCGAGGACGTCGTGCGCAGCGAAGTTCCCTACGTGATGCTTTGCGGCGGGGAGCCGCTGGTATCGCCGCATTTCTTCACGCTCGCAGAGACGCTCGGCCGTGCGGGCGTGCAGCTCAAGATCGAAACCAACGGCCAGCGCTTCGACGGGGACGTTGCCGAGCGGCTCGCGCGGCTGCCGATTCGCTCCATCCAGATCAGTCTCGACGGGGACACGCAGGCAGTCTACGAACGACAGCGCCCGGGAGGATCGCTTGCCAAGGCGCACGCCGCCTGCCGCGCGGCGCGCGATGCGGGCCTTCCGCTGGAGGTAACTTTCGCGCCGACGCGGATCAACATCGACGAAGCGGCGGCGGTCATCGAGCGTGCGCGAGGATTCGACGCCTTCCGCTTCAACACCGGCAAGCTGATGCGCGTCGGAACGGCGGCCCGCCTCTGGGATCGCCTCGCGCCATCAGACGCTGAATATGAATCATTCTTGACACTGCTCAAACGCCAGAGCAAAAGCGTTGGAAGCCCGATGGAACTCTGCTATATTCCCCTCGCCCTCGAGGATGGGCTGCGCGCCAGCCTCGATGATCCGCCCGCGACTCTGCTGGTGCTGCCAAACGGGTGGGTCAAGGTCGCCGCCGCGCTTCCGCACATTTGCGCGGACTTGCGGAGAGCGACTCTGCAGGAGGCCTGGGCGGCCTACCGCAACGCCTGGCGGGATGAAGGAGTACTCGCTGCGGTGCGCGATGCAGTTGAACACGAGTCGCAACACGCGGAAGCCAACCGCTGGCGTGCGTTGTCGATTGCCCACGTCTGACCGAACGGAGGCAAGATGAGCGAGTTGAACCTGACGCTGGAAGGACAGAAGACCGCCCAGCAGGTCGCGACCGAGAAGGTCGATCCGAGCGAAAAGCCGGTGTGGGAAAAACCCATCATGGAGGACGTCTCGGAACAGGTGATGGCGCAGCCGTACATCCGCTTCACCTGAGATTCACGAGCTGGCGGTAAATGGGTGGGCGCTCGGTCGAAGAATACCGGGCGCCGCTTTTTTTTGCCTGGCAACTGACCAACCGCTGCAACGGACGCTGCCTCGCCTGCTGTGAGGAATCCGGCCCCGACAAGGCCTGGCCCGACGAGCTGACGCGCGACGAAGCGCTAGCCCTCGCCCGCGGAATCATCGACTTCGGCATTCCCTACGTCGCGTTCGGCGGCGGCGAGCCGCTCGGCGTGGCGCATTGCTGGGAGCTCTTCGATCTTCTCGCCGGCGCTGGCGTGGGGCTCAAGCTCGAGACCGACGGCAGCCGAATCGATGACGCGGCGGCAGATCGCCTCGTGGCGCTCGCGGCGGACTCCGTACAGATTTCGGTCGACGGCGCCACCGCCGCGACGCACGACAGGCTGCGCCCCGGGTCGAGCTTCGCCGGCGCCATTGCGGCGATCAAGAGACTGGTGGCACGCAACCTCGCTCCACAGTTCGTCTTCGTCCCCAATCGACTCAATCTGCACGAGATCGTCGCTGCATATGATCTCGCGAGCACGCTGGGTAGCAGCATCTTCGTTACGGGGCCGATGATGCGGATCGGCCGCGCTGCGGCGGCTTGGGACGACCTGGCTTGCGCGGAGGATGAATGGCGCCGCGCCGTTGATGTTTTGCAGGAGCGAGCACGATCGAGCCGGAGCAGGACGTCACTTTCGATCTATCCCTGGGACATTCTCACCGAAATCGAGACTCGCCTGGAGAGCCCTCAGGCGATGCTGCTCTGCGTACCTAACGGGAAAGTGAAACTCCTCAATGCCCTGCCCTTCGCACCCGCCGATCTGCGGCGCAACTCGTTGCCGGAGGCCTGGCAGGCGTATCGCGACGCGTGGCGCTCTCCGGAGGTGAGCGCCTTCGTCGCCGCCGTTCGCTCCGATCCAACCCTGCTGCGCCACGCCAATGAAACGTGGCCGGTGCAGTCCGTGCGAAGCGTCTGATCGCCTAGGGCGTGAACTGCGGATGGATCAGTCTCTCCAGCGAGAACAGCTCGTCCCACTTCGCTTGCGTCAGCAGCTTGCGCTCCTTCACTACGATGTCGTGCAGCGACTTGCCAGTCTCGTAGCCCTCGCGCGCGATCTCGGCGCACTGCTTGTAGCCGAGCGATGGCTTCAGCACCGTGACGATGCCGAGCGAGTTGAGAACCATGTCGCGCGTGCGCGCGGCGTTGGCGGTGATACCGTCGATGCAATGCATGCGCAGGCTGTTGACCGCATGCTCCATGGTCGCGATCGAGGTGAAGAGCGCAAAGGTGATCACGGGCTCCATCACGTTCAACTGGAGCTGGCCCGCCGAGGCGGCCAGCGTCACCGTGAGGTCCAGCCCGATCACAAGGAAGCTAACCTGGTTGACGACCTCCGGGATCACCGGGTTGACCTTGCCCGGCATGATCGAGCTGCCCGGCTGCATCTGCGGCAGGTTGATCTCGTGGAGGCCGCAGCGGGGACCGGATGCCAGCAGGCGGATATCGTTGCAGATCTTGGTGAGCTTGGCCGAGGTTCTCTTCAGCACGCCTGATAGCAGCACGTAGGCGCCCGTGTCCGACGTGGCCTCGACCAGGTCGCTTGCCAGGATGAACTTGAAGCCGGTCAGCTCGGACAGGTACTTGGTCGCCAGTTCGGGATAGCCAGGCGCCGCGGTGACCATGGTGCCGATCGCGGTCGCGCCAAGGTTGATCTCATGCAGAAATTGCCGCACCTCGGCGATGCGCAGTACCTCCTCTCCGATCGTCGTGCCCCAGCCGTGAAACTCCTGGCCGAGCGTCATCGGCACCGCGTCCTGGAGGTGCGTGCGGCCCATCTTGAGCACGCTGTCGAACTCGCGCCCTTTGGCGAAGAACGCATCCTGCAGTTTCGTGAGCGCGTTCATGTAGCTCGCGAGTCGCAGGATCAGCGCCAGCCTGAACGCGGTCGGGTAGACGTCGTTGGTCGACTGCCCGAAGTTCACGTGATCATTCGGGCTCAGGTACTGATATTCGCCCTTGCCGTGGCCGATCTGCTCGAGCGCGAGATTGGCGATGACCTCATTCGCGTTCATGTTGGTCGACGTGCCGGCGCCGCCCTGGATGAAATCGGTGACGAACTGCTCGCGCATCTCGCCCGCGATCAAGCGGTCGCAGGCCGCGGCGATCGCGTTCGCGATCTTCGCGTCGAGAACGTTCAGGTCCCGGTTCGCGAGCGCCGCCGCCTTCTTCACATAGCCGAACGCCCTGACGAAGTTCGGCTCCAACGACATCGGCACGCCGGTGATGTGGAAGTTCTCCTTGCCGCGCAGCGTTTGCACGCCGTAATACGCGGTGTCCGGCAGCTCCTTCTCGCCGAGGAAATCTCTTTCGATCCGGGTGTTCATCGGTCACTCCTTTCCGTAGACCGCGTCAGCGCGTGCAACAAACGCATCGACCAGCGTGTTGGCGATCCGATCGAAGACGGGTCCTGCCAGCGTCGACGTTAGAGCGTTGTTGAACTCGTAGCGCAAAATGAATTCGATGCGGCAAGCGTCGCTGTCGAGGGTAGCGAGATGCCATTCTCCGTCGAAATGCCGGAACGGGCCGTGTTCGAGGTGGATCGCCATGAACTCCGGACGCCGCTTCGGGTTTCGCGTCGAGACGTGAAAGCGCAAGCCGTGATAGTTGATCGTGATGCGGGCGCTCACCGTATCGTCGGTACGTGCCAGGATCGTCGCTGCCGCGCACCAGGGCAGGAATTCCGGGTAGTGCTCCGCCGCTTCGATGAGGTCGAAGATCCTCTCGGCGGAGTAACCCAGCAGCGCGGACTTGCGGATTTCTTTCAATGCGGCCTTGCTGCTGTGGGCCGACTGCTGCGTCTCCCGTCTCGACCAGCAAGATCAACTTATCGCCACGGGAGTCTCACATTGGGAAGAGGGGAAGCTACTCGGCGGGAGCCGTATGGGCAACGCCTTTGTGACAGTCGATGCAGGTACCTTGCTTCTCGAGCACCATCTTGTGCATCGGCTGGGCGAATTCTTTCTGCTTGGCAATGACGTCTGCGCTGAAGGTATGGCAGACCTGGCAGTTGGCGGAGTTCGTCTCCTTGTACTCCGCCCACACTTCCTTGGCCATGCGTGAACGCTCCTTCTTGAACTGCTCCTCGGTCGAGATCACACCTCTTATCTCGCCGATGACGTCCTTGGTTCCCGCCTTCGCCTTGTACCAAAGGAGCTGCGGATAGGTATGCGGAATATGACAATCGTGACAGCCGGCCTGCACCCCGGTCCGATTGGCATAGTGAATGCTCTGTTTGTACTCCTGCGCAACCCATTGCATCGAGTGGCACGCGCCACCGCAGAAGTCGTTGGTGCCGGTCACAGCCACCATCACCTGGGTCGCGATCACACCTCCCGCGCCGATCACAAGTCCAACGATCACGAGCGCGAGCACTGACCACGTGGCGCTCGGCGTCGTTAGCCGGCGCCACAGACCCTTACTCGATCCGCCTCCTGGACTGTTTTGCTCTGCCACGATGTTCTCCTGTTGACGTTCAGCGCCCGCCAGACCGGCTATTCGGTGAATCCTCCGGCAGCTAATCGTAACAGAACGAGGGCGATTGGATGCCTGTTACAAGTGAGGCTGTTGCCGCCGAGCGGAAAAGGAGCAGTGTCACTTTTTCGCAACGCTCGATCTGGATTGTATGTCGCGGGAGTCGGCCAGCATTGCAATCACGGTGACGAGCGTGCAAATTGCAACTGGGCCAGGGACAGGACTGTTGCGGCGTCCTGCCGAAGAAGGAGGTGTCTGATGCGATTTGAGTCGCTCTGCACCGTGAGCGGGAGGAAACCGATGCGATTCAGATTGATAGCAGGCGCGCTCGGCGCCGGCCTGATTGCGTTCGGCCTTGCGACAACTGCATTCGGACAGCAGCCCGCGACTGCGGAAGCCAAGCCCGGCGACACTCGAGTCATGCCGGTGTGTGCGGCTTGTCACCCGCGGGAAGCCAACTCGATCGTCTTCACGGCGCACGGTGCCAAGAACGACGCGCAAGGCAGCATGTGCCAGGCCTGCCACGGCGACGCAACCGAGCATTTGAAGGACCCGGCAGCAGCAAAGCCCGCGAACCTCTTCAACAAGCTTCACCCCGCAGCGGCGAGCGAGCGATCAGCGGTATGCCTTACATGCCACGCGGGCCAGCGCCATCTCGCATTCTGGGAATCGGGTAAACACGCTAAGCAGGACGTGACCTGCGCTAACTGCCACAACATGCACGGCACGGAGCGTAATCCGGCGGTCGCGCCGTTCACGACGAGCTTCCGTCCAAACGAGGCTGACTTGTGTGGCACCTGCCATCAGGACAAACGCTCGCAGATCCTGAAGCCGTCGCATCACCCGATCATCGAAAACAAGATGAAGTGCTCCGATTGCCACAATCCGCACGGTGCTCTGACCCCCGTGATGCTCAAGCAGGAATCGATCAATGCCCAATGCACGTCCTGCCATGCGGACAAGCGCGGTCCGTACATCTTCTCGCATCCCCCGGTCGACGAGAACTGCGTCACCTGCCACAACCCGCATGGCTCGATCCACTACAAGCTCTTGAACGAGCACATCCCGAACCTGTGTCAGGACTGCCACGACTGGTCGCGGCATCCCGGCAGCTTCTACGCCGGCCAAGGCGGCTGGCTGTGTGCCCCGGGCGACACCAATGCGGCGTGCGCCAACAACCCAGGCGCCCCGAACCCGAGCGTCAGCACGCGCCTCATCGCGCGCTCCTGCCTGAATTGTCACAACTCGATCCATGGATCGAATGCTCCAGCCGCGCGCGGCAGGTTCCTGACACGCTGAAGGAAGGGAGACCACAATGAAGAGGACGACCCTTTCTGCCCTGATTGGCGGTCTGTTCATCGCAACGCCTGCGCTCGCCGACGATATCCCGTGGATCACAGAAGGCGCGCTTACCGCGGGCGGGATGTACACGAAGGAATCGGGGCGCGATTCCTCGAAGCGTGAGGAATACCAGGACTTGAACAGTGGCGTGCTGTCGAACGTGTTCTTCCGTGGCCGCGACGACAGGAACTGGATCGATTTCTACGGCGAGAATTTCGGACGCGACGACCAATTCATCGAGGTGCGCGGCGGACAATACGACACGTTCAAGTACGGCGTCTACACGAACTGGATGCCGCACAATTTCGCCTTCCAGGCGCTGACACCGCTTCAGGGGTCGGGAACGAATCTGCAAACCGGGAGCTTTCCGAACCCGAATCCGGCGACCTGGAATTCATTCAATCTCGGATACGAGCGCAAGGACACTGGCGGATATTTCGAATGGCAGCGCCAGACACCGTGGTACTTCCGCGTCGAAGGAAATCACGTCACCTTCGACGGCAGCAAGGTGGGATCGGGCGCCCTGGGTACGAGCCCGAGCAACGGCTTCATCGACCTCGCCTTCCCGGTGACTTACACGACCAACAATATCTCGGCGGAAGCCGGCTACAACACGCGCTCGATGCACTTCGCGGCGAACTACCTGTTCAGCCGATTCGACAATGGCAATCAGTCGCTGCAGTGGACCAACCCGTTCTTCGCCAACAACCTCGACACGACCTATCTTGCGAGCGATAACACCTACCAGCGCATCGCGCTGAACGGGACGATGCGCGATCTTCCGGTGGCCTCGACGCTTGCGGCCCGCTATACCTACGCCAAGACCACAAATGACACGCCGGTACCGCTAACGGCCCTCGATACGGGGGGCATTTACGTGCCGACGATGCCCAACACGGATCACTTCCACGGCGACTACGTCAACCAGACCTTCTCGGTATCGCTCAATTCCACGCCGGTCAAGAATCTCGACACGAAGATCTACTACAACTTCAACAAGCTGGCCAACAACTCGACCGCTGTCGAGTTCGCTGCCGGGACGACGGTCGATTGCGGCGGCGCGGTGTGCGACAACGTGCTCTACGACTATCGCAAGAACAACTTCGGCCTCGAGGGGATCTATCGCATCGACCGCGGCAACCGGCTTTCGGCGGGCTATGACTATCTCGATACTAAGCAGAACCGCTTCGACTACGACGACGTCACGGACAACAAATTCTGGGTCGAATGGAAGAACACCTCGCTCGACAACGTGACCGCGCGCATCAAGTATCAGTATATACAGCGGCGTTCCAACTTCCTGCTGAGCAACGTCGGCATCGACGCAAACGACCCCCAGTTCATCAACCGCTTCGTGGCGCGCTACGACAACTCCGACTTCAATCAGAACTATCTTAAGTTCGTCGTCGACTGGAGCCCCATGCCCCTGCTCGACGTTTCGGTCGAAGGCATCTTCAAGGACACCGAGTACACCGGGACCGTCCTAGGGCGCACCAAGGACCATCGCGACGAGATCTATGGAACGCTTGCGTACGGCCCGCCGTCGCTGCGGCTGACGTTGATGGGCGACTACGAGTGGGTAAAGTACGATTCGTACCATCGCAACATCGGCGGCGGGTCCTGTGTGAGCAACGGCGTCACCTACCCGGACTGCTTCGATCCCAACACGGCGCCCAACTCGTTCGCGTACAACTATTCCGCCGCCAACAAGGATACGAACTGGCTGGTCGGCCTTGGGCTCGACTGGCAGGCTACGGACCAATTCCTGGTCAAGGCTTCGCTGCTGTACTTCCAGTCCGACGGATCGTCCGACGTGATAAGTCAGATGAACTTCGGCAATCCGCTGCCGATCAGGCAGTACGACAACTGGAAGAACACCGCGATCAACATCAAGGGGATCTACACGCTCAACAAGCAGTGGTCTCTGACGGGCGGCTATGCCTATAACAAGACCAACTACAGCGACATCGCGTACAACGGCTATCAGTACACGATTCCCTTTCCCGGCGTGACGAACAATACCGGCCAGAGCTACCTGAACGGGTACCGCGCGTTCACGAACGGGGACTACAACCTCGTCTACCTGCTTGCGACGTTCCACTTCCAGTAGGCTAGAATACGGGCCGGGTTGTCACTGGAGGAGTGAGAATGAAATCGGTCCTGGTTGCAACAGCAGTGGTCGTAGGGCTCGCGTGTGCGGGCGCCGCGAGCGCCCAGCAGGAATTGGCCCAGAAGAGCGGCTGTCTGACCTGTCACGCTGTAGACACGAAGAAGATGGGCCCGTCCTTCAAGGACGTCGCGGCCAAGTACAAGGGGAAGGCCGATGCCGAAGGCAAGCTGGTTGAAGCCTTAACGAGCGGCAAGGGACATCCCGCGGTCAAGGCAAGTCCGGACGACGTGAAGTCGCTGGTGAAGTGGGTCTTGTCGATGTAACGCGAGGCATATTCAAAATGAAAAGCCGGCGCGAGCCGGCTTTTTCTTTGTCCCGCGCGCATCGTCTGCGTGCGCTCCGACCGCGCGAGCCGTTTACAATGCTCGCGGCCCGGGTGGTGAAACTGGTATACACAAGGGACTTAAAATCCCTCGGCGGGTAATTCCGCCATGTCGGTTCAAGTCCGACCCCGGGCACCATCGGAGATCAGATGAAGCGACTGCTCTGCTGCGCGCTGATCGCGTTACTCGCGGGCTGCATCCCGATCGGCATTCGGGGCAGCTCGCAACTGGCGAGCGCCGTGCCTATGGACGCGCGCCCCGTACTTTAGCGCGGGACGCTCGGCATCGACTGCTGCGCCATGCGCGCCCAGTCGGTCATCACGCGTTGCATCGAGCCCAGGGCCGATCCGCCCGAGGACATCACACCGCGCATCGCGCTCACCAGGTCCCTCGTCTGCCCCAGATCGGGCATCATGGCCAGCGCTGCTTTCGCCTCCTTTGCTCCCGGCACGCCGGCCATCTGCTGTTCCATCAGCGTGAAGAGCCGCTTCTGGATCTCGACGATCATGTCGAACATCTGGCTCCAGTACTGCATCGCCTTCTCGACCGCTTCCTGGGTCACTGCCTGACCGGCCGCCATCAGCGACTGCGCATCGCTCGCCTCGGCCGCATGCCGGGCCGCCTTCTGCTGCATCGAGCGCGCTTCTTCCTCGCCGGCGAACTGCAGCTTGCGAAGCTTGGCCGTGCTCTCTATGGCGGCGTTGATGACGTCGAGCGCCATCTTCGCGTTGGCGCGGTACAGCTCGAAGGCTTGTTGTGGCGTAAGCACCTTCGTCATCCTGGAGAGATCACCGAGGTTGGAGGTTCCCGGGAAGGGTTTCGCAGCGCGCGCCGACGCCGCCCGAGCGCGAGGCGCGGGCTTGCGTGCACGGCGAGCAGATTTGGATGACTTCCTTGCCATGATCGGATTCCTTTATTCGGATTGAACTTCGTGAAGCGCCATCGACGCCACACAGGTGCGAGCTGCAAGCCCGAGGCGGATTGGCGACCTGCCTATTCGACGCCTTCAGCGCCCCATCGTCAACACCGCGGCGCCCGTGATGCGCCCATGCCGGACATCGGCGAGCGCGGTGTTGGCATCGGCAAGCGCATAAGGGTGCGAGTGAACCTCGAGTGGAATGGTTCCGGCCAGCGCAAGAAATTCGGATGCATCGCGCCGGGTGAGATTGGCGACCGAGCGGACCGTGCGCTCGCCCCATAACAAGCGATAGGGAAAGCTCGGAATGTCGCTCATATGGATGCCTGCGCATACGACCGCGCCTCCGCGAATGATCGCGCCGAGTGCAACGGGCACCAGGGCGCCCACCGGAGCGAAGATCAGCGCCGCGTCGAGGGGCTCCGGCGGAGTCTCGTCGCTCGCGCCCGCCCACTTGGCGCCCAGACCGCGCGCAAATGCCTGGCCCTCGGCGTCACCGCTCCGCGTGAATGCGAAAACCTCACGTCCCTGCGCAACGGCGACCTGCGCGATCAGGTGCGCCGCCGCTCCGAAGCCGTAGATGCCGAGCCGGCGCGCATCTCCCGCGATCCGGTACGCCCGATAGCCGATCAGCCCTGCGCAGAGCAGCGGCGCTGCTTCGAGATCACCGTATTGCCGTGGGAGTGGAAACGCGAACCGCGCGTCCGCGATCGCGTACTCCGCGTAACCGCCGTCGAGCTGATAGCCCGTGAAACGCGCCTGGGCGCAGAGATTCTCGCGCCCCGAGCGGCAGTATTCGCAGTGCCCGCAGGCGCTGCCGAGCCATGGCACGCCGACGCGCTCACCCTTGCGTGTGCTCTCCACGCCCTCGCCGCACGCGACCACCGTGGCGACGATCTCGTGCCCGGGAATCACCGGCAGCCGCGGGTTGGGAAGCTCGCCGTCGACGAGGTGAAGATCGGTGCGGCACACGCCGCAGGTGCGAATCTCGAGCAGGAGTTGCCCCGGCCCCGGCGTTGGGCGCGAACGGTCGACGAGCTGCAGCGGTCGGCGCGGTGCGTCGAGAACCATGGCGAGCATGGCTATCCCCGCAACCGCTCCAGGGCCTCTCCGATTCGTGCGACGGTGATGACTTCCATGCCCTCGATCGCGTGCTTGGGCCGGTTTGCCGCCGGGATCAGGGCAGTGCGAAAGCCGAGCTTGGCAGCCTCGCGCAGCCTCTCCTGACCGCGTTGTACCGGGCGGATTTCGCCGGCCAAACCAACCTCACCAAATACAACAGATTTGCTCGCCACGTTTCTGTTTTTAAATGATGAATTGATAGCCATCAGCACCGCCAAGTCGGCCGCAGGTTCGGCGATGCGAACGCCACCGACCGCATTGACGAAGACATCCAGGTTGCCCGTTTCCACGCCGCCGTGCCTGTGCAGCACCGCGAGGAGAAGCGCGAGGCGCTGCGCGTCCAGCCCCACCGCCAGCCGTCGCGGCATTGCGCCTTGCCCTGGATCGACCAGCGCCTGAACTTCGACCAGCAACGGGCGCGAACCTTCCAGCGTCGCGAGGATGCAGCTTCCCGGCACCGGCTCGGCATGATGCGAAAGAAACAGAGCCGACGGATTGGCGACGCCTTTAAGCCCGCGCTCGGTCATCGCGAACACACCCAGCTCGTTGGCGGCTCCGAAGCGATTCTTGATCGCCCGCACCAGACGATAGCTCGAATGCGGGTCGCCCTCGAAGTACAGGACGGTATCGACGATGTGCTCCAGCACGCGCGGACCGGCGATCGCCCCCTCCTTGGTCACGTGCCCGACGAGCAACACGGTGATAGCGTTCTGTTTGGCGAGCCTGGTCAACTGCGCGGCGCACTCGCGCACCTGCGCGACGCTTCCTGGCGCGGATTCGAGCGCCTCGGTATAGACCGTCTGGATCGAATCGATCACGGCGACTTCGGGCCGCCGCGTGCGGATCGCACCAACGATCGCTTCCAGCTGCACCTCGGCGAGCAGCTCCACAGGCGCATTCACCAGTCCCAGCCGCTGCGCGCGCAACGCCACCTGCTCGGGCGATTCCTCGCCTGTCACGTAGAGCGCACGCCGCGTTGCGCCGATCGCCGCCATCGCCTGAAGCAACAGCGTCGACTTGCCGATGCCCGGGTCACCGCCGAGAAGAATCACCCCGCCGGCGACCAAGCCGCCGCCGAGCACCCGGTCGAACTCCTCGAGTCCCGTGGGTGCGTGCGTTTCGGCGCGCGCCTCGACCTTGGCCAGCGGACGCACTTCGCCAACCGCTCCGCTCACTGCCTGGAATCGGACAGCTGCCGGAGTAACGACCGATTCCACGAGGGTATTCCAGGCGCCGCAATGGGGGCACTGGCCCTGCCACTTGCTCGCCTGCCCGCCGCATTCGGTGCAGCCGTAGGCGGTCTTCGCCTTCGCCATGGGCCTTAGGACAGCTCGTCGGGATGTACGACCGCAGTCCCGAGCTTACCGACGACGATGCCCGCCGCGCGGTTAGCGATGCGCACCGCGCTCACGACATCGGCACGGGCGCCCAACAGCACGCCGAGTGTTGCGATCACCGTATCGCCGGCGCCGGACACGTCATAGACCTCGCGCGCCTGGGCGGGAATGTTGAGCGCGCCGGCATCGGTGAAGAGCGACATTCCTTCCTCGGATCGCGTTATGAGCAGCGCCTGGACGCCAAGATCGGCACGCATAGCCTGCGCTTTGGTCGCAAGCTCTGCTTCGTTGCGCCAACTTCCCGCCACCTGCTTGAACTCGGCGCGGTTCGGCGTGAGCATCGTCGCGCCGCGGTAGCGCGCGAAGTCTTCGCCCTTCGGGTCGACGAGCACCGGAATGTCCCGCGCGCGCGCCAGTTTGATCATTCGCTCGATGTGGGCGAGCCCTCCCTTGCCGTAATCGGAAACGACCACGACGTCGCACTCCGGGAGCGTCCGCTCGTAATCGGCGAGCTTGGTGGCTAGCACTTCGTGAGAAGGCGCCGTCTCGAAGTCGATGCGCAGCAGCTGCTGCTGGCGCCCGATCACTCGCAGCTTGACCGTCGTCGGCAGGTCCGCGTCGCGATGCAGCGATGCCCGCACGCGCTCTCCCGCGAGCAACCGCTCGAGCGCGCGCCCTGCCTCGTCGTCTCCGACCACGCTCACCAGCGTGACCTGAGCGCCCAGTGCGGCCGCATTGCGCGCCACATTGGCAGCGCCGCCGGGACGCTCTTCATTGCGAGCGATCCGCACGACCGGCACCGGCGCCTCGGGCGAGATTCGCTCGACTTCGCCGAACCAGTAGCGGTCGAGCATCACGTCGCCGACGACCAGCACGCGCGCGGCAGCGACCGCGGCGCGGTAGTGGGCGAAAGCTGCGCGCGCTTCAGCCATCAGCGACGTCCGATGCCGAAATATTCAAGACCCGCGGCGCGCACCTGCTCGGGGTCGTAGATGTTGCGCCCGTCGAACACGAGCGGCGTGCGGAGCTTGCGCTTGAGCGTCGCGAAATCGGGACTGCGAAACTCCTGCCATTCGGTCACCACGACCAGCGCGTCGCTGCCGTCGACGGCATCCAGCGGAGTCTTGGCGTAGGAGAGCCCGGCCAATTCGCCGAGTGCGCGGCGCGCCTCCTCCATTGCCACAGGATCGTACGCGACGACCGCCGCTCCGCGCTCGAGCAATCCGCGCGCGACGCTGAGCGAGGGTGCTTCGCGCATGTCGTCCGTGTTGGGCTTGAAGGCGAGTCCCCACAGCGCGAGCTTTCGCCCGGCGAGCTTCGCGCCCAGGCGCTGCGTGACCTTGGCGACGAGCCGCGATTTCTGCGCTTCGTTGACTGCTTCGACCGCGTGCAGGATCTGCAGAGGCCGCTCGTGTTCTTGCGCCGTGTGTTGCAGCGCCTTCACGTCCTTGGGAAAGCATGATCCGCCATAGCCCGCTCCGGGATACAGAAAGTGATAGCCGATGCGGGGGTCGGCGCCGATTCCCTGGCGCACGTGTTCGATGTCGGCACCGAGGGTCTCCGCGAGATTGGCCAGCTCGTTCATGAAGGAGATGCGCGTCGCGAGCATGGCGTTGGCGGCGTACTTGGTCAGCTCGGCCGAGCGCGCGTCCATCACCAGTAGCCGCTCGTGGCTGCGCTGGAACGGCGCGTACACCGCGCGCAGCAGAGCGATCGCGCGCTCGTCGTCGGTTCCGATCACGACCCGGTCCGGCCGCATGAAGTCTTCGACCGCCGCCCCTTCCTTCAGGAATTCAGGATTGGAGACGACTGCGAATTGCAGCTTCGCGCCCCGCGCCGCGAGCTCTGCCGCGATTGTTTCCCGGACGCGGTCCGCGGTGCCCACGGGAACGGTCGACTTGTCGACGATGACCTTGTAGTCGGTCATGCGCTTGCCGATGCTGCGCGCGGCGGCAAGAACGTATTGCATGTCCGCCGACCCGTCTTCGTCCGGCGGCGTGCCGACCGCGATGAACTGCAGCGTGCCGTGCGCGACCGCCACGTCGACGTCGTGCGTGAAGCGAAGCCGCCCGGCACCGACGTTGCGCCGGATCATCGGCGGCAAGCCCGGCTCGTGAATCGGCACGCCGCCTTCCTCGAGCACCGCGATCTTCGTCGCGTCGACGTCGAAGCACAGAACGTCGTTGCCGACTTCCGCCATGCATGCGCCGGTGACGAGCCCCACGTAACCGGTTCCGATCATGGTGATCTTCACGCGGCGACTCCCAGCGCAGCATTGATTTCCGCGAGTACCGCGCGCGGATCGACCGCCTGTGTGATCGGGCGGCCGATGACGAGAAAGTCGGCGCCGTTGGCGATGGCTCCTTCAGGCGTGGTGATGCGCGTCTGATCGTCGACGCTGGAACCTGCCGGTCTGATCCCCGGCGTCACCAGCTTGAACTCCGGGCCAAGCGCGCGGCGCAGCGCCGGCGCTTCAACCGCGGAGCACACGACGCCATCCAACCCGCAGTCGGAGCTCAGACGTGCGAGTCGTAAGGTAGCAGCCTGCGGTGTGCCTGCAAGACCGATCTCCTCAAGGTCGGGGGCGCCAAGGCTCGTAAGCACCGTGACACCGATTAGCAGCGGTGGCGCGCGGCCCTGTTCGGCCGCTGCGAGCGTCACCGCGGTACGCGCCGCCTTCAGCATCGGGCGGCCTCCTGACGCATGCACGTTCAGCATCCAGACGCCGAGGCGTGTCGCCGCCGCGCAGGCCTGCGCTACGGTGTGCGGGATGTCGTGAAACTTCAGATCGAGAAACACTTTGAACCCGCGCTCGATCATGCGCCGGACCGGGTGTGGGCCCGCGGCGACGAAAAGCTCCTTCCCTACCTTGAGCGCGCAAGCCCCGGGATCCAGACGATCGACGAGCTCGAGCGCGCGCGTTTCCTCGGCGAAGTCCAGCGCGACGATGATCCGCAGCTCAGACAAAGCCATCGGGAGTCTCGGTACGCCGGGGCGAATACGTTTCCCATTTGCCGCAGCCCGGGCAGCGCCAGTAGTACTGCTTGGCGCGAAAGCCGCATTGCTCGCAGCGATACATGCCGAGGCGCTTGATGTGCTGCCCGACCAGTCCTTTCACCAGCTCGAGATCGTTGCGCCGCTCGGCCGGCGCCGCCATCAGCTGCGCTTCCAGAAGCTTGTCGAGCCCAAGCAGCGTCGGGTTGCGATTGAGCTCGTCCTTGATGAGCTGCGCCGCAGCCTCGGCACCCTCGTGCGCGAGGATCTGGTTGAAGACCGCGTTCAACAGGTCCAGCGACGGATACTGATCCTCGTAATTGCGCAGCACACGGATGCCCTGCGCGACGTCGCCGGTGCGCCTGTAGGCGTCGGCGAGACGGTCGGCGACCAATCCCAGGAAAGCCGGATTCTGGGCTTCGATCCGCTGCCACGCCGCGATGGCCATTGCATAATCGCCATGCTGTGCCTCGAGATCGCCGAGCAGCATCGTAGCGCGCGTGCATAGCTTGTATTCGGCGAGCGCCTGCTCGAGATGGCTGCGGGCCTCGTCGAGTTGAGAGCGCAGCATCGCGGTCTGCGCCAACTCGCAATAGTAGTGCGCGATCTCCTTGAAGTACGGCCGCTTGGCAAGCGCCTCCATGCGCTTGGTGACGGTGATCGCCTTCTGCCAATCCTTTTCCTGCTCGAAGATTTGCAGAAGGAAGCCCAGCGATTGCAGCTCGAACGGGCTGCCATCGAGCTTGCTGAAAAGCTCCTCTGCCCGATCGAGCAGCCCCGCGCGATGAAAGTCCTGCGCCAGCTCGAACACCGCGGTTTGCCTTTTGTCCGCCGGCAGATCGGGGCGGTCGAGCAGGTTCTGGTGCATGCGAATCGCCCGATCGATCTCGCCCTGACGCCGGAACAGATTGCCAAGCGCGAAATGCAGGTCGATCGTCTGTGGATCGACCTTGACGACTTCGATGAAGGACTCGATTGCTTTGTCGGGCTGCTCGTTCAACAGGAAATTAAGGCCGCGGAAGTACGACAGCGGCAGCGCGCGCGACTCGCGCAGCAGGTGCGAGATGTCGATGCGAGCGGCGATCCACCCGAGCGCGAAGAACAGCACCGGAATCGGAAGCAGCCACCACAGTCGCTCGAAATCCATCATCGCCGCTCGCCTTCCGTCATGCGCCGTCGACCGGAATTCCGGTACTCGCCACCGGAGCGCGCCGATGCTCGCGGCGCAGCCGGCCGAGCTGTCGCTTCACGCGCACGTAGCGCATGAGCCCTGCAAGCAATCCCGCCCCTACGCCGAGTGCAAACGCGATAAGCAGCAGCAGGATCAGGGGCGCTTCCCATGAGAACCAGTGATAGAAACGGACGGTTACGAGATCCGCGTTCTGCAGGGCTAGAAAGAGCAAGGCAAGGAAGACGATCAGCAAGACCACCCAGCGGACGAACGTCATCGGGCGCTTTCCAAAGAAACGGGCGGCATTATCGTAACGGATAACGCCGCCCGGGCATCGGCATTCGAATTCAGGCCTTCTTGAAATCGACGCGTTCGCGCAGCTCCTTGCCAGCCTTGAAATGCGGGACGTGCTTCTCGGGCACCTGCACGCGCTCCCCGGATTTCGGGTTGCGGCCCGTCCGCGGCGGCCGGTAATTGAGCCCGAAGCTGCCGAAGCCGCGGATTTCGATCCTCTCACCCTTGGCCAGGCTCTCCGCCATGGCGTCGAGGATCATCTTCACCGCAAGCTCGGCATCCTTGGCTACCAACTGCGGGAACTGCGCCGCCAGGCGGTCGATCAGCTCCGATTTGGTCATCACGGGCCCGCCTCAGCCTTGCTTTTTGTCGTCCAGCTTCGCCTTGAGCAGCGCGCCGAGATTGGTCGTGCCCTGGCTCGCGGCGGCATTCTCCGCGGTCATGCGCTGCATCGCTTCCGCTTCCTCGGCGTGGTCCTTGGCCTTGATCGAAAGATTGATCGAGCGATTCTTGCGATCGATGTTGATGATCATCGCCGTGACCGTGTCGCCTTCCTTCAGGTGCGAGCGGATATCCTCGACGCGATCGCGAGCGACCTCGGATGCGCGCAGATAACCCTCGACATCGCCGGCTAGCGAGATCACCGCCCCCTTGCCATCAAGCGATTTGACGGTTCCGGTGACGACACTGCCCTTGTCGTGCGTGGCGACGTAGTTGGAGAACGGATCGCCGTCGAGCTGCTTAACGCCGAGCGAGATGCGCTCGCGCTCGACGTCGATCGCGAGTACCACCGCTTCGACTTCCTGTCCCTTCTTGTACTCGCGCACGGCGGCTTCGCCGGGAAGCGTCCAGGAAAGATCGGACAGATGCACTAGCCCGTCGATCGAACCCGGCAGGCCGATAAACACCCCGAAGTCCGTGATCGACTTGATGAGCCCCTTCACCCGGTCGCCCTTCTTGTGGTTCATGGCGAACTCTTCCCACGGGTTCGGCATGCATTGCTTCATGCCGAGAGAGATGCGGCGGCGCTCCTCGTCGATCTCGAGGATCATCACCTCGACTTCGTCGCCGAGCTGCACGACCTTCGTCGGGTGCACGTTCTTGTTGGTCCAGTCCATCTCGGAAACATGCACGAGGCCTTCGATGCCCTGCTCTATCTCGACGAACGCACCGTAATCGGTAATGTTGGTGACTTTCCCGAACAGACGCGTGCCGGTCGGGTAGCGACGCGACAGGCCGACCCACGGGTCCTCGCCCAACTGCTTCATCCCGAGCGATACGCGGTTCTTCTCCTGGTCGAACTTGAGCACCTTGGCGGTGACTTCGTCGCCCACCGAAAGCACTTCCGACGGATGTTTCACGCGTCGCCACGCAAGATCGGTGATATGCAACAGCCCGTCGATCCCGCCCAGGTCCACGAACGCGCCGTAGTCGGTGATGTTCTTGACCACGCCTCGGACGATCGCACCCTCCTGTAGCGTCTTCAGCAATTCTTCGCGCTCAGCACCGAGGCTCGCTTCGAGCACCGCCCGGCGCGACACGACAACGTTGTTGCGCTTGCGATCGAGCTTGATGACCTTGAACTCGAGCTGCTTGCCTTCGAAAGGCGCCGTGTCCTTCACCGGTCGGATATCGACCAGCGAACCCGGCAGGAAGGCGCGTATGCCGTTCACCATCACGGTAAGGCCCCCCTTGACCTTGCCGGTGACGAGACCTTGCACGACGCTGCCTTGCTCCATCGCGCCTTCGAGATCGTGCCAAGCCTTGAGACGTTTCGCCTTGTCGCGCGAAAGACGCGTCTCGCCATAGCCGTCTTCCAGGCTTTCGATCGCCACGGTGACGAAGTCGCCGGGTTTCACCTCGACTTCGCCCTTGTCGTTCTTGAATTCCTCGATCGGAATGAAGCTTTCCGACTTGAGTCCCGCGTTGACGACGACGATGTTGTAATCGACCCGCGTGACTTCGGCGGTTATGAGCTCACCTTGCCGCATCTCCTGCCGCGCCAGCGATTCCTCGAACAGCGCGGCGAAGTTTTCCTGCGGTTGAGCGGGTTGGTTGGTCGCTGCAGTTGCCATGAGTGATGAAGTTCCTATCTTTGCTGCCGTCGCCCAGGGCCCGGAGACGGGTAGTTGGATCGTCCCGCCGCCGGAAAAGCCCTCCATCATCCCGGCGACGGCTTTCGATTCTGTTCGCTATCTCAAATGCTTACTCGTCATCTGCCGGTAGCGTTCGAGGACGAATGCGATGCTCGCCTCGATCGACATTCCGGTCGTATCGAGCACGACCGCATCGGCTGCGGGCCTAAGCGGTGCCGCCGCCCGGCCCATGTCGCGCGCGTCGCGCTCGCGGATATCGCGCAAAAGACTGTCAATAATAACCGAGTTTCCTTTTTCGATCAACTGCTTATATCGGCGAGCTGCCCGCTCCTCCGCGGTGGCGGTCACATAGACCTTGAGCACCGCATCCGGGAAAACCACGGTGCCCATATCGCGCCCATCAGCCACCAGTCCTGGAGGACGGCGAAACGCCCGCTGCCGGGCCAGGAGTGCCGAGCGAACGCCTGCGAAGACGGCGACGTGCGACGCCATCGCGCCAACCTTGGCGCTGCGAATATCCGCGGTGACGTCGCGCCCTTCGAGCACGATGCTGCCTGCCTCGAACGACGCACCCAGCCCGGCGGCGATTGCGGCCAATGCCTTCTCATCATCGATTCCCGTGCCGGTGTTCAGCGCCTTGAAGGCAACCAGGCGGTAAAGCGAGCCGCTGTCGAGGTAATGAAAGCCGAGCGCCTGCGAAACTCCATGCGCGACAGTGCCTTTCCCGGAGGCGGCGGGTCCGTCGATGGCGATGACTGGAGCCAGCATCAGGCCTGCGCGAGCGCCCGGAACTCGTCGAAATAACTGGGAAAGGTCTTGCGGACACAATCCGGCTCGTTGATGCGCATCGGTACCCCTCCGAGCACGGCCAGCGAGAAGCACATCGCGATGCGATGATCGTCGTAGGTATCGATTGTCGCCGGCCGCAATTTCACCGGCGGCGTGATCGCAAGCCAGTCGTCACCCTCCGACACCGACGCCCCGAGCTTACGCAGCTCGGTCGCCATGGCCGCGATACGATCGGTCTCCTTGACCCGCCAGCTGCCGATGTTGCGAAGCGTCGAAGTGCCGCGAGCGAACAAGGCCACGACAGCCGCCGTCATCGCCGCGTCTGGCATTGCGTTGAAGTCGGCGTCGATGGCATCGAGCTTGCGTCCTGCTTGCACTTCGATCGCATCGTCGGACCACGTCACGTCCGCCCCCATGCGCTGCAGCGTGGCGGCGAAATCGATGTCGCCCTGGATGCTGGCGCGACCCACGCCTTCGACGCGCACCGGGCCGCCGCCGATCGCGCCCGCCGCCAGAAAATACGATGCCGAAGAGGCGTCGCCCTCGACCACGATCGTCCCCGGGCTCGAATATGCCGCGTCTGCGGGAATGCGGACGCGCCGCCATTGCTCGCGCTTGGCCGCGACACCGAATCGCTCCATGAGCTTGAGCGTCATTTCCACATAGGGCTTGGAGATCAACTCGCCGACGATGTCGATCGTCGCGCCTCCACCGGCGACCGGCAGCGACATCAACAGCGCGCTCGTGAACTGGCTCGACACTTCGCCGCGAATCGAGACCGCGCCGCCATGCCGGATCCTGCCGGGAGCGATCGCCAGCGGCGGATAGCCCTCGTTGCCCAGGTAACGAATCTCAGCGCCGAGCGAGCGCAACGCATCGACGAGATCGCCGATCGGCCGCTCGTTCATCCGGGCGACGCCAGAAAGCTCATAGTCGCCGCCGGCCAACGCGAGCGCCGCAGTCAGCGGGCGAAATGCCGTGCCTGCGTTACCGAGGAAGAGCGAAGCGCGCTTGACAGGAAATCGACCAGCGACGCCCTCCACCTTCCAATGGCCTGTGTTGCTCCGGCGGGTGACGTGCACGCCCAGCGTGCCCAACGCCTCGCGCATGCACTCGACATCCTCGGCGTCGAGCAGTTCCTTGAGCTCGGTCGTCCCGTGCGCGAGTGCGGCGAGCAGCAGCGTCCGGTTGGAAATGCTTTTGGATCCGGGCAAGCGCACGGTGCCAGCCATGCGCGCGACAGGAGCGAGATCGAGATGCTCCATCGTCCGCGAGCGTGTGCGCTCAGTCCGGTTCGCCTGTCGAACGGGCGCGCCAGCTCTCGCGCGCCGTGCTCGCGCGCTCGAAGAGCGCCTGCAGCGCATCGCCGTCGCCCTGCGCGATGAGCGCCTCCACGCGCTCCAGCTCGTCGCGGTAGATGGCGAGCTCCCGGCGCAGCGCGCCGCGATTCGCGAGACAAACGTCGCGCCACATCGCCGGGTGACTGCCGGCCAATCGAGTGAAATCGCGAAACCCGGTCCCGGCATGGTCGAGCAGCTCGGCGCTGTCGCCGCGGCCCGCGACCTCGGCCATGAATGCATAGGCAAGCAAGTGCGGCAGGTGACTGACGGCAGCGAGGATCGCGTCGTGGCGGGACGGCTCGAGCTCGTGCACATCGGCCCCGCAGCGCGACCAGCAGCGGCGCACCCGCTCGAGCGCATGGGTCGAGGTTTCAGGAAGCGGGGTCAAGACCACCCTGCGTTTACGAAATAATGCGGCGAAAGCAGCGCTCGCCCCAGACTGTTCGGTGCCAGCGATCGGATGCGCAGGAACGAAACGCGGCAGCGCTGCGCCGAGGTGCGCCCGTGCCGCCGCGATCACGTCCTGCTTGGTCGAGCCGGCATCGGTCACGACGGTAGACGGTCCGAGCGAATTCGCCATGGCCGCGAAAAGTCCGGTCATCTGACCGACCGGCGTCGAGAGCAGAACGAGATCTGCGTCGGTCAGCTCCGCGGTCCACGGCTCTTCGATCGCGTAGGCCGCGTCGACGATACCGAGCCTGAGCGCAGCATCGAGATTGCTCCGCCTCCGTCCCACGCCGACAACGCGCCGTGCCGCGCCTGACTCCTTGAGCGCCAGCGCGAACGAACCGCCGATCAGGCCCACGCCGACGACGACGAGCTTCCGCAATGCCGCGTCGGACGTCCCCATCACCGGCCGAGCGCTGCCTTGAGCGCTTCCAGGAAGCGAGCGTTCTCCTCAGGCAGGCCGACCGTCACACGCAGGTGCTCGGGCAAACCGTAATTCGCGACGGGCCGCACGATGATGCCCTGGCGCAGAAGCTTTTCGTACACTGCCGCCGCCGCGCCGACATGGATCAGGATGAAGTTGCCGTTCGAGGGAATGTAGCCCACGCGCATCGCATCGAGCCCACCCATCAGCGTCGACAGCCCCCCGCGATTGAGCGCGGCCGACTCGGCGACGTAATCGCTGTCCGCCAGCGCCGCGAGCGCGGCAGCCTGCGCCACCGAGTTCACATTGAACGGCTGGCGCACGCGATTGAGCAGGTCCGCGAGCACGGCATCCATGATGCCGAATCCCACGCGCAGTCCCGCGAGCCCGTAGGCCTTCGAGAAAGTGCGCGAGACGATCAGGTTCGGATGCTCCGCGATCCACGACGCGCTCGGCGAGCGCTGCGCAGGCTCCAGGTATTCGTCGTAGGCTTCGTCCAGCACCACGACCACTTCGCGCGGCAGCTCGGCGAGAAACGCCTTGACCTCGGCGGGAGGAATCCAGGTCCCGGTCGGATTGTTGGGATTGGCGATGAAGACGATACGCGTGCGCGCCGTGATCGCGCGCGCCATCGCCGCGAGGTCGTGCGCGAAGTGTTTTGCCGGCACCTCGATCCCAGTCGCGCCGCGTGCCTGAGTCGCCAGCGGATAGACCGCGAAAGCATGCTGCGCGTACACGGCATGATCAGCGGGACGAAGGAGCGCCTGGGTGGCGAGCTCCAGCACGTCGTTGGAGCCGTTGCCGAGCACGAGCTGGTCCTTGCGCACGCGGAAGCGTGCCGCGAGCGCTTCCTTCAACGCGAAGCCGTTGCCATCCGGGTAGCGCGTGACCTCGGCAGCCGCCTCGGCGATCGCTGCCCGCGCTTTTGGGCTCGGTCCGCGCGGATTCTCATTCGAAGCAAGCTTGATGATCGAGGCTTCGGCGAGTCCGTACTCCCGCGCGAGTTCCTCGATGGGCTTTCCCGGAACGTAGGGGGCGATGCTGCGCACGTACTCCGGCGCGAGCGCGGCTGCGGACGATGCTGGGGAAGCGTTCATAGGATCGCCGCGGGGTACGAGCCGAGCAGCTTGAGGAACGGCGCGCGCTTGCCCAGCTCGGCAAGCGCCGCGGCAACGGCCGGATCGTCCTGGTGGCCCTCCAGGTCGACGAAGAAGAGATACTCCCACAGCCCGGTGCGCGAGGGCCGCGACTCGAGCCTGCTCATGCTCACGCCGTGCTTCGCGAACGGCTCGAGCAGAGCGTGCACGGCGCCTGGACGATTCTGCGCCGACATGATGAGCGACGTCTCGTCCTTGCCGGAGCGGGCTGACGCCTGCCGCCCCAACACCCAGAAGCGTGTCGTATTGTTGGGCTCGTCCTCGATATGCGCCGCGAGCACGTCGAGCTGGTAGAGCGCGGCTGCCGCTTCGCCGGCAATTGCCGCTGCACCCGGTTCCGCAGCGGCGAGCCTCGCCGCCTCAGCGTTGCTGGCCACCGGCACTCGGTCCGCCCGGGGAAGATGCCGTGCGAGCCACTGCACGCACTGCGCCAGCGATTGCGCGTGCGCGTATACCTTCGTCACCGCTTCGAGCGCAGCGGCTTTCGCGAGAAGCTGCTGCTGCACACGCAGCTTGATCTCGCCGACGATCGTGAGCGGCGTCTGGCTCATGAGATCGAGCGTGCGTCCCACTGCGCCCTCGGTCGAATTTTCCACCGGAACAACGGCATGGTCGCAGCGCCCCGATTCGGCGGCGCGGAACACTTCGTCGATCGAAGCGCAGGGCTCGGAGGCAATGAAACTGCCGAAGTGCTGCGTCACCGCGCTGTGGCTGAAGGTACCCGGAGGACCGAGGTAGGCCACCGAGAGCTTCTGCTCGAGCGCCAGACAGGCCGACATGATCTCGCGGAAGATGCCGGCCACCGCTTCACCCGAGAGCGGCCCGGGATTCTCGTCGCGCAGCCCGCGCAGAACCTGCGCTTCGCGCTCGGGACGATACGCCGCGCCGGTCTTCAGCGCACCGATCGCCTTCGCGTGCGCCGCGCGCTCGTTGAGCAGCCGCAGCAGATCGCGGTCGATCGCGTCGATCGCGGCGCGATGGCTGCCAAGCGCGGCGCCCTCCTCGCGGTTGTCGTCATTGGCCATTCGTCCTGCCGCCTCGCGCTGCTAAGACTGCTCGCCGTTTTCCTCTTCGGTCTCGACGACGCGCTCGAGTCCCGCGAGCTTTTCCCCTTCGCCAAGATTGATCAGCGTAACACCTTGCGTGGAGCGACCCATCTCGCGGATCGACTTGACCTGGGTGCGAATGAGCACGCCGCCGGTCGAGATCAGCATGACCTCGTCATCCTCGCGCACCAGCGCGGCAGCGACGACCTGGCCATTGCGCTCGCTCTGCTGGATGGCGATCATGCCCTTGGTGCCCCGCGCATGCCGCGTGTGCTCGACGATCGGCGTGCGCTTGCCGAAGCCGTTCTCGGTTGCGGTCAGCACCGATTGCTGCTCGTCTTCGGCGACCAGCATGCTGATCACGCGCTGTCCCTTGTCGAGCAGCATCCCACGCACGCCGTGTGCGCCGCGGCCCATCGGCCGCACGTCGCTTTCCTCGAAGCGCACCGCCTTGCCACCCGAGCTGAACAGCATCGCGTCGTGCTTGCCGTCGGTGAGCGCAGCGTCGACGAGGAAGTCGCCGTCGTCGAGATCGACCGCGATGATTCCGGAGGGACGCGGGCGCGAGAATTCGGAGAGCGGCGTCTTCTTCACCGTGCCTTGCGCGGTCGCCATGAACACGAAGCGATCATGCACGAATTCCTTCACCGGCAGGATCGCGGTGATCTTCTCGTGCTCGAGCAGCGGCACCAGGTTCACGATCGGCTTGCCACGCGAGACACGGCTCCCCTGCGGCACGTTGTAAACCTTGAGCCAGTAGACTCGCCCGCGGTTCGAGAAGCACAGGATGTGATCGTGCGTGTTGGCGATGAAGAGATGATCGATGAAGTCATCTTCCTTCGTCGCCGCGGCCTGCCGGCCGCGCCCGCCGCGGCGCTGCGCGCGGTACTCGGCCACGGGCTGCGCCTTCATGTAACCGCCATGCGAGAGCGTCACGACCATGTCCTCGGGGGCGATCAGGTCCTCGATGGAAAGATCGATCCCCTGTGCGACCACTTCCGAACGGCGCTTGTCGCCGAACTGGTCGCGGATGGATTTCAGCTCGTCGCGCATGATGGTTGTGACACGCGTCGGCTTCGCCAAGATGTCGAGCAGATCGGCGATCTGCGCCATGACATCCTTGTATTCGATAGTGATCTTGTCCTGCTCCAGCGCAGTGAGGCTTTGCAGACGCATCTCGAGGATGCGCTGCGCCTGCGCGTCGGACAGCCGATAGCCAGGCGGCTTGCCCGAAGCCTGCCAGCCGAACTCTGGCGCAAGTCCGGTCGGTCTCGCGGCCTCGGCCGCGGCACGCTTCAACATGTCTTCGACCAGTGCCGAGCGCCAGATTCGCCCCATCAGCGTGTTCTTCGCGTCCGCCGGCGTCGGCGCAGCCTTGATCAGGCTGATCACTTCGTCGACGTTCGACAGAGCGACGGCCAGCCCTTCGAGGATGTGCCCGCGCTCGCGGGCCTTGGTGAGCTCGTAGCGCGTCCTCCGAACCACGACTTCGCGACGATGCACCAGGAAGTGCTCGAGCAGCTGCTTCAAGCTGAGCAGTCGCGGCTGCCCCTCGACAAGCGCTACCATGTTCATGCCGAAGCTGTCCTGCAACTGCGTGAGCTTGAACAGGTTGTTGAGGATGATGTCGGTGATTTCGCCGCGCTTCAACTCGATGACCAGCCGCACGCCCTTCTTGTCGCTTTCGTTGCGCAGCTCGGAGATGCCCTCGAGTTTCTTCTCATTTACGAGCTCGCCGATGCGCTTCAGAAGCTGATCGCCCCCGACCTGATAGGGGAGCTCGTCGACGATGATCGCCTGGCGATTGCCCTTCTCCAGATCCTCGACGTGCGTGCGTGCGCGAATCACCACGCGGCCGCGGCCGGTGCGATAGCCCTCCCGCACGCCCTCGGTGCCATAGATGATGCCGGCCGTCGGAAAGTCGGGGGCCGGCACGTGCTCGATCAGCTCATCGACGGTGATCTCGGCGTTGTCGAGCAGCGCGAGGCACGCAGTCACGATCTCGGAGAGGTTGTGCGGCGGAATGTTTGTCGCCATGCCCACTGCGATGCCCGCCGAACCGTTGACGAGCAGGTTGGGAACGCGTGACGGCAGCACCGCGGGCTCTTGCTCCTTGCCGTCGTAGTTCGGGACGAAGTCGACGGTTTCCTTGTCGATATCGACGATGAGCTCGTTGGTGATGCGCGCCAGTCGGCACTCGGTGTAGCGCATTGCCGCCGGATTGTCGCCGTCGACCGAGCCGAAGTTGCCCTGGCCGTCGATCAGCGGGTAGCGCAGCGAGAATGTCTGCGCCATGCGCACCAGCGTGTCGTAGATGGCGAGATCGCCGTGGGGGTGATATTTCCCCATCACGTCGCCGACGACCCGCGCACATTTCACGTACGGACGGTTCCACACAATGTTCGCCTCGTACATGGCGTAAAGCACCCGCCGATGCACCGGCTTGAGCCCATCGCGCACGTCCGGCAGGGCTCTCCCCACGATCACGCTCATGGCGTAATCGAGGTAGGAATGCCGCATTTCGGCTTCCAAGCTTACAGGCAGGGTTTCTTTGGCGAACTGCTCCATCGGGGAGACGGCCCTTCAGCGGTAAAAATGGTAAAAATTGCCACGCGGCCGATCGCTTCGGGACTTGGGCTTTGGATTCGCCCGGGACACCCTATTCGACCGCTGGCTTGACGAAGGCAGAAAAAAGCAAATTTTAACATGACCGTTGTATCCACGCGACAACGCACGACGTTCTGTAGCTGGATTCTTTGCAGTGCAAATAAACCCTATGCTATAGTCCAGCACAAAGCGCCGTTGCTCCGCGTGCGCATAAGTTGCTGTTCCAGGTCAAAAGAAGCCGGTAAAGCACGATAACTAACGCCAAAGGGGTAAAACTGATGAAACTTCGTCTGATCGCGACCATGGTGGCTGGTGCGGCTGCGGCCACCCTGTATTCCTCGGCGTTCGGCCAAGCCAACCCGCAGAACAGCGGCTATGTGCTGTTCGGCTATGGCCAGCCCAACGCGAACATCTGGCGAAGCGGCTCCTACGGTGGCACGCCAGGCGTCAACGACACGCTGTGCTGGAGAACGGGGTACTGGACGCCAGCGATGGCGATCATCGAGTGCGATCCCGATCTCGTTCCGAAGCCTGCGCCACCTGCTGCCGCGCCGCCGGCGCCGCCGCCACCGCCGCCTCCGCCGCCACCTCCGGCGCCGGGAGTGGAAAAGATCACTTTGGCGAGCAAGGCGCTGTTCGACTTCGACAAGGCCGATCTCAAGCCCGAAGGCAAGGCCGCGATCGACCGCGAAGTGATCAGCCGGCTCAAAGAAGTGAACAAGCTTGAGCTGGTGCTCGTGACGGGTCACACCGATCGCATCGGATCGCAGGCGTATAACCAGAAGCTGTCCGAGCGTCGCGCCAACGCGGTTCGTGACTACCTCGTCTCGAAGGGCGTTGCCAGAGACAAGATCGAGACGTTGGGCATGGGCAAGACGCAGCCGGTTCCGGGCGTGGTTTGCAACCAGCCCTATCCGAAAGAGCGCAAGGCGCTGATCGAATGCCTGGCGCCGAACCGCCGCGTCGAGGTCGAAGTCAAGGGCGAGATCATCCGAGTGAAGCGGTAAGTCGCCCTCGCGCAAATCAAAGCCCCGCCTTCGCGCGGGGCTTTTTCTTTGTCCGTCGATTGCGCGCGAGTGACGCAACGCCGCGCTATAGTGCGCGAACCCCGCAGAGCGAACGCGATCAACAATTCGTGCCCGCAACCGTCGACCTTTGCATCGACGCACGCTGGATCGTGCCGGTCGAGCCCGAAGGCGCGCTCGAGCAGCACTCGCTCATCGTCGACCGCGGGCGCGTCGCTGCGCTCGTCCCCAGCGCTTCGGTCGAGCGCGACTACGTGACCCGCGAGCGCGTGGCATTGCCGACGCACGTGCTGCTGCCCGGCCTCGTCAACGCGCACACGCATGCAGCGATGTCCCTGCTGCGCGGAATCGCCGACGATATCGCCCTCAAGCCCTGGCTCGAGCAGCACATATGGCCGCGCGAAGGCCGCTTCTTGTCACCGGAATTCGTGCACGACGGTACGCTCATCGCCGCCGCTGAAATGTTGAAGGGCGGGATCACCTGCTGCGCCGATCAGTATTTCTTCCCCGACGCGGCCGCACGCGCATATGGCCGCAGCGGAATGCGCGCGCTGATCGGATTGCCGGTGCTCGACTTTCCGACTCCTTACGCGTCGGACTGCGACGGGTACCTACAGAAGGGCCTCGCCGCGCGCGACGCCTGGAAGCATGAGCCGAAGTTCGCCTTCGCGCTCGCGCCGCACGCCCCCTACACCGTCGGAGACGCGAGCTGGGAGAAGATCGTCGTCTATGCGCGCCAGCTCGACCTGCCGATCCAGACGCACCTGCAGGAGACACGCGACGAGCTCGATCAGAGCCTTGCCTCGATCGCGATGAGTCCTCTGGCACGGCTCGATCGACTGGGCGTGACCGGTCCCTCATTCATCGCAGTGCATTGCGTGCACCTCGCGGACGGCGACATCGATCTGCTGGCGACGCAAAGCTGCCAGGTCGTGCATTGCCCCACATCGAATCTGAAGCTCGCGAGCGGGATTGCGCCGGTCGCAAGGCTGAAAGCGCGCGGCGTGAGCGTGGCGCTCGGCAGCGACGGCGCAGCGAGCAACAACCGCTTGGACCTCTTCTCCGAGGCGCGCCTGGCGAGTCTGGTGGCGAAAGTCGCGACGGGCGATGCTTCCGCGTTGCCGGCGATGACTGTCCTGCGCATGGCCACGCTCGACGGCGCCGCGGCGCTCGGACTCGATGCCCAGCTAGGCTCGCTCTCGCCTGGCAAGCAGGCCGACGTCATCGCCGTCGATCTCGGCTCCTTCGAGCATCAGCCCTGCTACGATCCAATCTCGCAGCTGCTGCACGTCGCGGGACGTGACCAGATCAGCGATGTCTGGGTCGCTGGCGAGCGGCTGGTCGAGGATCGATCGCTCTCCCGTCTCGATCCTTCAGAGCTCGCCACGCTAGCGCGCCTGTGGCAGGATCGCCTGCAGTGAACGCGAACCTCAACGCCGATCCCGCGGAGCTCGCCAAGTTCAGCGCACTTGCGCACCGCTGGTGGGATCCTACGAGCGAGTTCAAGCCGCTGCACGACATCAATCCGCTGCGTCTGCAATACATTGGTGAGCGCTGTGGCGGCTTCGAAGGCAAGGAGGCACTCGACGTAGGCTGCGGCGGCGGCATACTTGCCGAAGCGATGGCAAGCGCCGGGGCGCGAGTCACCGGCATCGATCTCTCGGAGAAGGCCCTAGGCGTCGCCAAGTTGCACCAGCTCGAATCAGGTATTCGCGTCGACTATCGCCTCATCGCCGCCGAAGCGCTCGCTGCCGAGGACCCGGGACGCTTCGATCTCGTCACCTGCATGGAGCTTCTGGAGCACGTGCCTGCACCTGCCTCGACGATTGCAGCCTGCGCTGCACTGGTAAAGCCCTGCGGTCTCGTCGTTTTCTCGACCATCAACCGGAATGGAAAAGCTTATCTATTCGCGGTCATCGGTGGCGAGTATCTCCTGCGGCTGCTGCCGCGTGGCACGCACGATTACGCAAAATTCATCAAGCCTTCTGAGCTGTCGCGCTTCGCGCGACGAGCCGGCCTCGAGCCCGATGCCTTGATCGGCATGAGCTACGACCCTCTGCGCAAGCTCTACCGCTTGGGATCCGACACCGACGTGAATTACATCGCGACCTTCAGGCGCGAAGCTTGACTGCGACCGATGAGCTTTCCGCAACCGCTGCCGGTGCGCGCCGTGCTGTTCGACCTCGACGGCACGCTGGCCGACACCGCGGCCGATCTCGCAGCGGCGGTGAATCGAATTCGTGCCGACCGCGAGCTGCCGCCGCTCGCCGTGCCGCTGCTGCGTCCTCACGCCTCGGACGGAACGCGCGGCATGCTCGATGCGGGCCTTGGCGTGAGACGCGGTGATCCCGAGTTCGACGCGCTCAAGGACGCGTTCCTTGAGAACTACCAATCCGCGCTTTGCGAGCACACGCGGCTCTTTCCAGACGCCGAGCGCGTGCTCGATGAGATCGAACGCCGCGGCTTGCGCTGGGGGATCGTCACCAACAAGGCGGCTCGGTTCACGCTGCCGCTGCTCGAGCAGCTCGATCTCGTTCGGCGCGCCGCCACTATCGTTTGCGGAGACACGACTGCGCAACCCAAACCGCATCCGGCGCCGCTCTTGCACGCGGCGGCAGCGTTACAGCTCGATGCCTCGCTATGCGTTTACGTCGGCGACGCCGAGCGCGACGTCACGGCGGCGCGCGCTGCAGCGATGAAGGCGATCGTGGCGAGCTACGGCTACATTCACACTGATGCGCGCCCCGAATCGTGGGCGCCCGACGGATTCATCGCGTCGCTTCCCGCACTCCTCGATTGGCTGCCCCCGGGACGCTGTCAAGCCGGGCACGCGCCGGCGTTGAGATAGAGCCACTGCTGCGGCTTGCCATCGCGCGTTCCGGACACCCAGACCGGCTGGCTCGCTGTCAGCGGTTTCAACACAGCCGACGCAACGTCGTCCGGAATTACGAGCGCGATCCCGTTCGCGCGCTCGATTCGATCGCCGTTCTTCAGGCTCATCATGCCGGCGAAGCCGCTCTGATCGCGCACAACAAGGGCACCGGTTGCGCTCTGCACCAGCCCCTTCCACGTTTCGGGCGAATTGATCATGCCCGAAAGCAACTCGGCGTTGAGACGTACGACCGGCCCGCTGAAACCCGCGGGTGCTACGCATGACGCCGACTTCGGCGCACCGCTCAGTGACGAAGATTTAGCCCTTTCGCCTGGCGGCGGCCGCAACGCGATTTCCCGCCGGACGCCGTTGTCGATGAGCGTCACGCTTGCGATGCGCACCGTTTCCAGCTTAACGCCGGGCGCGATCTCGGTACCCGATGCGATCAATAACGGTCCGCGTGTGCCCGCTCGGAAGAGAGCAAAGCCTTTGCCGTCCCGCTCGGCAAAAATGCCCAGCAGGCGAAGATCGCCCGTCGGGGCGGCCGGAGCGTTCTTCGGCGCCGGCGTCGCCGCGCCGAAGAGCCGCGCATCGGCAATCCGCTGCACGGGATCGCCGGGCGCAATAACAGGCGGAATGGAAACCGGTGTCGGGCCGAACCACTTCCAGCCCCAATGCGCGACAACTATCGCGAGCAACGCGAGCGCTGCGATGAGCGCCGCTCCGGCGGCGAGTCGCCAGGTCAGTGGCAATGAGGGAGGAGTCGATGTGCTCACGTATGCTCTGGGTTTCGATTCGCGAGCCGAAGCTCCGACCTCGCCGTTCATCCTCGAAGCGCTCCCAGTCGCGGGCGAGGGACTCGCAAATTATCCCACAGCGGTCGGAGCGCCGGCGCCGCACGAGGCGATCACCGCATAGCTGGTGCGTTTCGCGCACAGCGGCTAAGCCCGCCTCGCGTGGGAGGATCGCGTTTCGTCGCGGCCCGGTGCGTCTTGTCGCTAGGTCCATGTGTCTTCGGTAGCCGCGCGTAGAATCCGCCCATGACCACTTCCACGACATCCCAAGGCTCCGTCGCATCGGCGCCATGGTGGGCGCTTTTTCTTGCCGGCTTGCGCTGTAGCTCCTGGCGCACAGTCGGGCTCATTCTAGCGATCAACACGGCCGTCGCTATCCTCCTCTTCACCGAGGAGACGCGACCCTTCTGGCATCCCTTCATCACTGCCCAATGCGTGGGTCTATCGATTGCCTACGCGGTCAATGCTGCCCAACCCTGGGAGAGCGCACATCCTCTGCGCCGGCTGCTCGTGGCCGTGGTCGGCGGCACCGTAGTTGGAATGTTGCTCTTGCTCGTGATCAAGGGCTACATCATCGGCGACCCTGAGTACCGCATGGGCAGCCTGCACGGGCATGCATCGCCGGGGATGGTGGTGGGGACAGGGATATCGGCGCTGGTGCTGGGTCTGTGCGTCAGCCTGTTCTTCCTACTCAAGATCCGCGACGCTCTATCGCGTGCGGCGATGCTCAAAGCCGAGGCGGAACGCAACCTGCTCTCGAAGCAGGCGGTCGAGGCGGAGCTGAAGCTGATGCAAGCGCAGGTCGAGCCGCATTTTCTCTTCAACACGCTGGCGTCGGTGCAATTCCTCACGGAGACCGATCCGCCGAAGGCCGGCATGATGCTTGGCCACCTGCTCGCCTACCTGCGAGCTGCGCTCCCGCAGCTGCGCTCCGACAGCACCACCTTGGCCCAGGAGACCGAACTAGCCGGCGCATACCTTTCGATCATGCAGATGCGGATGGGGCGACGTCTGTCTTTCGTCATCGATGTTCCGCCGCAGCTCGCGGCGCATCGCTTCCCACCGATGCTGCTGATGTCCGTGGTCGAGAACGCGATCAAGCACGGCCTCGAGCCACAGGCGGCAGGAGGCACGATTCGCGTGGAGGCGCGCCGCGAGGGCGGCAGGCTCATCGTAACAGTCAACGACGACGGCAGCGGTCTCGGCGAAAAGCTCGGCAACGGAGTCGGGCTTACCAATCTGCGCGACCGGCTGCGCGCACTTTACGCGGACCGCGCGCGCTTCACGCTCGAGGAGAATTTCCCGCACGGCGCGCGGGCGACGATCGAGATACCGTATGACGAGGAACACTAAGCCGGCTGCGCTCATCGCAGAAGACGAGCCGATGCTGCGGGCTCAGCTGCGCGCGCGGCTTGTGCAGGCCTGGCCTGAGCTGGAGGTGGTCGCCGAAGCGGAGAACGGCGAGCAGGCGCTCGCTTTGCAGCGCGAGCTTGAGCCCGATATCGCCTTTCTGGACATCCGCATGCCCGTGAAATCCGGGCTCGAGGTCGCGGAAGAGCTCGCGGGTTCGTGCCACGTCGTATTCGTCACCGCCTACGATGAGTACGCGGTCACCGCCTTCGAGCAGGGCGCGGTTGATTATGTCTTGAAGCCGGTCACGCCCGAGCGCATCGCGAAGGTGGTCGAGCGCCTCAAGCAACGTCTCGACCGGCCGCCAGCCGATCTCGCTACCGTGCTCGCGCAACTGGAGGCGCGTGACAGCAGCGGCCCGCTTCGCTGGATCAAGGCGTCGTTGGGCGCGTCGATGCGGCTGATTCCCGTCGACGACGTTCACTACTTCCAGGCCGAAGACAAATACACGAAGGTCGTCACCGCGGAAGGCGAAGCACTCATCCGCAAGACCATCAGAGAGCTGTTCGACGAGCTCGACGCGGAACTGTTCTGGCAGGTGCACCGCGGCACCATCGTCAACCTGCGCGCGATCGCCCGCGTGGAGCGCGACTATCGTGACCAACCGCTGATCATCCTGAAGCAGCGTCCCGAGAAGCTAACCGTCAGCCGGACTTTCGCCCATCTCTTCAAGGCGATGTAGGCCGCCCGGCGTGGGCGCTCATGCCCGCACCGGGTAAAATAAGACCTTTTCCGGCGCTGTCGCGCCTGTCCGGAGAGACACCCTGCAAGCCACGATCGAGGCCGCCTGGGAGCGGCGATCCGAGCTCTCGCCGCGAGCCGCTCCCGCCGAGCTGCGCGAGGCCGTCGAGGCGACCATCGCCGAGTTGGACGCGGGCCGGGTCCGCGTCGCGGAGAAGACGGCCTCGGGCTGGTTGACCCATCAGTGGGTGAAGAAGGCGGTGCTGCTCTCCTTCCGCCTCAACGACAGTGTGCCGATCGGGCTCGCGGCACCGAACGCGCCCTTCCGTTTCTACGACAAGGTGCCCACCAAGTTCGCCCGCTTCGACGATGGCGCGTTCGCGAAGGCCGGCGTGCGCGTGGTCCCGCCCGCGGTCGCGCGGCGTGGCGCCTACATCGCACGCGACGTCGTGCTAATGCCCTCGTTCGTCAACATCGGAGCCTACGTCGACGAAGGCACCATGGTGGACACCTGGGCCACCGTCGGTTCCTGCGCGCAGATCGGCAGGAACGTGCACCTTTCCGGAGGAGTGGGCATAGGCGGGGTCCTTGAACCGGTGCAAGCCAACCCCACAATCATCGAAGACAACTGTTTCATCGGTGCCCGCTCGGAGGTGGTCGAGGGGGTGATCGTCGAAGAGAATTCCGTCCTGGGCATGGGTGTCTTCATCGGACAGAGCACGAAAATCTACGACCGCGCCAGCGGCGAGGTGAGCTATGGCCGTGTCCCACCCGGCTCGGTGGTCGTCGCCGGCAGCCTGCCTACAGGCGATTCCGGCTGCCATCTCTATTGCGCAGTAATCGTGAAGCGCGTCGACGCGCGTACACGTGCGAAAACGAGCATCAACGAACTGTTGCGCAGCTAGTGAAACTTTCATGAAACTTTCCGCCAGGCCCAATTCGCCATGCTGATGTCTTCAGTGCCGCTGAAGTCCCCCGAGGAAATCGCGAAGATGCGTGTTGCCGGCGCGCTTGCTGCCGAGGTTCTCGACTACATCGCTCCGCAGGTTAAACCTGGCGTGACCACCCGAGAGCTCGATCGGCTCTGTCACGACTACATGGTCAACGTGCAGAAGACGGTCCCCGCTCCGCTGCATTACGCTCCGCCCGGCTATCAACCCTATCCCGCGTCGATCTGCACGTCGGTGAATCACGTCGTCTGCCACGGCATACCCGGCGACAAGAAGCTCAAGCCCGGCGACATCGTCAACCTCGACGTCACGGTGATCAAGGACGGCTTCCATGGCGATACGAGCCGGATGTTCTACGTTGGCTCCCCGCCGATCCAGGCGCGGCGTCTCTGCGAGCTGACCTACGAAGCGATGTGGCGCGGCATTCGAGCGGTACATCCGGGAGCCCATCTCGGTGACATCGGCGCCACCATTCAGCGCCACGCCGAGAGCCACGGCTTCTCAGTGGTGCGCGAGTTCTGCGGCCACGGAATCGGGCGGCAATTTCACGAAGAGCCGCAGGTGCTGCACTACGGGCGCCCTGGCACCGGGCTCAAGCTTCAGCCGGGGATGATTTTCACGATCGAGCCGATGATCAACGCGGGCCGGGCTGCCATCCGCTGCCTCGCCGACGGCTGGACCGTCGTGACTGCCGACCACAGCCTGTCGGCGCAGTGGGAACACACGGTGCTCGTCACTGATTCCGGCTACGAAGTGCTGACAGTATCGCCTGGCGCTCCGGCACCTGCGCCCGCCTGATCGCTTCCGTGCTCGCCCCAGCGCCCACCGCCGTCGCAACCGCGGCGGCCGCACGCTGGCGACGCGAGCTCGACGCCGGCCGCCGAGCTCTTGAGACGGACTTCCGCCAGCATCGGCGGGCGCGCCGCCTGCTCGCCGGCCAGAGCCGGCTCACCGATCGCGTCCTCTGCGGCTTGTGGGCCGAGGTCCAACCGCCGCCAGGTGCCGCGCTCGTCGCGGTCGGAGGGTACGGTCGGGGCCGGCTGTTCCCGCATTCGGACGTCGACGTGCTGATCCTGCTGCCGCAGCCGCTCGCAGAGATGTCGCGCGAGTGTGCCACGGCCGTCGAGCGCTTCGTGAGCCTCATGTGGGACACCGGTCTCGAGGTCGGCCAGAGCGTGCGCACGATCGAGGACTGCGAGAAGGAGATGAGCGGCGACGCCATCGTGCGCACCAGCCTCCTCGAGCGGCGGCTTCTCGCAGGATCCCGCGCCCTCTACCGCCGGTTCGCCCGCCGCTTTGCGTTGACGTTCGACCTTAGGGGTTTCTTCGAATCGAAGATGCTGGAGCAGCAGCAGCGGCTTCTCCGGCACCAGGACGCCGTATACAACCTCGAGCCAAATCTCAAGGACAGCCCGGGAGGCATACGCGATCTGCAAACGATCCTCTGGATCGCGCTCGCCGCAGGGCTGGGCAGAACCTGGGGCGAGCTGGCAGCGCAAGGCCTCATGACTTCCGGCGAAGCGCGCGAGATCCTTCGCCACGAGCGGTTGCTCGAAGATCTGCGCGTGCGTCTGCACTACCTCACGGGAAGACGCGAGGACCGGCTGGTGTTCGACGTCCAGACCGCGCTCGCACACGAGCTGGGCCTTGCCGACACGCCGACGCGGCGTGCGTCCGAATTGCTCATGCAACGCTACTATCGCGCCGCCAAATCGATTCGGCAGCTCAACGTAATCCTGCTCCAGAACCTGCACGCCCGCCTGTTCCCGGCGGAAGTGAAGGTCGTAGCGATCAACGAGGAGTTCCAAGCCGTCGACGAGTTGCTCGATCTCAAAGAAGAGGCAAGCTTCAGCCGGCGTCCGGGAGCGATCTTCGACAGCTTCCTTTTGCTTCAGCAGCGCCCGGAGCTTAAGGGCATGTCGGCGCCCACGCTGCGCGCCCTGTGGAAGCATCGCGGACAGGTCGACGCGGCCTTCCGGCGCGACCCGGCCAACCGTGCCCGGTTTCTCGCCATCCTGCGCCAGCCCCGCGGCGTCACGCACGAGCTGCGGCGCATGAACCAGTACGGCATACTGGGCCGCTACTTGCCGGCGTTCGGTCGAATCGTCGGGCAAATGCAACACGACTTGTACCACGTCTACACCGTAGACGAGCACATCCTGATGGTGATTCGCAACCTGCGACGCTTCACCGAGCCGCAGCACGCGCACGAGTATCCGCTGTGCTCGCGGCTGATGACCGATTTCGCCAATCCCGAATTGCTGTACGTCGCGGCGCTGTTTCACGATATTGCCAAGGGTCGTGGCGGCGATCACTCACGGCTGGGGCGCAGCGACGCACTGCGCTTCTGCCGCCTGCACGGGATCTCCAGCGAGGATAGCGAGCTCGTGGCCTGGCTCGTCGCCCAGCATCTGTCGATGTCGCTCACCGCGCAGAAGCACGACATCAGCGATCCGACCGTGGTCGCGTCCTTTGCCCAGAAAGTGCGTACCGAGCGCCGGCTGGCCGCGCTCTATCTGCTCACGGTGGCGGACATCCGAGGGACCAGCCCGAAGGTTTGGAACGCCTGGAAGGCGAAGCTGCTCGAGGATCTGTTTCACCTGACGCAGGCGAGGCTCAGCGGCAGCGCGGGGCCGATCCGTCTCGACGACAGTCTCGAGGCGCGGCGCGCCGAGGCGGCGCGCCAACTGCGTCTGTACGCGGTTCCGGAGAACGCCGAGCGGACGCTGTGGCAGAAACTCGACGGCGTCTATTTCCAGCGCCACAGCGCCGACGAGATCGCCTGGCACGCACGCCAGCTCTATTTTCGCATCGAGGAGAAGCCGCCGGTCGTCAAAGCGCGACTGTCGCGTGCAGGCGTCGGGTTGCAGGTGATGATCTATCTGCCCGACCAGAAGGCCCTGTTCGCGCGCATCTGCAGCTTCTTCAATCAGGCGCGCCTTTCGATCCTCGAGGCGAAGATACACACCACGCGCCACGGATACGCGCTCGACACCTTCACCGTGCACGATCCATCCACTCCCAACGCGTCCTACCGCGATGCGATCAGCTATGTCGAATTCGAATTGAAGCGCGTCTTGAGCGACGCAGCCCCGCTGCAATCGCCGCCTGTCGGGCGAGTGAGCCGGCATCTGAAGCACTTCCCCTTGTCACCGGAAGTGCGGCTGTTTCCGGATGACAAGGGCACGCACTACATCATGGAGATCGTTGCCGGCGACCGGCCCGGGCTCCTCGCCCGCATCGCGTACACGCTTGCCGACTCGAACATCAACGTGGCGAGCGCGAGAATTAACACCCTCGGCGAGCGTGCTGAGGACGTGTTCCTCATCGACGGCGCACGCCTCCACGACGAGGCCGCGCTGGTGCGGCTCGAGACTGCCCTCTACGAGCAGCTGCGGATCGCGTAGCTCACGCCGGTGGCGGGCGGTGTAGCGCCGCTTGCGATGCTGCAGCGAGGGTGCGATGTGGCAAGCGGACCTACTCCTCAATCACGGCCGCGTCGGGAAACAGCACCTCGGTATAGCCGAACATGCGCATGTTGCGGATGCGCATCGGATAGAGGATGCCGTCGAGGTGATCGACCTCGTGCTGCACCACGCGCGCATGAAAGCCCTCGACCTCGCGGGCAATCGGCGCTCCGTCGGGGTCGAAGCCGGTGTAGCGCAAGCGCGTGAACCGCGGCACACGCCCGCGCAGGCCCGGCACGGAAAGACAGCCTTCCCAGTCTTCTTCCATATCAGTCGTCAGCGGCGTGAGCACTGGATTCACCAGCTCGGTATAGGGAACGGGTTCCGCATCCGGATAGCGCGCGTTGTGCTCGAAGCCGAAGATCACGACGCGCAAGCCGACTCCGATCTGCGGCGCGGCGAGGCCGGCGCCGCTGGCCGCGATCATCGTCTCGCGCATGTCATCGAGCAATGCCTTCAATTCGGGCGTGCCGAAGTGCGAGATCGGCTTCGCCCGCTCGAGCAGCCGCGGCTCCCCCATGCGCAAAATTTCGCGGATCATATCTCTCCGACTACCTGTGCAATCAGAAGTCTCACCTTGTCCATCGCCTTTTCAAGCACGCCCGCGATCCGGTCGATCGAAATCGCTTTTGCGCTGTCACCCCGTCCCGCCGCATGATTGACGACGACTGCGATCGAGACGTAAGCGATGCCCAGCTCTCGCGCCAGCGCCGCTTCTGGCATCCCCGTCATGCCCACGAGCGTGGCTCCGTCGCGCTCCATGCGATCGATCTCGGCTGCGGTTTCCAGGCGCGGTCCCGATACCGCGCCGTAGACGCCTCCGTCATGCAGCGCAATGCCTGCCTTGCGTGCCGCGGCGAGACAGCGCGCGCGCAACTCCGTACTGTACGGATGCGTGAAGTCCACGTGGACAACCTCGCGCTCGCCGCCGTCGAAAAAAGTATTATGTCGTCCGCTCGTGTAATCGATGATCTGTAGCGGCAGCACCAGGTCGCCCGGTGCATAGCCGCCGGCGATGGCTCCGACCGATGCCACCGCGAATATGGCGTCCACGCCGCGATGCTTCAATGCCCAGAGATTGGCGCGGTAGTTGACCCGATGCGGCGGGATGGTATGGCCGTGTCCGTGCCGGGCCAGAAACACGACGTCGCGCTCGGCGATGCGTCCGAAGATCAGCGCCGACGAAGGTTCGCCGTAGGGCGTGCGGACGACCTCGCGGTGCGCGACGGCGAGCGTGGAAAGCCGCGTGAGGCCGCTGCCGCCGATGATGGCCAGCATGGAAGCTTCTGTGCAGGGATCGTAATGAGCGCACCCCGTCCGTCGGGAAAGCAAGCGCGGAGCGGCTGTGCCAGTTGTTACTTTGCTTGAGCTTGGTTATTCTTGTCAATTCATGACATTGTCAAGCCGACTCGCAGCTCAGGTTGAAGGCGGGTCCGCGGGCGAGCAACCGATATGTATCTGGACCGACTGTTCAAGCTGATGGCGGATAAACAGGCTTCCGACCTGTTCATCTCCTGCGGAGCGCCGATCAACATCAAGATGAACGGCGTCGTCTCGGCCATTTCCACGCAGCCGATGGACGTTGAGACGGTCCGCCGCATCGCCTACGAGCTGATGACCAAGGATCAGGCGCGCGAATTCGAGAACGAGATGGAGATGAACCTCTCCTACCTCGACCGCAGCGTCGGCAACTTCCGGATCAACATCTTCCGCCAGCGCGGGACGATTTCGCTCTGCATTCGTTATGTGCGCAGCAACGTCCCGCCGTTCGAGGATTTGAAGCTGCCACCGGTGCTGCTTAACCTCGTCATGGAGCGTCGCGGGCTGGTGCTCATCGCCGGCGCGACCGGCTGCGGGAAGTCGACCACGCTGGCGGCGATGATCGACTACCGCAACAACAACAGGTCCGGACATATCCTCACGATCGAGGATCCGATCGAGTACCTCTTCGAGCACAAGCAGTCGATCGTCAACCAGCGCGAGATCGGAGTCGATACGCAAAACTATCACAAGGCGCTGGGCAATGCGCTGCGCGAGGCGCCCGACCTGATCATGATCGGCGAGGTGCGCGACCGCGAGACGATGCAGCAGGCGCTGCTGCACACGCTGACCGGGCACCTTTGCCTCTCGACGCTGCACGCCAACAACAGCTATCACGCGCTGTCGCGGATCATCAACATGTTTCCCTACGACGCGCGTTCCGGGCTGCTGTCCGACCTTTCGATCGGTCTGCGCGCGATCATCTCGCAGCGTCTCGTTCGCAACAAGGAAGGCGACCAGCAGCCTGCGGTCGAGATCCTGCTCAATACCTCGCTCATCGCCGAGCTGATCAAGAACGGCGAGATCACCCAGATCAAGGAAGCGATGGAGCAGAGTCTGTACCCGGGGTCGCAGACCTTCGAGCAGGCGCTGTGCCGGCTCTACCTCGACGGAATCATAGGCTACGAGGAGGCGCTCGCAGGTTCCGACTCGCCGACCAATCTTGCCTGGCTCGTCAATCAGAACTCGCCGTCGGCTCGCATCGAGCGGGCCGAGACCGGAGACGAAGCTACCCAGCACGCGAGTGCTGGCTTCGCCAATCTCGAGATCGACCCCGAGTTCCTGAACCGCGAGCACTGATCGCTCCGTGGTGACGCGCGCGCCGGCCTCCGCCACGCTCGAGCTTGCGCGCGAGCTGATCGCACGCCGCTCGCAGACTCCCGACGACGCGGGTTGCCAGGAAATCCTCAAGCATCGTCTTACCGGCGCAGGTTTTCGCTGCGAAACGCTCACTGCCGGCGGTGTGACGAACCTCTGGGCGCGGCGCGGCGATGCTCGTCCTGTCGTGTGCTTTGCCGGACACACCGACGTGGTGCCGAGCGGTCCGCTCGATGCCTGGAGCTCCGACCCGTTCTTGCCGACGATCCGCGACGGCTTCCTTTACGGCCGCGGTGCAGCGGACATGAAATCCTCGCTTGCCGCGTTCATCGTAGCGATCGAAGCCTTTGTCGCCGCACATCCAAGGCATCCCGGCTCGATCGCGCTCATCGTCACCTCGGACGAGGAGGGTCCCGCGGTCGACGGAACGGTGCGCGTCACCGAAAGGCTCATGGCGCGCGGCGAAACACTCGACTACTGCATCGTTGGAGAGCCGAGCTCGGTGCAACGCCTCGGCGACATGATCAAGAACGGCCGTCGCGGCACGCTCTCCGGGACGCTGCGCGTGAAAGGCGTGCAGGGTCACGTCGCCTACCCGCAGCTTGCGAAGAATCCGATTCATCTCGTTGCGCCGGTCATTGCCGAGCTTGCGGCGACGAAGTGGGACGATGGCAACGAATACTTTCCGCCGACAAGCTGGCAAGTCTCGAACATCCGTGCCGGTACCGGAGCTACCAACGTCATTCCGGGATCGCTGGAGTTGATGTTCAACTTTCGTTACGCCACGGCGAGCACCCGCGAAGGCCTGCGCGAACGACTCGAAGCTCTGCTGGAGGGCCACCGGCTCGACTACGAGCTGCAGTGGACCGCATCCGGAGACCCTTACCTCACGCGGCGCGGCAAGCTGGTCGCTGCGGTGGCCGAGGCGATAGGCGAAAATTGCGGCATCACGCCGGAAGTCTCGTGCACCGGCGGGACTTCCGACGGCCGGTTTATCGCGGCGATCTGTCCGGAGGTGGTCGAGCTGGGTCCGGTCAACGCGACGATCCACAAGATCGACGAGCGCGTTTCGGTCGCCGATCTGGAGCCGCTGGCGGCCGTTTATCGTGGCATACTGGAGCGCCTGCTGCTCCATCCGCCCCGATGAACCCGCTGGCTCAGGAGCTCGAAACCGTTCGCGACTGGCTGCGCTACGCAGTCTCGCGCTTCATTGCCGGTGGGCTGGTATTCGGCCACGGCACGACCAACGCGTACGACGAGGCCGCCTATCTCGTCTTGCATACGCTCAAGCTTCCGCTCGACCGACTCGAGCCATTCCTCGACGCGAAGCTCACCCATGGCGAGCGGCAGGAGCTCCTCGACGTCATCGACCGGCGAGTCGAGCAGCGCATGCCGTCGGCGTATCTCACGCACGAGGCGTGGCTCGGCGATTTCCGTTTCTACGTCGACGAACGCGTGATCATCCCGCGATCGTACATTGCCGAGCTACTGCCCGACGGACTGCTGCCGTGGATCTCGGATCCGGCGCGAATCCAGACCGCGCTCGATCTGTGCACCGGTTCGGGCTGCCTCGCGATTCTGCTCGCGCATCACTTTCCGAATGCCGACGTCGACGCCGCGGACATTTCCTCCGATGCGCTCGCGGTGGCGTTGCGCAACGTCGCGGATCACGGCTTGCAGGGGCGCGTGAATCTCATCCGGTCGGATCTGCTCTCGAACCTCACCGAGAAGAATTACGATCTTATCGTCAGCAATCCGCCCTATGTCAATGCGATGACCATGGAGGAGCTGCCGCCGGAGTATCGTCACGAGCCTCAACTCGCGCTCGCGGGCGGCGATGACGGGTTGGACGCGGTGCGTACCATTCTCGCCCGCGCCTCTGAATTCCTGAACCCGGAGGGCTTGCTGGTGATGGAAGTGGGACCGAATCGCGCCGCCGCCGAGGCGGCGTTTCCACGGCTGCCCTTCGTGTGGCTTGCCACCCCATCGGCCGAGGAAAGCGTGTTCCTGTTGCGGCGCGAGGAGCTCGTCGCCGCGCGGCGCGCAGCGGCGTAGACCTACAAGCCGAAGAAATCGCGAATGCGTCGCATCAACTCGCCGGCGCGCGTGCCGGTGGCGCGAGCCCGCGCTTCCGCAGAGAGCTTGGCAAGCACGGCATCATTGAGTGCATGCCGCTCAGCCACTGTCTTTGACAGCGAATCGATGATCTCCGGCCGGGCTCGAAGGATCGCTTCGAAGCCTGCCTTGTCGAGGCGGTAACAAAGCACGTCCGCCTCGGCGACGATCGTAGCGGTGCGGGCCTGTCCGGTAAGCAGGCCCATCTCACCGAAATAAGAAGGCGCCGAGAGCGTGGTGAGCCGCTGCCTCGGCCCGCCAGTGCCCGGCTCGGGATCCCGAAAGATGCCAACGTCGCCGCGCGCCAGAATGTAGAGCGAATCCGATGGATCGCCTTGCCGTGTGCAGACGTCCCCCGGCGCGAAGGGCCTGGGCGTAAGGCGCGTGCCGAGCGCGTGCTTCTCTTCGTCGGTGAGCGACGAGAACAATTCCAGCGATTGGAGCAAGGCCAGTCGAGACGTCTGCTCCTGCGCCGAATGCTCCGTGTGCATCTGACGCGCCGAATGCAGATAGAGGTCGGAACGCGAAATCGGGATCTCCATGCCGGCCCGGCCGAGCGCGGCAAATACCTGGACCCGAACGCGCGAATCGGTGATGAGATAAGACTTGATGTCCGTGAGCCAGTAATACACGACGTACCTGATGGCGCTGGAGTCGAACCCCAGGCAGATGCTATGCGGCGCGGGATCTTGGGCGACGAAGGGTATTTCGGCACGCTGCAGGGCGGTATTGATGACCGCGATCACTTGTCCAGGCGTCCATTCGTAGCCGACGCCGAAATCGATCGGCCGGCGCCAAGGGATACGTTGATCGCCGCGGCGGCCGAGGATCGTGACCCGGCCGGCCATGAGCTGCGCATTTGGAATCACAATGGTGACGTTGTTCACCGTGGCGAGCGCGGTGTAACGCCATCGAATGCTGACCACTTCGCCGGTGATACCGTCGGCGAGCTCGATCCAGTCGCCGATGCGGCAGGTGTTGTCGAGTTGCAGCGAGACGCCGCCGAGAAGATTGTTCAGCGTCGCCTGCGCGGCGAAGGCTACTGCTCCGAGCACCGCCGTCAGGGAAATGTTGATGGCGGTGAGGTTCACCCCGACGGCGTCCAGTCGGAACAGGGCATAGATCACCAGCGCCACCGCCATGATCACTTCGCCGAGGATGCGCGGCACCGTGCGCCTGTGAAGCAGTACGTTGCCCAGGAATGCGATCCAGAGCTGAATGTTGCCGAGCGTGACGATCAGCAGGCAGATCTCGCGCGGGATGACCGAGATCGCAAGGTTGGCGGGGATCAGCTGATAGCGTGCGAGCAGCTCGAGCCCGCCGAGCCCCAGAACGATCATGAGGAGCTTGACCAGCACCGAGCGCCGCAGCGTCGGCTGCCAGCGCATCACCATCAACCCGAGGATCAGCGAAACCGCGCTGACTCCGAGCGCTTCCTGCAGAGTGATCTGCGCGACCATTCGTCGCTGGTTTTCCCCTCGCCGGCGGCGCGCCGGACCGGGCCGATTATACGGCCCCCGCCCCTGGCGCGCAGTCCAGCCCGAGCCGCGGCAGCATGCAGCCGTGTAGAATGGCCCCGCCCTCCTCGTACTTTCTCCGATTCGTGCGCACCGGCGGCCGGATTCTTGTCGACAACCTTCTTGCTCAGGGCGTCGACCTCGCCTTCTGCGTTCCGGGCGAAAGTTATCTTCCGGTTCTCGATGCACTCTACGATGTACGTGAGCGCCTGCGGCTGATCGTCTGCCGGCAGGAGGGCGGCGCGGCCTACATGGCCGAAGCCTACGGCAAGCTCACCGGACGGCCCGGCATTGTCTTCGTCACGCGCGGACCGGGAGCGTCGAACGCCGCGATCGGCATTCACACCGCGCAACAGGATTCCACGCCGCTGATCGCATTCGTAGGTCAGGTCGGAAGCGAGTTCGCCGACCGCGAAGCGTTCCAGGAAATCGACTACAGGCGCATGTACGGCGGCATCGCCAAGTGGTCGGCGCAAATCGATCGAGCTGAGCGCATTCCGGAATACGTCGCGCGGGCTTTTCTCGTGGCGATCTCGGGACGGCCGGGACCGGTCGTGCTCGCGCTGCCTGAAGACATGCTCTCCGCGAGCGCGAATGCTGTTGACGCGGCGCGTGTTGCTCCTCCTGGCGTCGCCCCTTCGACAGAGCAGATTGATGCTTTACGCAACATGTTGCTGCGGGCGAAGCGAGCTCTCGTCGTCGCCGGCGGCAGCGGCTGGACTGCGCAAGCGTGCTTCGATCTTGTCCGTTTCGCGGAAGCCAATGGACTGCCGGTCGCCTGCGCCTTCCGCAACCAGGATCTGTTCGACAATCGCCATGACAACTACGCCGGCGATGTCGGCATCGCGCTCAATCCTAAGCTCGCCGGGCGGGTGCGCGATGCCGATGTGCTGCTCGTCATCGGCGAACGCCTCGGCGAAATGGTCACTTCTGGCTATTCGCTGCTCACCCCGCCGCAATCGAAGCAGGCGCTAATTCACGTTCTTCCCGGCGCAGACGAGCTCGGACGCGTGTATCAACCCGCGCTAGCAATCGAATCCTCGATTCCGGCCTTCTGCGCTGCGCTCGCCGCGATGGAATCGATTCCCGCCGTCCCATGGGCCGGTAGTGCGGCGCAGGCGCACGGCGAATACCTCGCGTGGCAAATGCCGCGCGCGATGCCGGGCGCGCTTGATCTGTGGCAGGTCGTGGCCACGCTGCGCGAGCGGCTGCCGGAAGACGCGATCCTCGCCAACGGGGCAGGCAACTACGCGGGGTGGCTCGCTCGTCTCTATCGTTATCCGAGCTACCGGACCCAGCTCGGCCCCTACAACGGGTCGATGGGATACGGGGTTCCCGCCGCGGTGGCGGCGAAGGCCGTTCATCCCGATCGGGTTGTCATTTCGTGGAACGGCGACGGCTGCTTTCTGATGAACGGTCAGGAGCTGGCAACGGCGGTCCAGTATGAATTGCCGATCGTGTTCATCGTCATCGACAACGGCATGTACGGGACGATTCGCATGCACCAGGAGCGCGAGTATCCTGCGCGCGTCTACGGTACGGAGCTGGTCAATCCCGACTTCGCGGCGCTTGCTCGAGCCTACGGAGCGCTGGGCGAGACCGTCACGCGCACGGCGGAATTCGCGCCGGCGCTCGAGCGCGCGCTCTCCGCCGGTCGCCCGGCGCTGATCCACTTGCGCGTCGACCCGCAGGCGATCACCATGAACGCCACCATCGACGAGATTCGCGCCGCCGCTCTGTCGCGGGGGAAAACCAGTGGCTGATGCCCCTCAAGCTAACCCTTTCCCCGCAAGCGGGGCGAGGCAATCGACGACGCTCGCTGTAACCGGGCTTTCGGTCGAGTTCCGCACAACTGAGCGCACCGTGCGTGCGGTGCGCGACGTCTCCTTCATACTCGGGCGCGGCGAAACAATCGCAATCGTCGGCGAATCCGGCTCGGGCAAGTCGGTGACCGCATTGTCGATCATGCGCTTGATCGAGCACGGCGGCGGGCGCATCGTCTCCGGCCGCATGGAATTCGCGCGTGCCGATGGTGCGTCGCTCGACCTTGCTCGGGCCGACGCGGCGACGATGCGCGCGATTCGCGGCGCCGAGATCGCGATGATCTTTCAGGAGCCTATGACTTCGCTCAATCCGGTGTACACGGTGGGCGAACAGATCGCTGAAGCGATCCGGCTGCATCAGGGCCAGGATCGCGCCGCCGCGCAACGCGAGGCGCTGCGCATGCTCGAGCAGGTGCGTATTCCCGAGGCCCGGCAGGTGCTGTCGCGCTATCCGCATCAGCTGTCCGGCGGCATGAGGCAGCGCGTGATGATCGCGATAGCGCTCTCCTGCAAGCCGCGCTTGCTCATTGCCGACGAGCCGACGACCGCGCTCGACGTCACCATTCAGGCGCAGATCCTCGCGCTCGTCCGGCTGCTGCAGGAAGAGATGCACATGGCGGTGATGTTCATCACGCATGACATGGGCGTGGTCGCTGAAGTCGCCGATCGCGTCGTCGTCATGTTCCGCGGCGAGAAGGTCGAGGAAGGCGCTGCCGATAAAATCTTCCACGCGCCGAAGCATCCCTATACGCGCGCGCTCCTTTCGGCGGTGCCGACGCTCGGCGCGATGCGCGACAGTGACAATCCCGCTCCGTTCCCGCTTCTGCAGGTGGACGGAGCTCCTGCGACGGTTCCCGCGCGTACGCCGCACCAGCCTTCGCGAACGACGGCTCTTTTGAGCGTGCGCGGGCTCAAGACGCGCTTCAACCTGAATTCCGGATTGCTCGGACGAACGCGCCGGCGCGTGCACGCCGTCGAGCAGGTGAGCTTCGAGCTTTATCCCGGAGAAACGCTCGCGCTGGTCGGCGAGTCCGGTTGCGGCAAGTCGACCACCGGGCGCTCGCTCCTGCGGCTGGTCGCGATCGACGGTGGCGAGATCGAGTTCGGCGGCCGCGATCTCGTGGCGCTCCCGGCGAACCAATTGCGCTCGCTGCGGCGCGAGATTCAGATGATATTCCAGGACCCCTTCGCTTCGCTTGATCCGCGACTGACCGTTGGCTTCTCTGTCGCGGAGCCGCTCTACATTCACGGAGTTGCCAGCGGCAGCGAAGCCGAAGACCGCGTCGCGACGCTGCTCCGGCAAGTCGGGCTCTCGCCCGATCATGCGCAGCGCTATCCACACGAGTTCTCCGGGGGACAGCGCCAGCGCATCGCCATCGCCCGCGCGCTCGCCCTGCAGCCCAAGATCATTGTCGCGGACGAGGCAGTCTCCGCTCTGGATGTATCGATCCGTGCCCAGATAGTCAATCTGATGCTGGACCTTCAGGCTCAGCTCGGGCTGTCGTACCTCTTTATCTCGCACGACATGGCCGTGGTCGAGCGCGTCAGCCACCGCGTTGCGGTGATGTACCTCGGACAGATTGTCGAGATCGGCCCGCGGCGCGCGATCTTCGACGACCCGCGCCACGCGTATACACGCAAGCTTCTCTCCGCCGTACCGATCGCGGATCCTGCGCGACGCCGGGGCAAAAGGGAGCTATCATCCGATGAAATACCAAGCCCGATCCGCGCCGTAGGTGACGAGCCCGTCGTGCAGCCGCTGCAGGAAGTTGCACCCGGACATTTCTTGGCCACGCACCGCGTCGGTGGGCCTTATTGAGTCCGAACGTCTTTCGATGGTGTCCTATCCCTGGAGGAATGTATGAAAGCCCTGCTCCGCTGGTCCGTTCTGGCCTTCGCCCTCACGGTGCTCGCCGGGAGCCCTGCGTTCGCCGCGAAGGACGTCGTCTTTGCGGTCGCCTCGCAATTCACGACCACCGATCCCTACGATGCCAACGACACGCTTTCGCAGGCGATGGCCAAGTCCTTCTATGAGGGTCTGTTCGGCTTCGACAAGGACATGAAGCTCATTCCCGTGCTTGCCGAGAGCTATGACGTGAGCAAGGACGGGCTCGCTTACACGATCAAGCTCAAGAAGGGCATCAAGTTCCAGGACGGCACCGACTTCAAGGCCGACGCCGTGAAAGTATGCCTCGATCGGGTCACCAATCCCGAGAACAAGCTCAAGCGCTACGGGCTGTACAACAACAATATCGCCAAGGTCGAGGTCGTCGACGATTACACCGCGCGGATCACGCTGAAGACGCCGTTCTCGCCGTTCATCAACCAGCTCGCGCATCCGTCGACGGTGATGATCAGCCCGACCGCGCTCAAGAAGTGGGGCAACAAGGACATCGCGTTTCATCCCGTTGGAACCGGACCGTTCGAGTTCGTCGAATGGAAGCAGACCGACTATCTCAAGGTGAAGAAGTTCGACGGCTACTGGAGGAAGGGCTATCCGAAGGTGGACACCATCACCTGGAAGCCGGTCGTCGACAACAACACGCGCGCGGCGCTCATGCAGACCGGTGAAGCGCACTTCACCTTCCCGGTCCCCTATGAAGTCGCCGAAGTGCTCAAGAGCAAGCCGGATCTGGAGGTCGTTGCTGCGCCGTCGATCGTCCTGCGCTACCTCTCGATGAACACGCAGCAGAAGCCCTTCGACAACCCCAAGGTGCGGCAAGCGATCGCCTACGCGATCAACAAGGATGCGCTGGCCAAGGTCGCCTTCGCCGGCTATGCTACGCCGGCCGAAGGGGTGGCGCCGCAGGGTGTCGAGTACGCTGTGAAGCTCGGTCCGTGGCCTTACGATGTCGCGAAGGCCAAGGAGCTCATGAAGGAAGCCGGTTATCCCAACGGATTCGAGACCGAGCTTTGGTCGGCGTACAACCACAGCACGGCGCAGAAGGTGACGCAATTCCTGCAGCAGCAGCTGCAGCAGATCGGCATCAAGACCAAGATCACGTTGCTTGAAGTGGGTCAGCGTGTCGAGAAGGTCGAGAGCTGGCAGGACGCAGCCACCGCGCCGGTGCGATTGTATTACGTCGGCTGGTCGACCTCGACCGGCGAGGCTGACTGGGCGCTCCGGCCTCTGCTCGCGAGCGAATCATGGCCTCCCCGACTCTTCAACACCGCTTACTTCAAGGACGCCCAATTCGACGCCGACATCAAGAATGCTCAGCTCACCACGAACGGCGGCGAGAAAGCGAAGCTCTACAAGGACGCGCAGGAAGTGATCTGGAAGGAAGCGCCCTGGGCGCCGCTCGTGGTGGAGAAGCTTCTCTCGGCGCACAACAAAAAGCTCTCGGGCGTATACGTGATCCCGGATGCATCGTTTAACTTTACCGATATCGATTTGAAGTAAGCGTACGTTCAGGAGCGGCCCGCCTCCGGACGGGCCGCGACTGGAAGCCTCGTGCTCCAGTATCTCCTCAAACGGCTGCTCGGGCTGATCCCTACGCTGGCGCTCGTCGGGGTACTGGTGTTCCTGTTTGTACATCTGCTGCCGGGCGATCCTGCGCGGCTCGCCGCCGGTCCTGACGCAACGCCTGAGACCGTAGCGCTAGTGCGGCAGGACCTTGGGCTCGACAAGTCGCTGCCGGAGCAATTCGTGCGCTTCGTGGGCGGTGTCGTGCGCGGCGACTTCGGCCGATCGCTGCGCAGCAAGCGTCCGGTGTCGACCGAGATCGGAGAGCGCTTCGCGCCGACGTTCTGGCTGACCGTCTGGAGCATGGTCTGGTCGGTCGCGTTCGGGATGGCGATCGGCGTGATCTCCGCCGTATGGCGCAACCGCTGGCCTGACCGTCTCGGCATGACGCTTGCCGTGTCGGGCATTTCTTTCCCGGCTTTCGCGCTGGGGATGGTGCTCATGCAGATCTTCTCGGTGCAGCTGAACTGGCTGCCCACGGTCGGCGCCGACACCTGGCGTCATTACATCCTGCCTTCGGTCACGCTCGGCGCGGCGGTGGCGGCGATCATGGCGCGCTTCACACGCTCGTCCTTCGTCGACATCCTGCAGGAGGACTACGTGCGCACCGCGCGCGCCAAGGGACTGCCGGAGTCGCGCGTGATCGCGAAGCACGGGCTGCGCAACGCGCTGATCCCGGTGGTGACCATGATGGGCCTGCAGTTCGGCTTCCTGCTCGGCGGCTCGATTGTGGTCGAAGTCGTGTTCAACTGGCCGGGCATGGGGCGGCTCCTCGTCGACTCGGTGGACGCGCGAGACTATCCGGTGATCCAGGGGCTGGTGTTGCTGTTCTCCCTGGAGTTCGTGCTGATCAATCTCATCGTCGACGTGCTCTACGCCGTGATCAATCCGACCATCCGCTATCGCTGACAACATGCGCCCGGAAGACGCGCGCTCCGAAGCGCTCACCGACGAGCAGATCGCTCCAGGCGACATCGCCGACAGCACCGGCGTCGATGCGGCATCGATCGCCGCGGATAGCGTGGCTGCGGTAGCCACGGCGGTGCGAACGCCGTGGAGCGAATTCGGGCGCAAATTCAAGAAGCAGCACGTTGCGGTGGTCGCGGCTTGGTTCGTCGTTGCGCTCGGGTTGCTCGCGCTCGCCGCGCCATGGCTCGTTCCCTACGACGCCGAGAATTTCTTCGACTACGACAGCCTCAATGCACTGCCTTCCGCAAAGCACTGGTTCGGCGTCGACCCGCTAGGTCGCGACATCTTCAGCCGCATCCTGATGGGCTCGCGCATTTCCCTCATGGCCGGCTTCGTATCGGTCGCGGTCGGCGCGATCGTCGGGACGGCACTCGGTCTCGTCGCCGGCTACTACGAAAGCTGGGCCGACCGCATCATCATGCGCATCTGCGACGTGCTGTTCGCATTTCCCGGCATCCTGCTCGCGATCGGTATCGTCGCCATACTAGGCGGTGGCATGTTCAACGTGATCATCGCCGTAGCGATCTTCAGCATCCCGACCTTCGCGCGGCTCGTGCGCGGCAACACGCTCGTGCTGAAGCATCTCACCTACGTCGAAGCGGCGAAGAGCATCGGCGCTTCGGACTGGACCATCGTGCTGCGCCACATTTTTCCGGGAACGATCGCCGCAGTCGTCGTCTACTTTTCGCTTCGCATCGGAACCTCGATCATCACCGCGGCGAGTCTGTCCTTCATCGGCATGGGCGCGCAGCCGCCGACGCCCGAATGGGGCGCGATGCTCAACGAAGCCCGCGCCGACATGCTGACCTCCCCTCACGTCGCTCTGTTTCCGAGCCTCGCCATCTTCTTCACCGTGCTCGCCTTCAACCTTCTGGGCGACGGCCTGCGCGACGCGCTGGATCCGAAGATAGAGCAGCGATGAGTGCGGCGTGCGAGGCGAAGCCGAGCAAGGCTCGGAGAGCGCAGCGCCGCACGAATCGCAAGCGGCCGGCACTCCAAGTCAGCGCTTCGTTATGACGGCCCGAGGAGGCCGCATGAGTACGGCGAACCAGCTGTCCGCCGAAGAGCCACGTGTCCACCGCTGGCTGCGGCTCGGCGTGCTCGCGGCCTTCGCCGTGGGCATCGGCGCGTTCTTCGTCCTGGGAGGGCCGCAGTACCTGTCGCTCGATGCGATACGCGAGCATCGCGACACGCTGCTCGCGTATACCGGGGCTCACTACGGGCAGGCGGTGGTTCTCGCCTTTACGACCTTCCTCGTCGCGACCTTGCTCTGTCTGCCCACCGGCACGCTGCTGTCGCTCACCTTTGGATTGATCTTTGGGCGCTGGGTCGCGGCAGCGCTCCTCGTGACGGCTGGAACGCTGGGTGCGACCCTCCTCTTCCTCGGTGCGCGCTATCTTTTCGCGCGGCCGCTGCGCCGGCGGCTGGGCGCGATCGGCGAGCGCGTTAACGAAGGTTTCACGCAGGACGCCTTCCACTGGCTCCTGTTTCTGCGGCTGACGCCCATCTTTCCCTATTTTCTCGTCAATCTCGCACCAGCCCTTACCGACATCCCGGTTCGCACGTACGTCGCAGCCACCTTCATCGGCATCTTCCCGAGCATATTCATTCTGGCCAACGTCGGTCAGACGCTCGGCCGCATCGAGTCCGTGCAGCAGCTATTGGCACCCGAGACGCTGACCGCCCTGGCGCTGCTGGGAGCGTTCGCACTGATACCCGTCTTCGTGCGGCAGTGGCGATCCAGACGCGCCTGACGCGCGCCTACGAGGACAACCTCCGGATCTCTTTCGTGCCGTTCAGGTTTCCGTCGTCGCGCAGACGGTGGAAGGTCCAAGCTTCTCCTTCGCTACCGCCACCTGCGCGATGTCTGGTAGAGCGACGCCGTTCTTGACCGCGGTGATCTCGGCGAGGATGGAGATGGCGATTTCCGGCGGGGTGCGGCTCCCGACGTAGAGCCCGATCGGGCCGTGCAGACGCGCAATCTGCTCGCGCGTGAGATCGAACTCTTCGAGACGCTTGCGCCGCTTCGCGTTGTTGGCGCGCGAGCCGAGCGCCCCGACGTAGAACGCCGGCGACTTGAGCGCTTCCATCAGTGCGAGATCGTCGAGCTTGGGATCGTGGGTCAGCGCCACCACCGCGCAACGCTCGTCGAGCTTCATTTCGATCACTGTGTCGTCCGGCATGGTCTTCACCAGCGTGACCCCGGGAATGTCCCAGGTGTCGGTGTACTCCACCCGCGGATCGCACACCGTGACCTGATAGTCGAGCCCCACGGCTATCTGTGCAAGATACTTGGATAGCTGTCCCGCGCCGATCATGAGCATGCGATAGCGCGGCCCATGCACGGTGACGAGGGTCTCGCCATCGAAGGCGAGCCCGTCGCCCGCGCGTGCCGGCGCGAGCGTTACACTTGCGCTCTCGAGATCGAGCCTGCGCGCGACGAGCTGGCCGCGTTGTACCTCCTCGAGCAGCTCCGCGAGACGGCTGTCACGAGAAAGAGGCTCGAGCACGAGCTGGATCGTGCCGCCGCAGGGCAGGCCGAATTTGCGTGCGTCGTCGGCGCTGACGCCGTAGGTCACCGCCTGCGGACGCTTCACGTACGCGCCTTCGCGACGCGAACGCTCGACGATGTCGTCCTCGATGCAGCCACCGGAAACCGAGCCGACGACCTGACCGTCTTCGCGCACGGCAAGCAGCGCGCCCGGCGACCGCGGCGAGCTGCCCCAAGTCTTGACCACCGTGACGAGCAGCACGCGCTTGCCGGCGTCGAGCCATTCGACGCTTCTGCGCAGCACTTCGAGGTCGACACTGTCCATGGGTGTAACGAATATCTAGCAATGAGACCCGTGCGGGGTCGATTCGTTCTTCGCCATTCTACTTCGCGCCGGACTGCATGAACCAGTAGAGGGCGATCGCGACGATGATGGCGATCACCAGCGCGAGGCGGATCCACAAGTTGCGTGACGCCGGCGCCGCCGCGGGCTGCGCGACCCTGGCCTCCGGCGGCGTGAGACGCTCGGCAAAGCGGGTGAAAAAATCGTCGGCGATCTTCGCCGCGGCGCCATCGACGAGGCGGGACCCGATCTGCGCGAGCTTGCCTCCCACCTGCGCCTTCACCGTGTAATCGATCCTCGTTGAGCCGTCCTGCGCCGCAAGCGCTACACGCGCTTCGCCGCTGGCGAAGCCGGCGGCACCGCCCTGCCCTTCGAAGCGGATCGTGTACGAGGTGGATGGAACGATGTCGCTCAAACGAACCAATCCCGAGAAGCGCGCGCTGACCGGCCCGACGCGCGCAGTCATCGCCGCTTTCAGCTCGTTATCTCCGCTGCGCTCCAGCGATTCGCAGCCCGGAATGCAGGCCTTCAGCGTTTCCGGGTCGTTGAGCGCAGCCCATGTCGCCTCAACCGGAGCGGGAACCGTGCGTGTGCCCGTCATCTCCATATCGAGTCCTTTGCGCGCTCACGCCGCCCGGCGACCGAGCTCGAAATCCATCTCGGCGCGTCGGCGCAGGGTGCGCGGCTGTGCGAACACGGACGCCAGCTGCTTAAGGCTCTCGAGATTGTGCACCGGCAGGAAATCATCGACGTAAGGAAGCATTGCGCGAATGCCCGCCGGACGCGCTTCGAAGCGGTCGTAACGCAGCAGCGGATTGAGCCAGATCAATCTGCGGCACGACTTGGCGAGCCGCTCCATCTCCGCCGATAACCCATGGCCGACGTCGCTGTCGAGCCCGTCGCTGATAAGAAGGACCACCGCCCCCTGCGCAAGCAACCGCCGCGACCAGCGCCGATTGAATTCGGAAAGACAGGCTCCGATGCGCGTGCCCCCCGCCCAGTCGGACACCGCGGCGCTGACGCGCGCCAGTGCGATGTCGACGTCGCGACGTCTGAGATGGCGCGTGATGTTCGTCAGCCGCGTGCCGAAGAGCAGCGTGTGGACGCGGTCGCGATCGTTGGTGATCGCATGCAGGAAGAAGAGCAGCATTCGCGCGTAGCGATCCATGGAGCCTGAGATGTCGCACAGCACAACGAGCGGTGGCGGACGATGCCGTCTGCGGCGCCAAGCGAGTGGAACGACTGCCCCGCGCGCGGAGGTCATGGCACGAAGGGTTGCGCGCAAATCGACTGCGGTGCCCCGGTCCGCAGCCTGGCTTCGCCGCGTGGGAAGCTCCCGCAGCGGCAGGCGCAGACGTGCCATCATGGCCTTCACCTCGGTGAGCTCCGCCGCGGTCATCGATTCGAAGTCCTTGCTTTGTAGCACTTCGCGCGGCGAGAAGGTGAAGGTCGCGTCGATCGTCGACTCCTGATCGTAGACTTCGCGCTCGGCATCACGCGGCGGCGACAATGCTTCTGCGAGCCGCGCCGGAAGCGGCGCCTCGGCCTCGCTGCGCGGCGTCCGGCCATAGACCTTGGGCAGGAGAAGCTCCATCATGCGCTCGAGGAGCCGCGGATTGCGCCAGAACAGCTCGAAGGCCTGATCGAACAGTGCGGCCTGATCGTGCCGCTCGATCAGCACCGACTCAAGCGCAGCGCGGAAATCTTCGCGCTGCTCGATCCCGACCGCTTCCACTGCTTCCAGCGCGGCGATGACTTTCGCAGGCCCCACCGGCAGCCCCGCGGCGCGCAGCACGCGACAGAAATGCATGATGTTTTCCGCGAGCCGCTCGGGCTTGAACAATCGCGTTACCGAGGCGCTCACGACGCGGGTCCGATCGCCTCGGCTTCCGCGCGCGCTTCGGCCACGAGCTGTGTGGCAACTTCGGGCGTGACGGCGCCGATGTCGTCCTGGTACTTGAGCAGCGCTCCGAGCGTGTTGGCGATCGTCTCCGGATCGAGTGCAAGCCGGTCGAGTGCGACCAGCGCTTCGGCCCAGTCTAGCGTCTCGGCGATACCCGGCGACTTGAAGAGATCCATGGCGCGCAATCGCTGCGTGAACGCGACGACCTCGCGCGAGAGCCGCGCGTCGGCGCCCGGCACCTTGCGCCGCACGATCGCGAGCTCGCGCTGCGCGCTTGGAAAATCGACCCAGTGATAGAGGCAACGCCGCTTGATCGCGTCGTGGATCTCGCGCGTGCGGTTGGAAGTGATGACGACAATAGGTGGCTGTGTCGCCTTGATCGCACCAAGCTCGGGAATTGTCACCTGATATTCCGCCAGCACTTCGAGCAGATACGCTTCGAAGGGCTCGTCGGTGCGGTCCAGCTCGTCGATCAAGAGCACCGGCGCGGCACCGTCGCGCGGCTCGAGCGCCTGCATGATCGGCCGCCGGATGAGGAACCGCTCGGTGAAGATATTGCTCGCCAGCGCTTCACGGTCAACCCTGCCCTGCGCTTCCGCGAGCCGGATCTCGATCATCTGCCGCGGATAGTTCCATTCGTAGACCGCCGAGGCGGTGTCGAGACCTTCGTAGCACTGCAGGCGCACGAGCGAGCGGCCGAGCCCACGCGCGAGGACCTTGGCGATCTCCGTCTTGCCCACGCCCGCTTCGCCTTCGAGAAAGAGCGGCCGTCCCATCTTCAAGGCGAGAAAAACGCTTGTGGCGAGCCTGCGATCGGCGAAATAGTCGTTCTGCTCCAGCAGCGCGAGCACGGCGTCGACGCTGGCGGGTATTTGGGCGGGAGCGGTCATGGCGGTTAGCCGCGTTAACTGACGCGGCGCAGCCGCGCCGTGTTCAATGCGCAGGTGCCTAATTATACGTGAGGGGTTCGCTGGAATCCGCTGCTGGAGACACCATGACTACGTCGATGGTCATCATCTTTCTCCTCGTATACCTGGGCATGTTTCTCGGCGAGGCGGTGTACAACCCGTAGCGAGACACAGCTTGCGTTGACGGCGTTAGTGGAAATCCCTGGAACGTGTAACGAGATTGCCGAGCAGCGCGGTCTGATCGCGCAGGTGTCCGGCGATGAGATGCACGACCTCGCCCTCGCGCTCGAGCGTGCCGTACACGGTGAGCAGGCTCGAGCGAAGCAATTCCTTGCGCTGCCGCTCGGCGAGATCGCGCCAGACGATGACGTTGACCATGCCGGTTTCGTCCTCGAGCGTGACGAAGGTGACGCCGCTTGCGGTGCCTGGGCGCTGGCGGCCGGTGACGAGCCCGGTGACTCGTGCGATGCGTCCGTGCGGTAGCGCTTTCAGCTCCGCCGCAGTGAACATGCGCTGACGCTGCAGGCGTTCGCGCAGCAGCGCCACCGGATGACGCCCGAGCGTCAACCCGAGGCCCGCGTAGTCGGCGACGATATCATCGCCTTCGCCGGGCGGCGCGAGAACAGGTGAAGCTTCGTCGATCGGTGCTTCGTCGAGCACGGGAGGCATGCGCTCGATCCCGGCGACGTCCCAGAGTGCGCTGCAGCGATGGCCGCTCAATGATGCAAGCGCGCCCGCAGCGGCAAGCGCTTCCAGATCGTGGCGATTGAGCTTGGCGCGACGAGCGAGATCGGCGACGTCGTTGAAGGCTCGCGCGCGCCGCGCGGCGACGAGGCGATCGCCTGAGGCTTGCGGGAAGCCTTTGACGAGACAAAGGCCGAGGCGAAGCGCGGGTTGCCCCCCTGCCCGCTGTGTGGATCGCAATTCCATTTCTTCCAGCGTGCACTCCCACTCGCTCACCGTCGCGTCAGCAGGCAATATCGTCACGCCGTGTCGGCGCAAGTCCTGCGTCAACTGCGATGGCGAGTAAAAGCCCATCGGTTGTGAGTTGAGCAGCGCGCAGGTGAACGCCGCCGGCTCGTAGTGCTTGATCCACGAGGAGACGTAGACGAGCAGCGCGAAGCTCGCGCTGTGCGATTCGGGGAAGCCGTAGTCGCCGAAACCCAGGATCTGCTGATAGATCTGCCGTGCGAAAGCTTCTTCGTAGCCGCGCTCGCGCATGCCTTCGACCAGGCGCCGTTCGAAAGGCTCGAGACCTCCCTTCCGCTTCCACGCCGCCATCGAGCGGCGCAGCTGGTCAGACTCGCCCGGCGTGAATCCGGCCGCGACCACCGCGAGCTGCATCACCTGCTCCTGGAAGATCGGCACGCCGAGCGTGCGCTCGAGCACCGTCTTCACCGCCTCGCTCGGATAACTTACCGGCTCCAACCCCTGACGGCGCCTGAGATACGGATGCACCATGCCGCCCTGGATCGGTCCGGGGCGCACGATCGCGACTTCGATCACGAGATCGTAATAGCTCGTCGGTTTCAACCGCGGCAGCATCGCCATCTGTGCGCGCGACTCGATCTGGAACACGCCCACCGTGTCCCCGTGGCCGATCATCTCGTAGACGTTGGGATCTTCAGACGGAACATCGGTAAGCTCGAAAAGTTTGCCGCGTCGAGCAGAAATCAATTCGAGCGCGCGCCGGATCGCCGAGAGCATGCCGAGCGCCAGCACGTCGACCTTGAGCAGCCCCAACGCGTCGAGATCATCCTTGTCCCATTCGATTACCGTGCGCTCGGCCATCGCCGCGTTCTCGACCGGCACCAGCTCCGAAAGCGATCCGCGCGAGATCACGAAGCCTCCGGTATGCTGCGACAAGTGGCGCGGGAAGCCGAGCAACTCGTTCACCAGCGTGAAGAGCTGCTGCATCACGGGACTTCGCGCGTCGAAGCCTTCCTCTTCCACGCGCTGCTTCAACACGCGGCGGCCGTCCCACCAGGTCATCGACTTCGCCAGCCGGTCGACCTGCGACAGATCGAGCCCCAGCGCCTTGCCGACGTCGCGCAGGGCAGAGCGCGGTCGATAGCAGATCACGGTGGCGGTCAGGCCCGCGCGCTCGCGTGTGTACTTCTTGTAGAGGTACTGAATGACTTCCTCGCGCCGCTGATGCTCGAAGTCGACGTCGATGTCCGGCGGCTCGTTGCGCTCGCGCGAGATGAAGCGCTCGAAGAGCATCTCCATGCGCGAGGGATCGACCGCGGTGATGCCGAGGCAGTAGCACACCGCCGAGTTCGCCGCCGAGCCGCGTCCCTGGCAGAGAATCTTGTTGGAGCGGGCAAACTCGACGATATCGTAGACAGTGAGAAAGAACGCTTCGTAGCGTTGCTCGGCGATGAGGGTCAGTTCGTGCTCGATCAACTTGCGCACCTTCGCCCGCGCCGCCTCGCTTGTCGCCTGCGCAGGAAAGCGCTTCTCGAAGCCTGCCTCGGTAAGTCGGCGCAGATACGAGGTCGGCGTCTCGCCGGCAGGCACGATCTCCTCGGGATATTCGTATCGCAGCTCGTCGAGCGAGAAGCGGCAGCGCTCGGCGATGACGAGCGTCTCGGCGAGCCACGCCGGCGGATAGAGCCGTTCGAGCGTGGCGAGCGGGCGCAGATGCCGCTCGCCATTGGAATGCAATGCGTATCCGGCTTGAGCCACCTGCGTCTTCAACCGGATCGCGGTGAGCGTGTCCTGCAGCGCGCGCCGCTCGCGAATGTGCATGTGCACGTCGCCCGCAGCGGTGATCGGCAAACCGGTGGTGGCGGCGAGGGCGATAAGCTTCTCGCATCGTTCTGCGTCATCGGCATCGAGCAAACGCTCCGCCGCAATCCACAGCGCGCTTGGAAAGCGCGTAGCAAGCCAGCGCGCCTCGTCGATGTCGGGCACGCGTCCGGGCAGCCACAGCGCGAGGCAGCCCGCGACACCGTCGGCGATATCGGCCCGGGTGAGGCGATAGCGGCCCTTGACCGCGCTGCGGCGGCCGCGGGTGATGAGCGCGGCGAGACAGCCGTAGCTCGAGCGATCGGTAGCAAGCAGAACGAAGCGCAAGCCGTCGTCGAGATTGAATTCGCTGCCGACGAGAATTCTGAAGCCCCACTTCTTCGCCTCGACGTGCGCCCGCACCATGCCGGCGAGCGAGCACTCGTCGGTGATCGCGAGCGCCGTGTAGTCAAGCTCCTGCGCCCGCGCGACCAGTTCCTCGGGATGCGACGCCCCGCGCAGAAAGGTGAAGTTGGTGATGCAATGCAGTTCGGCGTAGGTCATGCGAATACGCCGTGCACGAACCATTCGCCTCCGCGCTCGCGATAGAGCCACAGCGCTTCGCCGCGCGCGTTGCGGGCGACGAAATAATCGCGGCCGACATCCTTTCCGTCCCACCAGCCGGTCTCGATGCGCTCCGGACCGGAGGTCAGCTTTATCTCCGCCGCTGCGGGATCAACACCGAGCGGCCTGGGCGAGGCGAGTAGCCATAGTGGACGAATCGGTAATGTCATTTCGGGAGGCGACAAATCCGCAGCTCGGCGTGGTGCAGCAGATTCCTTGCTGCCTTCGAAATAGCGCGCTTTAGCGTCAGCGATCAGCTCGGTCTGTCCACTCGATAGCTCCGGGCGATGATCGGCGCAAAGCTCGAGCTTGTGCACTGCATCCTCGCCCAGGCGCGCGCGCAGCCGTTCGATCAATTGCGCTTCGGCTTCGCCGTCCTTGCGCGCGACGGGAAAGAAGTCGCCCTCCTTCGCGCCGAGCAGAGCAAACTCTTCGGAAACGATGCGGATCGCCTCGACCCGGTCGGGCAGCGTTTCGCGCGCCAGCCGCTCGCGCAGCACGTTCATCATGTGTTCGATCTGCCGCGTAGCGGTAAGCCCGACGACGATCGACGTCGGTGCGACGTCCTCGTGCACGAGATCGCAGCGCAGGCGCGTGACGCCCGTGCCGCGTCCGTGCAGGAAGCCGGCCAGCTCAGCGACGAGCCGCTTGACGCCGAACAGCAGCGATTCGTTTTCCTCGATGGGCGCGGGCAGTTCGAGCTGCCCGTGATAGCGCTCGGGCGGCACGAAGAGCAGTCGCGGATCGGTTTGCACAGCGAGCGCGCGGTCGATCTCGTCGAGCAGCGGCTGGCCGAAGCGCCGAGCGACGCCTTCGCGCGGCAGCGCGATCAACTCGCCCAGGGTGCGCACGCCGATCCCGGAGAGCGTGTCGAGCGCAGGCTGTGCGCTCTCGAGCAGCGTGACCGGCAGCCCCGAAAGCTTGCGCGTCCAATCGGTTTCGTCTTCGACAACGATCGCGCGGCCGGCGCGAGCGAGAAGACTTGCCGCCCCGGCGGTCGGCGCGGTCGCGGCGACGGCGGAGAAGCCGATCGCCGCCAGACCGGCATCGATGCGGTTTAAAAGTTTTTCGAGTCCGCCAAAGTAGTTCAGGCCGGCGGCGATCTCCAGGAGCACGGAGGCTGGCGGCTCGATCGCGATGGTCGAAGTCCACTGTCCCGCCCACAGGGCGATGCTTTTCAGCGCATTGGCTTCCGCGCGCTCGTCGCGCAGATGGATCGCGATCTCAGGATCGAGCGCGAGCGCCGCGGCGATGGAAAGACCTGGAACGATGCCGCGCTTGCGCGCCGCGTCGTTCGCCGCGACAACGTCCGGACGATGGCTCGCGCTCGACACCACGGCGGGCGCTTTGCGCGCCGTGCCGCGCGCGAAGACGGCGAGCGGCAGATCGGGAAAATGAAGGCAAGTCCAGAGCATCCCGGAAGATCATCGCGAGCAGCACGAGCCCCGCGAATCCGGCCTTGGCACTCGCCGCACTTCGTCGGCCCGGGCAAGCGCGCGATTCCAGATTCGCACCTCGCGGCCATCAACCGGATAGCGGCGATTGAAAACCGGAGATGGACCCGGTTTCTCCAAAACCGAGGACAGAGCCGGTTTCTTCAAAACAGGGGACAACCCGCGTTTTCGAGTCGTCATTCCGAGGAGCCCGGAGCGTGACGAGGAATCTGCCGGCGAGGTCGAACCTCGAGATGACAAGGTTCCCAAATCGAGAAGCAACGGAGCGCTCATCACGCCGCCGCGACGCTTGAATACGTCCACGCACAGGCGCGCTCCCGCGGGCGAGAGTCGAATACGCAGCGGTGCGGGCGACGGCTGCGCAGCGCGCGCGGTGCTCGCGAACACAAACGTCAGTGTCTCGCCTTCCTGCGCCGCGACCTGGAGTCTGCGCAGGCGTTGCTCGGCAAGCGAGCCCGGCCAGAACAGTAGCGCACCCGTGCTTTTGGCGCGCAGCACCTGCTCGGCCGCCCACCAGCGGTGCTTGTCCTCGGCAGCGACGATGACGATCATCCGTCCCGGATCGATGCCGGCGGCGGCGAATGCGGGCGCATGCGGAGGATGCGGCGGCGCGACCAGCACGACCGATTCTCCGCCCTGCGCGAGATGCGCAAGCGCGGGCAGCAGCAGCCGCAGCTCGCCGATCCCCTCTTCGTCCATCAGGAGCTCCGTCAGCGCAGTCTGTGGCCATCCGCCGCCGGGAAGCGCCCGGTCCAGCTCGACGAATCCGCTCGGCACGGTCTGCTCGCTGCGCGCCAGTTGATCGCCGCGCCAGAGCAGCGGGTTGTGCAGCAGTTCGGCGAGCGCGGGTTTCATGCGACACTTGGCGCCGCAGACCCAAGCCCACCCAGCAAGCCGGGCGGGCTTCGGTCAGACAGGAAGGGTCATTCTATCGAACGATCGTTCGATGTCAAGCATGGCCACGCAACCCGTCCCGCCGCAAAGCGACCCCGCCGTCCTGAGCCTCATCGGCAACACGCCGCTGGTCGAAATCACTCGCCTCGATACCGGCAGCTGCCACCTCTTCGTCAAGCTGGAAGGCCAGAATCCCGGCGGCTCGATCAAGGACCGCATCGCGCTTTCCATGATCGACGCCGCCGAGCGTGATGGACGGCTGAAACCAGGCGGTACCGTCGTGGAAGCTACAGCAGGCAACACCGGGCTGGGGCTGGCGCTGGTGGCTCGCGCCAAGGGCTATCGCGTGCTGCTCGTGATCCCCGACAAGATGTCGGCGGAGAAAGTGCTGCATCTGAAAGCGCTCGGTGCGGAGATCCGCATGACGCGATCGGACGTGAACAAGGGCCACCCCGAGTATTACCAGGACATGGCGCAGCGACTCGCGTCAGAGATCCCGGGCGCGTTCTACGTGAATCAGTTCGGCAATCCGGCGAATCCGATCGCACACGAGCGCACCACGGGACCCGAGATCTGGGAACAGATGCAGCATCGGGTTGACGCTGTCGTCTGCGGCGTGGGCTCGGGCGGCACGATCACCGGCCTCTCGCGGTTTTTCGCGCGCGTGAGCTCCGCAACGGAGATGGTGCTGGCTGATCCCGCGGGCTCGGTGCTGGCGCCCTACGTCGAGACGGGCAAGGTGACCAGGGCGGGCTCCTGGGTGGTCGAGGGCATCGGCGAAGATTTCATTCCGCCGATCGCCGATCTCTCGCGCGTGAAGAAGGCGTATTCGATTCCCGATGCGGAGAGCCTCGCCACCGCGCGCGAGCTGTTGAAGAGCGAGCTGATCCTCGGCGGCTCGTCAGCGGGAACGCTCATCGCCGCAGCGCTGCGGTATTGTCGCGAGCAATCCGAATCGAAGCGTGTCGTGAGCTTCGTTCCGGACACCGGCAGCAAGTACCTCTCGAAAATGTATAACGACTTCTGGATGGTCGACCAGGGATTCCTTCAGCTCCCGCGTTACGGCGACCTGCGCGACCTCGTCACCCGGCGCTTCGAGCAAGGAGCGATCGTGTCGGTCGGTAGGGAAGACACCCTGCTCACCGCATTTCAGCGCATGCGGATGTCCGACGTTTCGCAGGTGCCTGTGCTCAGAAGTGACAAGGTGGTCGGCATTCTCGACGAATCCGACGTGCTGCTGCACGTCTACCAGAAACCGGAGCGCTTCCGCGATAAGGTCGCGACCGCGATGACGCAGCGGCTGGAGACGCTGGATCCCGGTGCCGGCCTCAACGAGCTGCTTGGCGTCCTGAACAAGGACCGCGTCGCGATCATCGTCAAGGACGGCCACTTCTTTGGACTGATTACGCGTTACGATCTGCTTACTTACCTGCGGAGAAGCCTGCCGTGAACGATTCGACAGCCAAGAGCACCGTCAAGGCACAAGAGGGATTCGCGACGCGGGCGATCCATGCCGGGCAGGAGCCCGATCCCTCGACCGGCGCGATCATGACGCCGATCTACGCCACCTCGACTTACGTACAGTCGAGCCCCGGCGTACACAAGGGCTACGATTACGCGCGCACGGCCAATCCGACCCGCTCCGCGCTGGAAGCCTGCGTCGCGGACCTGGAGAGCGGCGCGCGCGGATACGCCTTTGCTTCGGGGCTCGCCGGTATGGCGACCGTGCTCGATGCGCTCGACGCGGGATCGCACCTCGTTGCGAGCGACGATCTCTACGGCGGGACCTACAGGCTGTTCGAGAACGTGCGCAAGCGCTCGGCGAACTTGAGCACGAGCTTCGTCGACATGTCCGATCCCGGGCGACTCGCGGCCGCGATCAAGCCCGAAACGAAAATGATCTGGATCGAGACGCCGAGCAATCCGCTGCTCAAGCTGATCGATTTCGGCGCCGTGGCGAAGGTCGCGCGCGAGCGCAAGCTGCTCGCGGTCGCCGACAACACTTTCGCGAGCCCGTGGATCCAGCGTCCGCTGGAGCACGGCTTCGACATCGTCGTGCATTCGGCAACCAAGTATCTCAACGGGCACTCCGATATCATCGGCGGCGTGGTCGTGATCAGTGGCGAGGCACGGCTTGGACCGTTGGCGGAGCGGCTGGCATATCTGCAGAACGCGGTCGGCGGCGTTATCGGCCCGTTCGACAGCTTCCTTGCGCTGCGCGGCCTGAAGACGCTCGCGCTGCGCATGGAGCGGCACTGCGCGAACGCGCTCGAACTCGCTCAATGGCTCGCGACACAACGCGAAGTCGCGCAGGTCTATTACCCTGGACTACCTTCGCATCCGCAGCACACGCTGGCGAAACGGCAGATGCGCGCCTTCGGCGGCATGGTAACGATGCGCCTGAAAACCGATCTCGCCGGAACGAAGCGCTTTCTCGAGCGTTGCCGTCTCTTCGCACTTGCGGAAAGCCTCGGTGGAGTCGAAAGCCTGATCGAGCATCCCGCCCTGATGACGCACGGCTCAATTCCGGAGATGCAGCGCGCGGCATTGGGCATCGACGACGCGCTGGTGCGCCTTTCGGTCGGCATCGAGGACGTCGATGACCTGCGCCGGGACCTGCGCGAAGCGCTCGACGCGATCTAATCGAAATGCAGAAGGAAGTAAGGCTCCGGGACCTTGCCGATCCGGTCGGCTTCGCGCATATGGCAAGCCAGATGGAGCGTGTGATGGAGCGCATCGCCGCGCAGGATGGCGAGCGGCTCGAGCAGATCCTGGAATCAAATGCCGTATCGCCAAGCGATCGCTGGCGGATGGCGATCGCACCCCACGACGACTACGCCTACGCCGGCTTCATGTATCCGCTGGTGTTGCGAAACGTCCGCGCCCCGACCGTCATCATCTTCGGCGTGGCTCACAGGGCACGCCAGCTCGGGCTCGAAGACCAGCTCGTATTCGACAGCTTCACGCACTGGCGCGGACCGTACGGGGACATCGCGGTCTCGCCATTGCGCGCGAAGATCATGGCGCAACTTCCCGAGGGCAGCTATCGGGTCAGCGACGAGATGCAGCAGATGGAGCACTCGGTAGAAGCCAAGCTCCCCTTTCTGCAACGCGCCAACCGCAGGGTGCAATTCGTGCCGATCCTCGTCCCCTACATGTCCTTCTGGCGGATGAGCGAGTTGGCGCTGCCGCTTGCACGCGCGGTTACTGCGATCATGCGCGACGAACAACTCGACTGGGGAACGGACGTTGCGCTCGTCTCATCGACCGACGCGGTCCACTACGGCGACGAAGGTTGGGGGGACAGGAACTTCGCGTTTTACGGAAGCGACGAAAGAGGCTACGCCAGGGCGGTCCAGCATGAGCAGCGCATCATGAGCGACTGCTTCGACGGGGAGTTGCACCCCGAACGGATCGAGCGCTTCACCCGCTACACGCTCGCGGACCACGATCATCGCGAATACAAGTGGACCTGGTGCGGTCGCTACTCGGTTCCCTTCGGGCTGCTCACTGCATGGCATCTGCAGCAGTTGTTGCGTGCGCGACCGCTCGACGGGACGATCCTCGGCTACGCAACTTCACTCGAAGGCCAGTGCATCGAGGTGGACGACCTCGACGGCATGGGCGTTACCGCGCCAGCGACGCTGCGCCACTGGGTTGGCTACGCGGCGGTCGGATTCCGCTAATCAGTCACTCGGCGAGCATCTCGCCCGACCCGCCGAAATCCTTCGGGAAGTCCTTGAGCTTAGGCAAGCCGTCCTTCACGCGCAGCACGGTCTCCTGATAGTGCACATGCAAGCCGGGCTTGAACTGCAGGCTCGGAATCAGCGGCGCATACACGTCGACGAGACCCATGGTCGGGTGCTCGCCGTAGAGATGTCCCCCGCAGAGCTTGCACCACTTGCGGTGTGTCTGCGGGTTCTTGCTGTACGAGCCCACGTGCTCTGCGCCGCGGGTGATGCGAAACGACTCGGGCTTCCAGAGCGAGAAGGCGTTCACCGGCCCCGCCGACCAGTGCCGGCACGACTCGCAATGACAGTAGCCCATCGCGGCCGGCTCACCGGTGACGACGAATTGAACTGCTCCGCAAAAGCACGACCCGTTATGACTGCCTGCGCTCGCCATGGTGCACCTCCTGTGAAGGTCTGCGGCCGAATAAACTCGACCTACGCCATCGCCGCGACGGCCCTCGAGGCCAACACAGAAACGAGGTGCGCGCGATATTCCGCCGAGCCGTGCAAATCGCTGTTGAGATGCCCAGCGAAGATCTTCACCGCTTTCGCCGCATCCGCCGTGAAGCTCTTCGCGAGCGCGTCCTCGATCGGCTTCGCGCGATGCACGTGCGGCGCCGCGCCGGTCACCGCGACGCGAACCCCGGTTCCTGTTTGCGCGACGAACACACCGACCAGTGCGAAGCGCGACGCCGGCTGCGGGAACTTGACGTAGGCGGCTTTCTTCGGCGCCGGGAAGCTCACTGAAGTGATGATCTCGTCGTCGGCAAGTGCGGTCTCGTACATGCCCTTGAAGAAATCGTCGGCTGCGATCTTGCGCTTGTTGGTATGCACGGTGGCGCCCAAGCCGACGACTGCCGCCGGATAATCCGCCGCCGGATCGTTGTTGGCGAGCGAGCCGCCGATGGTGCCGCGATTGCGGACCTGGCGATCGCCGATGCTCTCCGCCAGCGCGGCCAGCGCGGGAATCGCCTGCTTCACCACCGGTGACGACGCGACCTCGGCGTGTGTCGTAAGCGCGCCGATCACCACCGCGTCGCCGTCCTTCTTGATCCCTTTCAGCTCGGCGATGCCTGAGAGATCGACGATCGTTCCGGGATTGGCGAGCCGCAGCTTCATCGCGCCGACCAGGCTTTGCCCGCCGGCGAGCGCCTTCCCGCCCTTCGCGAGCGCCGACGCCGCATCGGCCACCGACTTCGCGCGCTGATATTCGAATGCGTACATGATGGTCTCCGATTTCGTTGCGTCAGTGCTTGACCGCCTGGATCGCGCTCCAAATGCGATGCGGCGTCGCGGGCATGTCGATGCTCTTGACGCCTACCGTCGACAGCGCGTCGTGCACGGCGTTCATGAGCGCTGCCGGCGCGCCGATCGCCCCAGCTTCGCCGCAACCCTTCGCGCCGAGCGGATTGTGCGTGCAAGGCGTCACCTTGGTCGCGACCTTGAACGACGGCAGATCGTCGGCGCGCGGCAACGCGTAGTCCATGTAGCTGCCGGTAAGGAGCTGCCCGCTCTCCTTGTCGTACACGCAGCACTCGAGCAGCGCCTGCCCGATGCCCTGCGCGAGCCCGCCGTGCACCTGGCCTTCGACGATCATCGGATTGATGATGTTGCCGAAGTCGTCGCAGGCGGAGAAGCTGGCGATCTTCACCTGTCCGGTGTCGGGATCGACCTCCACTTCGCAGATATGCGTGCCTGCCGGGAATGTGAAGTTGGTCGGATCGTAGAAAGCGGTTTCGTCCAGGCCGGGCTCCAGCTTGTCGAGCGGATAGTTATGCGGCACGTAGGCCGCCAGCGCGACTTCGCCGAAGGCCTTGCTCCGATCGGTGCCGGCGACGGTGAACTTGCCATCCTTGAACTCGATGTCGGCTTCGGCGGCCTCGAGCAGATGTGCCGCGATCTTCTTTCCCTTCGTGACGATCTTGTCCAGCGCCTTCATGATCGCCGTGCCGCCGACCGCGAGCGAGCGTGAGCCGTAAGTGCCCATGCCGAACGGAATCCGACCCGTGTCGCCGTGGACGATCTCGACGTTCTCGATCGGAATGCCGAGCCGGCTCGACACCACCTGCGCGAAGGTCGTCTCGTGACCCTGACCGTGGCTGTGCGAGCCGGTGAATACCGTCACGCCGCCGGTCGGATTGACACGGACCTCGCCCGCTTCGTACAGGCCTGCGCGCGCGCCGAGCGCACCTGCGATGTTCGACGGCGCGATGCCGCAGGCTTCGATATACGAGGAATAGCCGAGCCCTCGCAGCTTGCCGCGCTTGGCAGCTTCCGCCTTGCGTGCAGGAAAGCCTTTCACGTCGGCGATCTTCATCGCTTCGTCGAGACAGGCGTCGTACCCGCCGGTGTCGTAGAGCAGTGCGACCGGGGTCTGGTACGGGAAGCTGCGGATAAAGTTGCGACGGCGAATCTCGTCCTGCGCGATCCCCATCTCGGCTGCAGCCGCATGCACCAGCCGCTCGACGACGAAGGTCGCTTCGGGCCGCCCTGCCCCGCGATATGCATCGACCGGCGCCGTGTTGGTAAACGCGGCGGTGACTTCGCAATAGATCACCGGCGTCGTGTACTGCCCTGCCAGCAAGGTTGCGTAAAGAATCGTGGGAATGCACGAGGCGAAAGTCGAGAGGTACGCGCCCATCGCCGCGGTGGTATGCACGCGCATGGCGAGGAACTTGCCATCCTTGTCGAGCGCGAGCTCGGCACGCGTCACATGATCGCGGCCGTGCGCGTCGGCCAGGAAGGATTCGCTGCGCTCCGCGGTCCACTTGATCGGCCGGTTAACGCGTTTCGACGCCCAGACCATCGCGGTCTCTTCGGGATACAGATAGATCTTGGAGCCGAAGCCGCCGCCAACATCGGGCGCGATCACGCGTACCTTCGTTTCTGGCAGCCCAAGCACGAACGCGGTCATCAGCAGCCGCTCGACGTGCGGATTCTGGCTGGTGACGTAGAGCGTGTAGCTGTCGTCGGCGCGCGCATAGGTGGCTACTGCCGCGCGCGGCTCGATCGCGTTCGGTATGAGCCGGTTGTTGACGATGTCGAGCTTGGTGACGTGCGCAGCCTTGGCGAACGCCGCATCGACCGCAGCCTTGTCACCCAGCGCCCAGGTGTAGCACTTGTTGCCTGGCGCACCGTCGTGAATCTGCGGCGCACCTGACTTCAGCGCATCGACCGTATTGACGACGGCAGGCAGCACGTCGTAGTCGACGTTGACGAGCTCCGCGGCGTCCTTCGCCTGCTCCGGCGTTTCGGCAATGACCACCGCGACGGGGTCGCCGACATAGCGCACCTTCCCCTGCGCCAGCACGGGATGCGGCGGTTCCTTCATCGGCTGGCCGTCGGTGCCGGTGATGAGCCAGCCGCAGGGCAGGCCGTTGACGCCGGTGAGGTCGTCGCCGGTGTAGATCGCGACGACCCCGGGCGCCGACTTCGCCTTCGACGCGTCGATCTTGCGGATCTTCGCGTGCGCGTGCGGCGAGCGCAGGAAAAACGCATGCGTGTGGTGCGGCGGATTGACGTCGTCGGTGTACTGTCCCGCGCCCGTGAGAAAGCGCACGTCCTCTTTGCGCCGGATCGATTGGCCGATCGTGTTGAGGTCGCTCATCGCTATCTCCTCATGGCCGCGGCGCCCTGCTGCACCGCCTTGACGATGTTCTGATACCCGGTGCAGCGGCACAGGTTGCCCTCGAGCCCCTCGCGGATCGCGTTTTCGTCGGCGCTGGGGTGGCGCTGCACCAGATCGATCGCGCTCATCACCATGCCCGGCGTGCAGAAGCCGCATTGCAGCCCGTGGCATTCCTTGAATGCCGCCTGCATCGGATGCATCGCCCCGTCGGTCGCGAGGCCTTCGATGGTCGTGACCTTCGACCCGTTCGCCTGCGCGGCGAGGATCGTGCACGCCTTGACCGCGTTACCGTCGATCAGGATCGTGCAGGCCCCGCACTGGCCCGTGTCGCAGCCGACGTGCGTGCCCGTGAGAGCGAGGTTGTTGCGGATGAATTCGACCAGCAGCGTGCGCGGATCGACGTCAGCGGTCACTGCCTTGCCGTTGACGGTGAGCGATAGCGGAACGGACACGACGGCCTCCTACGGGGGATCGGGGAAGGGATTGGTTGGATCGGAACGGTGCGAAAGCGACCAGCAGGAAAAGAATACTCCGCGCCGAAGGCGACGGCAACGTGACACGGCGGCACGGCGAGCCTACCAGTTCCGCCAGACCGTGGTGATCCCGGCGCCGCTAAACTGCCCGTGCTCGCCGATGAACACCTCCGTCCCGAGCCCGGCCAAGGCCTCGCAGACCACGAGCATCGCCGTCATCGCGGCCACATTCGCCACAGCAGGCCATCGCGCAGCACCCATTGATGGTGCAGCGTCGCAAGGAGGTGGATGGCGATTGCCGCGACCAGCATCCAGCTCGTCGCGAGATGCACGACGCTGCACAGTTCCTTGAGGGCGGGGTTGGCGGCGGTCCAGGCGGGCAGCAGGACTCCGAAGAACTTCACCGGGAAGCCGCTCGTAGCCGATCCCAGATAACCGCTGAAGGCGACGGCGAACATAAGCGCATAGAGGAGCCCGTGCACCGCTCGCGCCGACCAAGCCTGCCACGCCGGCAGCGGCGGCAGCTCGGGTGGACGGTGCGATGCCCGCCAAGCAAGCCGCAGGAGCATCAGCAGCAGAACGCTGAGCCCTAGCGACTTGTGCAGGTTGTACGCGTCGGCGCGAGGTCCGACCGGATCCTTGGGGATCACCTGCATCCACCATCCGAGTACGACGAGGCCGACGACGGCTGCAGCAGTCATCCAATGCAATGCAATGACGGTCAGCGGGTATCGCGGCGTGCGCTCGACACCAGGCATGGACGCGGGCTCGTAGTGGATGGCCGCTAAAAGATAAGCGCGCAGCAAGCGCGCCGTCAATTCGGCTCTCCCAAACCGCTCTTGGGGCTGTGGTATCGTCGGCCGCCAGCAATTCGGACCATGTGATGATGCGCCCTCCCACCACGCCGGCGACGATCGCTGTGCTGCTCGGTGGTCTCGCAGGCCTCGCCCCGTTCGCGCTGGACACCTACCTGCCGGGATTCCCGGAAATTGCGATCTCCCTTGCTGCCACGCGCGCCACGGTCCAGCAATCGCTCACCAGCTACCTCGCGCCCTATGCCGCGATGATGCTCGTGCACGGGCCGCTGTCGGACCGCTACGGGCGGCGCAGAACGATCATGGTCGCACTGCTGGTCTTTTGCGCTGGGAGTTTGGGATGTGCGACGGCACAGAGTATCGAGGCGTTTTTCGCCTTTCGGATGCTCCAGGGCCTCTCGGTGGGAGCGACTACGGTCGTAGGCCGTGCCTTGGTCCGCGACCTGTTCGAAGGCGCGGCCGCCCAGCGCCAGTTTGCGCTGGTCAATCTGGCTTTCACTCTCGCTCCCGCCGTCGCGCCTATCCTCGGCGGCTATTTGCTCACCATCGCCGGGTGGCGATCGATCTTCTGGTTCCTGTTGCTCTATCCCCTCATCTTGCTGATGGTCTGCTGGCGCTGGCTTCCTGAAACGCTTCCACGAGAAAGGCGCGTCCTGCTGCAGCCCGTGCTGCTCGTGCGCAATCTCGTCACTCTGGTGGAAAAGCCCGTGCTCGGCGCACTGGTGCTGATGATGGCCGCGAGCTTCTGTGGCTTCTTCGGTTACGTCCTCGCGGCGCCTGCATTCGTGCGCGATCTGCTCGGGCTCAGGCCCACCGAGTTCGCCTGGCTGTTTCTCGCCACCGCCTGCGGCACTTTGTTGGGGTCGTACTGGGCCACCCGTCGAGCGGGAGCAAGACCCCCGGCCGCGACCATCGTGTTGGGGCTGTCGCTCGCCGCAGCAGCCGCGGTAGCGAATCTCGCTTATCACTCTGTCCTCGCACCGGCGCTACCCTGGAGCGTGCTTCCGCTCACGGTCTATTGCTGCGGTTACGCACTCATGCTGCCGAGCGCGACTCTTCTGATCCTCGACTCGTCGTCTCTGCCGCGAGGAGCGACATCATCGTTGCAAGGCTTCATCCAGATCGCGTGCGCGACGCTCACCTCCGCGCTCGTCGTCCCATTCGTCGTGCGCTCGGCGCTCTGGCTCGCAGCGTCGATGCTCGCTTGTTGGGCGGTGTCCGTCCTATGCTGGGTCGCGGCGCGCCGCGGGTCGGCTACATCTCGTCGTTGAGTAGCCTGCCGTGCGTGTGTCGCGGCATCCGCCGGACATGTCAACGGACATTTGCCAAACATTGACCGGATCAACCTGCGTCCCAGATAATGGAATCGCTCCGCTAGGCGGCCTTAATCAGATGCCGAACGATGCGGGTCGAAAACAATTCTGGAGATAGCCATGAAATGGTCTAAACCGTCCTTTGAAGACATCCGCTTCGGCTTCGAAATCACGATGTACATCGCCACGCGATAGGTATGTGGCGCGGCGCTTCGCTCCGCATGCCGGCCAGGCGCCGTTTTTGTGCGTATCAAAATACTCGGGTCTGCAGCGGGCGGCGGCTTCCCGCAATGGAATTGCAACTGCCGCAACTGCGCAGGCGTTCGCGCTGGCACCCTTCGAGCGCGGCCCCGTAGCCAATCCTCGATAGCAGTAAGCGGCAACGGTGAGCGCTGGGCGCTCTGCAATGCTTCGCCCGACGTCCTTGCACAGATTGTCGCAACCCCCGAGCTACAGGCGCGAGGGGTGCTGCGCGGCTCTGGAATCGCCGCGGTCGCATTGACCGACGGCCAGATCGATCACGCTGCGGGCCTGCTGCTACTGCGAGAAGGCGAGCGACTCTCCGTCTACAGCACCACACTGGTACGCGACGACCTCATGGAAGGCTTTCCGGTTTTACGGCTGCTCGATCACTTCTGCGGAGTCGATTGGCACTCGATCGGCCTCGACGGAGAATGGTTTCAGCTCTCTGGAGTCGACGGGATCGAGCTGCGGGCGCTGCCGCTCGGGAGCAAGCCCCCACCCTTCTCCCCGAGACGGGACGCGCCGTTGCCCGGCGACAATATCGGCTTCTTGATCCGTGATCGGGCCTCCAAACGCAGCGCCTTCTATGCGCCCGGGCTCGGATCGATCGACGATCGCGTCACGCGCGAGGTGAAGGACGTCGACTGTCTACTGGTGGACGGAACCTTCTGGACCGACGACGAAATGATCAAGATGGGAGTCGGCCGCAAGCGTGCACGCGAAATCGGGCATCTCCCACAATCCGGGCCTGGCGGAATGATTGAGTGGCTAAGCACCTTTCCGAATGCACGTCGTATCCTCATCCACATCAACAATACCAATCCGATCCTCGACGAAAACTCTGAGGAGCGGCGCACGTTAGAGCACGACAGTATCGAAGTAGCCTTCGACGGCATGGAGCTCGCCTTGTGAGCGCTGTCCTCGACCGCGAGGCGTTCGAGGCCAGCCTGCGAGCCCTTGGCGATCGCTACCACATACATCATCCGTTCAACAAGCGCATGGCGAACGGGCTCGCCTCCCCGCCCCAGATCCGCGGCTGGGTGGCGAACCGTTACTACTATCAAGTTTGCATTCCAATCAAGGACGCGGCGATGCTCTCGAACTGCCCGGATCGCGAAGTCCGCCGCGAGTGGATCCAGCGTATCCTCGACCATGACGGTCGCAGCGGCGATGAAGGCGGGATCGAGGCCTGGATCCAGCTTGGGGAGGCCGTAGGGTTTTCGCGCGCCGAGATCACGTCGCTGCGGCATGTCGTACCCGGGGTGCGTTTCGCGGTCGATGCCTACGTGAACTTCGCCCGCACGCGTCCTTGGCAGGAAACCGTCTGTGCGTCGCTCACGGAAATGTTTGCGCCCAAGATTCACGAGCAGCGTCTTGCCAACTGGCCGCAGCATTATCCGTGGATCGACCCCAAAGGCTTCGCCTATTTCCGGACTCGCCTCTCCGAAGCGCGCCGTGACGTGGACCATGGCCTTGCTCTGACCCTCGACTACTTCAATACTCGCACGTTGCAAGAGCGGGCACGCGAGATCCTCCGTTTCAAGCTCGATGTGCTCTGGAGCATGCTCGACGCGATCCAGACCGCGTACCCCGACGAGGCCTCGTCGGCGGTGGAGGCAGCGCATGGCTGAGATCGCCCTCGAAGCACAGCCCCGGCTGCGCTCGCTCTATCGCATGCAATGGGAGGAGACGCAGAAGTCCTGGGTGCTTTTGTATCCGGAGGGGATGGTGCGTCTGAACGGACCGGCGGCCGAAATCCTCAGACGATGTGACGGGTCGACGAAGGTAGCGATTCTGATCGCCGATCTCGAGCGCGCGTTCAAAGCCACCGGCTTGCATAGCGACGTGCACGAATTCCTGACCGAGGCCGAACGCCGTGGCTGGATCGAATTCGCACAGTAAAGCCGGGCAACCCGGGCCGCCATTGTGGCTCCTCGCGGAGCTCACGTATCGCTGCCCGCTGCATTGCGTGTACTGCTCGAATCCGCTCGACTTTGCCGCGGTCGAGGACGAGCTCACCACCGAGGAATGGAAACGAGTCATGCGCGAGGCGCGCGCGCTCGGAGCGGTTCAGCTCGGCTTCTCCGGCGGCGAGCCTTTGCAACGCGACGATCTCGCGGCGCTGGTCGCCGAGGGCCACGAGCTCGGCTACTACACCAACCTTATCACTTCGGGCGTCGGCTTGAACGAGGAGCGCACGCGGCAACTCAAGTCTGCCGGCCTCGATCACATCCAGGTCTCATTTCAGGACTCGACCAAGGAGGTCAACGACTTCCTGTCGAGCACGCGAACCTTCGATCTCAAGCTCAAGGTCGCGCGGTTGGTCAAGGCACACGGTTATCCGATGGTGCTCAATGTCGTGCTTTCCCGGCTCAACATCGATCACATCGACCGAATCATCGACATGGCGCTCGCGCTGGAGGCCGATTTTCTCGAGCTCGCCAATACGCAATACTACGGCTGGGCGTATCTCAATCGCGACCATTTGCTGCCGAGCCGGGAGCAGATCGAGCGCGCCGAGCGCGTCACGCGCGAATACCGCGAACGGATTGGCGACCGCATGAAAATCTTCTTCGTGGTCCCGGACTATTACGCGGATCGCCCGAAGGCGTGCATGAACGGCTGGGGCTCGGTATTCTTGAACATCGCGCCTGACGGCGTCGCGCTCCCGTGCCAGGCCGCGCGCATGCTTCCCGGGCTCGAGTTTCCGAACGTTCGCGAGGCGAGCATCCGCGGGATCTGGACCGATTCGCCGGCGTTCAACGCCTATCGCGGCGAGGAGTGGATGCGCGAGCCGTGCCGATCCTGCCCCGAGCGAACCCGCGATTTCGGAGGATGCCGTTGTCAGGCATACATGTTGACCGGCGAAGCGGCGAACGCCGATCCGGTGTGCGCCCTGTCGCCGGACCACGCACGCGTGACCGATGTTGTGGCGCGTGCGCAACAGGCGGCGCCCCCAGCCACGCGGCCGATCGTATTCCGAGAGCGCGCCAATTCGCGCGTCGTGGTCCGCGGGTGACGTAGCACGAGAATGGTTCGAGGACGAGACAACATGACTGCATTCCAGCACCTCATCGCTATGGTTACGACGCTCGCCTGCACCGCCGCGCTCGGTGCGCCGCTTGCCTACGTACCCAACGAGGGCGGCGCGAGCGTATCGGTCATCGACACCGCTTCCGACAAAGTCGTGAAAACGCTCAAGGTGGGCACACGGCCGCGCGGCGTGGCCGTGTCGCTCGACGGCAAGAAGCTCTACATCAGCGATCAGAACAGCAATTCGCTGCTCACGGTCGACACGCAAAACGGCGAGACCATCGTGCGCACCAAGCTCGGCGATTCGCCCGAAGGCATCTACCTCTCGGCCGACGGCAAATGGCTCGCCGCCGCGATCGAGGAGAACAATCAGGCGCTCCTCATCGACACGGCTACGGGACAGGTCGCGCGGCGCATCGCGATGCGCGGCAAGAATCCGGAGCACACGGTGTTCAGCCCCGACGGCAAGTGGCTCTACGTGAGCAGCGAGGAGGCGGACAGCGTCGACATCGTCGATCTTGCGAAGAACGAGGTCGTGAAGTCCGTCAAGGTAGGTGATCGCCCGCGCGGTATCGGGTTCCTTCCCGACGGTAGCCGCGCCTACGTCGCGGCGGAAAATGCCGACATGGTGAACGTGTTCGACGTTGCCACGCAGGAGGTTGTCGCGCGCATCAAGGCGGGCAGCCGCTCCAATGGCGTCACCGTTCACCCGAACGGAAAGCGCGTGTACGTCAGTTCCGGCGGCGAAGGAACGGTTCAGGTGATCGACGTAGCGAGCAACACGATCGTTGCAAAGATTCCCGTCGGCAGGCGTCCCTGGAACATGGCCATCACGCCGGACGGGAAGAAGCTTTACGTAGCATGCGGGCGCTCGAACGCCGTGGCAGTGATCGACACCGAGACCAACAGCAAGATCGCGGACATCCCTGTGGGCGAGCTGCCGTGGGGTGTCGCGATTCGATAATCGCGTCGACCAACAGCCGTCGTCGTCGCGCGAGTCAACGCTGGCTGTTGACCGTCGTTCTGGCCGGCCTCGCTGCGCCATGCGCGCGCGCCGACAATCCCGCCGAGGTTTTCGAACTCCCGGAAGTCGAGGTGATCGGCACTACGTTGTTGCCGGGACTCGGCACCGCGCTGAAGGATGTGCCCGCCAACGTGCAGACCTTCGGCCGCCGCGACTTCGACCGCCAGCGCCCGCTCGATCTCACCGACTTCCTCGGCGCCAACGCCAACAGCGTCGGCGTCGGCGCGGCGCAGGGCAACGCGTATCAGCAGGACATCAACTTCCGCGGCTTCACCGCCTCGCCGCTCCTCGGCTCCGCGCAGGGACTGTCCGTGTTCCAGGACGGTGTACGCATCAACGAAGCCTTCGGCGATGTCGTCAACTGGGATCTCGTGCCCCGCTCGGCGATCTCCAGCGTACAGCTGATTCCCGGCTCCAACCCCGTGTTCGGGCTCAACACCCTGGGCGGCGCCCTGGCGATCTATACGCGTAGCGGCGCTCAGCACCCGGGAGCAGCCCTCGAGCTGTCCGCCGGATCGTTCGGGCGCAAGACGGCCGAGTTCGAATACGGCGGCCAGCACGATCGCCTCGATTATTACCTCACCGGCAACTTCTCCGAAGAGCGCGGGTGGGCCGAGCACAACCCGAGCCGCGTGAAGCAGCTCTTCGGGAAGGTGGGCTACCAGGACGACATCACGGATCTCGATGTTGCGCTCACGCTCGCCGACAACACACTCCAGGGAACGCAGACGCTGCCGCGAGCCTGGCTGGACACGCCGCGCGAGGCCTACACCTATCCGGACACCAACGAGAACCGGCTGGTCTTCGTTACCGCCAAGGGGAGCCGTTTTCTCACCGAATCGCTGCTGCTCGGCGCCAACGCGTACTACCGCGATTACCGCAACGACAACATCAGCAGCAATGTTAACGGCAATTTCGGCGAGATCGATCCTGTCAGCGGAATGCCGGAGACCAACGAGGCGACCAACGACCGCTCCGTCATCTCGACCACGGCGTGGGGACTGGGCGTTCAGCTCACGGCAACCGGCGCACTCGCCGGCCATAAAAACCAGTTCGTCATCGGTGCGAGCGGAGACTTCGGCAATACCGGCTTCACGCAGCAGTCGCAGACGGCCAACTTCAGCGCCGACCGCGGGACGATCGCGACCGGCGCTTACGGCGCGGTGACCGATGTCGGCAGCGACAACCGTTATCTCGGAGCCTTCTTCGCAGACACGCTCGCGCTCGCCGAAGCATGGACCCTCACCTTGACGGGCCGCTACAACTACGCTCGCGTTGTCATCGCCGACCGCAGCGGTTCCGACCCCGGATTGAACAGCGCATCCAGTTTCTCGCGCTTCAACCCTGCCGCGGGCATCAACTTCAACCCTTTGCCGACCCTGACCGCCTATGCAACTTACAACGAGGGTATGCGCGCGCCGACACCGATCGAGCTGACCTGCGCCAACGCGGCAGCGCCTTGCAAGTTGCCGAACGTCTTCCTTGCCGACCCGCCGCTGCAGAAGGTGGTCTCGAAAACCCTCGAGGCCGGCGCACGCGGTCGCCTGGGCGTGAATACGCAATGGGCCGCGGCGGTGTATCGGACCAATCTCGATGACGACATCCAGTTCATCGCCAGCGGCGCTGGCGCGGGCAATGTAGGTTACTTTCAGAATGTCGGACAGACCCGCCGGCAAGGCGTGGAGCTCATGGGCACGACACGATGGGAATCGGTGCAGATCACGCTTCGCTACAACCACCTCGACGCGACTTTCCGCTCCGCGTTTGTCGCCGCAAGTCCGAACAACTCCACGGCCAACGCAAACGGCGCGATCACCGTCAATCCGGGTAATCGCATTCCGGGCATTCCCGCCGACTCGGCCAAGCTGCGCGTCGACTGGGACTTGAGCGAGCGCGCCTCGCTCGGTGCTACTATCGTCTACGCTTCGAGACAGTACGCGCACGGCGACGAAAACAACCAGGACAGCCATGGCCGCGTTCCTGGATACGCGTTCGCCAATCTCGACGCGCAATTCAGATTGACGCCGGATCTCCTGCTGTTCGCCAACGTGACCAACGTTACCAACCGCCGTTATCAAAACTTCGGCTTGCTCGGCGCCAACGCCTTCACGGGACCGGATCGCAGCTTCGGTCCGGCGCAGGGGATTGCGCCGGAATCCGAGCAGTTTCGCGGCCTAGGAGCACCGCGTGGCTTCTGGGTCGGGTTGCGCTATACATTCGGCAACACGCAATCGGTTGATTGAACGATAATCCGCCTGCGATCACGCAGCCGCTTCTTTCCCACCCGACCGATCATGTCGACTCGACGCCGCGATTTCCTCAGAGCGGTGGGCGCGCTCGGGCTCTCGGCGCTACCCCGCGCGGCCTTTCCGGATCGGTTTCCAACCGCAAGTGCTCCGGTGCCGAGCGATTTTTGCGGTGCTGGCGGACGCGGGCCGCCTCTGTTCGTTCCCGGCGCGAGCGGGCGCTTTGGCCGTCTTGCGCCGAGAGGCGCCGCGCTTACGATGCGAGCCGCGCCGACGGATACAGAGTCGACCTGGCCGCTCGCATATCGCGTCGACCACGCGAATGCGCGCTTCGTCGATCCGACGCTCGTGCTCGCGCGCGGCGAGCGTGTGCGCATCACGCTCGACAACGCCATCGGCGAGCCGACCATCGTGCACTGGCATGGCCTCACGATCGAGACGCGCAACGATGGCGCGGGCGCAACGCTGATCAACGAAGGCCAGGGCTATAGCTACGACTTCGAAGTGCGCGATCGCGGTGGCCTCTACTGGTATCACCCGCACCCGCACGGCCAGACTGCTGAGCAGGCTTATCGAGGTCTGTTCGGTATGATCGAGATCGAGGACGACGACGAACGAACACTGCGCGCCGCGCTCGATCTAACGCCGGGGCGCTCCGAGATTCCACTGGTGCTCCAGGACCGGCGCACGGGCGGCGAATATGCGGCGAGCGAAGCGGATCGCATGCACGGTCTTCTAGGCGATACCGTGCTCATCAATGGAACTGCATGCCCGCATCTCGACGTCGCCACGCGCGTTTATCGCTTTCGCGTACTCAATGCGTCCAATGCGCGCACCTACCGTCTCGGCTTCCGAACCGCGACCGGCGACAACGTCCCCTTCGCGCTGATCGGCAACGACGGCGGGTTGCTCACGGCGCCGCAGCCTTGCGCCGAGGTCTTCCTGGCTTCCGCCGAGCGCCTCGATCTCCTGCTCGACCTGTCTGCCGCAGCCGTCGGCGACACACTTTATCTCGACACGCGCGCCTTCGATCCCATGCACATGGAGATGCCGGCCGCATCCGGTGAAGCGGCAACACACGACGCGGCGATGGGCCACGCGATGCCCGCAGAGACGGCGAAGGAGGCCGCGCCGGCCGAACATGCGGCGATGGGTCATGATCATTCCGCGGTGAGCCATGGCGGTACGTTTCCCGAAGGCGCCACGCGAGCCCTGCTCGAGCTCAACGTGCGCGAGCGCGTGAGCTACGCTGCGCGCGTGCCGGCGCGCCTGTCGAGCCTGGTCCCGATCGACGTCTCCAACACCTCCGAGCGGGCGCTCCGGCTCGGCTTCGCCAAAGGACGCTGGCGCATCAACGATCGTGTGTTCGCGATGGGCGAGACGCCGATCGAAGTCAAGCGCGGGACCGTCGAAGTCTGGCTCATTCGAAACTACTTCAACAGCATGCCGCACGCGATGCATCTGCATGGCTTCCACTTCGAGGTGCTCGAGCGGCAGACCAGCCCCGACCAGATCGCCGGATTGAGAATCGACGAGCGCGGGCGACTTGCCACCGACCTCGGCCGCAAGGACACCGTGCTGGTCTGGCCAGGCGAAACCGTTCGTGTCGCCATCGATTTCTCTCTTCCCCGCACCACCGCATTCGCCGGAGACCAGATCTACATGTTCCACTGCCACAACCTCGAGCACGAGGACGGCGGAATGATGCTCGGCGTTAGAATCGTCTGAGACCGCAATGAACGATCCATCGATCGCCGTCGCCGTTCGCGCGGCACACAACGCCGCTGCAGTGGTCCAGGACGCCGCGCGCGACCTGACGCGCCTCCCGACCTTCTCGGGTGACTATGCCGATATCGTTGCGCGGGCAAGGCGTGAAATCGAAGACGCGATCGCAACTACGCTCACGAACGCGTTCCCCGATCACGCCATTGTCGGCGAAGGCGGGAAGGTCCGCGACGACCGCAATGCGAACGCGAGCTGGCGCTGGATCGTTGATCCGATCGACGGTACGCGCAACTTCGCACATGGCTACCCGTACTATGCCGTCTCCCTCGCGTTGATGCACGGGTCCGAAGTTACTCACGCGGTCGTCCTCGACCCTCTGCGCGATGAGCTCTTCACCGCGATCAAGGCGCGCGGCGCGCAGTTGAACGGCGTGCAGCTGCGCGTGTCGGCCTGCACGCATCTCGAGGATGCGCTGATCGGCACGGTGTTTCCCAAGCGGCGCAGCCGCAAGCTCGAGAGCTATCTGCCGAGCCTCAATGCGATGATCGCCCGCTGCGCCGGCATCCGCCGCTCGGGCGCGAGCGCACTCGATCTCGCTCACGTTGCCGCGGGACGGCTCGACGGGTTCTGGGTGACGAGCATCAGAAACCTCGACGTCGCTGCCGGAGCACTCCTGGTGCGCGAGGCAGGCGGTCGCGTCGGCGATTTCGCCGGCGGCACCGACTTCCTGAAAGGGAGCGAAGTGATCGCCTCCACGCCGGGCATCTTCGTCGCGATGCGTGAAGTGATCGCGGCGAATGTCTCCAGCTCTGCTAACGGATAAACTTCGCGGCCTACGCGGCCAGCGACTTCAACTGCGCGTAGAGCGGCGCCGCGATCGTGATGCCTTCGCGCATCGATTCCTCCGCGAGCCTCTGCCGGCGTTCTCCGGGCAGCCGCACCTCGGGATCCGCGACCATCGCGGCGACCAGCGTCTCGATCCGCTCGTCGTAGGTGGCGCGGCCCGCGAGCGCCGCGGGATCGATGACCAGGAAGGCCTGGCCCAGGCGCGGTCGGTTGCCTTCGTCGACGAAGAACGACCCGGCCTCGAGGCCGATCGCCGAGCCGGTCAGCACGGTGACGAGCAGCTCCACGATCAGCGCCAGCATTGCGCCTTTGTTCCCCCCCATCGCGAGCATGCTGCCTTCGAGCCCAGCTTTGGGATCGGTCGTCGGCTGCCCATCCTTGTCGAGCGCCCAGCCAAGTGGAATCTTCTTGCCCTCCTTCGCCGCCACCATCAGCTTGCCGCGGGCCACCTCGGAAAGCGACAGATCGATGGTTATCGGCAGCGCATGCGGGCGAGGAAAAATTGCCGCGACAGGATTAGTGCCGTAGATCGCGCGCTTGCCTCCGGCCGCCGGCATCGCGGCCGGCGAGTTGCCGAACGCTAGCCCGACAAGGCCGGCGGTGCCGACAGGCTCCAGATGGTACGCAGCCACGCCGAAGTGATGGCTGTTGCGAACCGCGGCGAAAGCAACGCCGAAGTCTCGCGCGCGGCGGATCGCCTCGTGCACGGCGAGCGCGCACGCCGGATAGGCGAGGCCGAACCCGGCGTCGATCAGCGCTGCGCCGCCCTTCGCGACGGCGACCTTGGGGCGCGCAGCGCCGTCGGCGCGGCCGTTCCGGAGATGCGTCGCGTATTGCGGCACACGCGCCACGCCGTGCGAGGCGAGGCCGCGCGCCTCTGCGTAGACGAGGGCTCGCGCAGTAGCCACCGCCATATCGCCGTTGGCGCCGGCCAGCTCGAGCGCGCGCGCGGCGAGATCGTGCAGCTCGTCGATGGCTACTTGCGGCACGGCAGCTCAGGAGTCCCGGCGCTCGCCGTCGAGGGCGACCGCCACTTTCTCTGCAATCATCGTGGACACGCGCGCGTTGGATTCACGCGTCACCCCGGCGATGTGCGGAGTAAGGATCAGCCCGGGGCAGCCCACGAGCACAGATCCCGGCTGCAGCGGCTCGTTCTCGAATACGTCGAGCGCGGCGCCGGCCAAATGGCCTGACTTCAGCGCCGCCGCGAGAGCCACTTCGTCGACTACACCGCCGCGCGCCGTGTTGACGAGGATCGCCTCGCGCTTCATGAGCGCCAGCCTCTCCGCGTCGATCAGGTGACGCGTGGCCGGCGTCAACGGAACATGCAGCGACACGATATCCGCGTCGTGCAGCAGATCGTCCAGGCGGCGTGGCGTCGTGTGCTGCTCGGCCCACAACGCCGCCGAAGCAGGTATGTGCGCATCGAAGCCGATCACCGTCATGCCGAGCACGCGGCCGAGCCTTCCGAGCAGCTGCCCGATGCTGCCGAAGCCCACTATGCCGAGCGTCTTGCCGGCGATCTCACGCCCGGTACCGAGCGCGGCCCGCGGCCACTCACCGGAGGTCACGGCTTCGGTCGCGAAATAGGCGCCGCGCAGAAGGACAATCGCCGAGCCGATCACGTACTCGGCAACGGCGAGCGCGTTCGCGCCGCGCGCGGGAATCACTTCGATCTTGCGCGCCTCGCAAGCGGCAACGTCGATGTTGTCGAGCCCCACACCCAGCCGTCCCACCACTCTGAGCCGCGGCGCGAAGCTAAGGAGCTCCGCATCGACGCGCGTGCGGTTGCGCACGATAAGCGCGTCGGCGGCGTCGAGAGTGGCGACAAGAGCGTCTCTGTTCTCCGCGAGGCCGGCGTCGTGCAACACGTCGAAACGGCGCCGCAGTGAAGCGACCGCAAGCTCCTCCATGAATTCGGCGATGACGATGCGCACGGAACGAAAGCTACGTCTGCATGCCCCAGCGGCGCACCGTCCGCGTCTCGACCGTGCGGAAGATGATGTTCTCGACCAGCAGGCCAATGATGATGACAGTCAGCAGCCCGGCAAACACGTTCGGGATCTCGAGCTGGTTCTTGTTTTCGTAGATGAACCAGCCCAGGCCCCCTGAACCCGAGGACACACCGAACACGAGCTCCGCGGCGATCAGCGTGCGCCACGCGAATGCCCAGCCGATCTTGAGGCCGGTGAGAATGCTCGGGAATGCGGCGGGAATGAGGATGCTGCCGACATAGCGCAGGCCCCGCAAGCCGTAGTTGCGGCCGACCATGCGCAGAGTGCCCGAAACGGCGAGAAATCCCGAGTGCGTATTAAGCGCGACCGCCCACAGCACTGAGTGGATCAGCACGAAACCGATGCTGCCGGCGCCGAGCCCGAACCAGATCAGCGCCAGCGGCAGCAAGGCTATCGCCGGCAGCGGATTGAACATCGAGGTGAGCGTTTCCAGGAAATCGGTGCCGATGCGCGAGCTGATCGCAATCACGGTCAGCAGCGCAGCGAGCAGAATCCCCGCGGCGTAGCCCACGAGCAGGATCCGGATCGAAGTCCACGCTTTCAGGAGCAAGGTGCCGTGCACGAGGCCGTCGGCGAACGCCTCGACGGTCGCGCTGAAGGTTGGAAAGAGCAGCGGGTTGTTGAGCAAGCGCGCATAGATTTCCCAGGCGGCGGCGAGCACGACGAGGATCACCAGCTTGCGCACCGCGGTTACGTTGTATACGCGCTCGAAGGGCGAGAGCGGTTTTTCCACGACGCCGAACTCGCCCGCATCGATCGTCTCGCGATAGCGCTCCGGGCGCGTGATTGCTGCGTCACTCATGATGATGCTCCTCGTCTTCCTCGACTTCGTCCGCGAACAGCATGTTGTGGATCCGCTCTTCGAGCGCGTGCGCCGCTTCCCCGTCGGCGCGTTCGCGCGGCAGGCTGTTGAGTTCCGCCTTCACCTGTCCAGGATGCGGCGACAGCAGCAGGATGCGGCTCCCGACTTTCACCGCCTCGGGAATCGAGTGCGTGACGAAGAGCACAGTGAAACGCGTGTCGTCCCACAATTGCAGCAGCTCGTCCTGCATCTTGCGCCGCGTGAGCGCGTCGAGCGCGGCGAAGGGCTCGTCCATGAGCAGGATGTCGGGCTCCATCGCCATACCGCGCGCGATCGCCACGCGCTGCTTCATGCCGCCGGAGAGCGTGTGCGGAAAGCTGTCGGCGAATTTGGCGAGCTTCACCCGCGCGATTGCCTCGCGCGCCTTCTCCGCCGCGGCCTTGCCGGTCAGCCGTCCGCTCGCGGTGAGCGCGAAGACGACGTTCTCCTGCACGGTCTTCCATGGCAGCAGCTGATCGAATTCCTGGAACACCATCATCCGGTCCGGGCCAGGGCGCTCGACGCGCTCGCCCTTGAGACGGATCTCGCCTTCGACCGGCTCGAGATAACCGCCCACCGCCTTGAGCAGCGTCGACTTGCCGCAGCCGGAGGGCCCGAGCAGCACGAAACGGTCGGACTCGAAGACCTGGAAATCGACCCTGTAGGTCGCGGTGACGAGGTGATCGCGCGTCTTGTACTGCAGCGTCACGCTGCGCACGTCGAGCAGCGCGTCGCTCATGACGCACTCACGCTTCGCCTATCGCGCATCGTGGCGTTGCCACGGCAGGTGATCGAGATCGATGTTGCCCCCGGACAGGATCACGCCCACGCGCAGCCGCTCAACCGGAAGCTTCTTTTCGAGCAAGCAAGCGAGCGGCACGGCACCGGAAGGCTCGATAACGAGTCTCAGCTTCTCCCACAGGAGCCGCATCGCGCGCACGATCGCTTCCTCGGAAGCCGTGCCGATGCCGTCGATGCGAGCGCGGATGACAGCAAAGGTCTTGTCGCCCAGCGAGGAACGCAAACCGTCCGCGATCGTGCGCGGATCGGTCTGCGGCACGATGCGTCCTGCACGCAGGGACTTGTAGGCGTCGTCGGCGCCCGCGGGCTCGGCGCCATAGATCTTGATCGACGGCTCGAGTCCCTTGGCCGCGATCGCGGTGCCGGAGAGGAGCCCGCCGCCGCCGACCGGTGCAATCATCACATCGAGGTCGGGCACATCTTCGAGCAACTCCAGCGCAGCGGTGCCCTGCCCTGCGATGACCCGCCAGTCGTTGTACGGATGAATGAGCGTTGCGCCGGTTTCCGCCTGCACGGCAGCGCAGGCTTTCTCGCGCGCGTCGACCGTGGATCCGGAATGACGCACGGTGCCGCCGAAATAGCGCACCGCTTCCTGCTTGACGGCCGGCGCGCGTGAAGGCATGACCACCCACGCTGGGATGCCGCGTTTGGTTGCAGCCCACGACAGCGCCGCGCCGTGATTGCCCGAGGAATGCGTGACCACGCCGCGCGCCGCCTCGGCATCCGAGAGCGACAGCACCGCGTTGCTGGCTCCGCGCGCCTTGAACGCGCCGATCTCCTGCAGGCTTTCGCACTTGAACACGAGGCGTGCGCCGCAGAGCTGATCGAGCGCACCGGAGCTCAATACCGGCGTGCGCCGCACCCAGCCGCGAATGCGCTCACGGGCGGCGCGGATCGCGGAAAGGTCCGGCGCCTGGTCGATCAGCGCTGCGCTTTCGGCCATGCGAGCTCCTAACGCCGTAAAGGGAGTTCTAGCTTCCGGGCAAGCTCTGCGCGTTGGGAAAGAACAGATCCTGCCACGAGCCAGGCTTGGTCTTGATCAAACCCGTCCGGTACATGAAGTCGACGTACTTCATGGTGTTCTGCGGCGTCGTCGTGAACACGATTTGCGGATCGTTGAGCATCGTCAGAATTTCTGCCACCGAGTCCTTGTCCTTGGACATGCGCAGATACGTTTCGGCCGCCGAACGCTTGTCGCGGTTGATCTGCGCCATCGCGTCGTCGAGCGCCTTGACGAAGGCATCGTAGAGCTTCGGATTCTCGTCTCTGAATTTCGAGGTCGTCCAGATCACGTTGAAGGTCGCAGGTCCCCCGAGCACGTCGTACGAATTGAGCACGGCGTGAACGCCCGGGTTTCTGATCTCCTGGTACTGGAACGGCGGCGCGCCGAGATGCGCGTTTACCTCGGACCTGCCCGAGAGCAGCGCCTGCATCGCGTCCGGGTGCGAGAGCGTCACGGTCAGGGGATCGAGATTGCCCTGCTGCCCGGGACCAAATGCCTTCTCCGCCGCCATCTGCAGCGTGATCGCCTGGATGGAGACCTTGACCGCTGGCAACCCGATCCGGTCTTGCTCCGTAAAGTCCCTGATCGTCTTCACGCGGGGATTGCGCGTGACGAGGTAGAGCGGCATCGAATCGAGCGCCCCGACCGACTTCACGTCGAGGCTTCCTCGCGTACGCGCCCAGAGCGTCACGAATGGCGCCACGCCGCCGGAGACGAATTGCAGGCTGCCCGACAGCAGCGCATCGTTCATGACATTGCCGCCTGCGAAGGTGGCCCAGCCCACCATGACCGTTACGCCGTTCGCCTTGGCGTGCTTCTCGATCAGCTTCTGATCCTCCATGAGCATCAGCGGGAGGTAGCCGATCCCGTACTGCTTCGCGACCTTGATCTCGCTCATCTCCGCATGCGCGGCCAGCGGCAGCGCGAAGACGAACGCGGCGAGCAGTGCCCGACAAAGTGGCGCGATCGACGATCGGCTCACGGCATTCGACGCGTCATGCGCTCTCGTAGAGCCGCGTCAGCACGAACTCGCGGTGGCCGAGCGCTTCGGCGGCCGTGAGCCGTCCGTTGGCGGTGCGGAACATCATGTCGAGCAGCCTGTCGCCCGCTTCGCCCATCGTCATTTCCCTTTGCAACAGGCCGGAGACGTCGACGTCGATGTGCTCGCTCATCGTGCGCACCGTGCGCGGATTCGCGCAGAGCTTGATCACCGGCAGGATAGGGTTGCCGATCACGTTTCCCTGTCCCGTCGGGAAGAAGTGCACCACGAAGCCCGCCGCGGCGCAGAGCGTCACCATTTCCGCGGCAGCCGATGAGCTGTCCATGAACCACAGCCCGGGACCGTTCGGCGTTTCGGCCTTGTCGAGCACGCCGTCGATCACGCACTTCCTTCCGATCTTCTGGATGTTGCCGAGCGCTTTCTCCTCGATCGTGGTCAAGCCGCCGGCGATGTTGCCCTTGGTCGGCTGCGAATCGGAAAGGTCGGAGGTCTTGTGGCGATCGATCACTTCCTGGTAGCGATCGAACACGCCCATGAATTCTTCGCGCACTTTCTCATCGCGGCAGCGCGACGCGACGATCTGCTCGCCGCCGGTCAGCTCCGTCGTCTCGCCGAAAACGAGCGTGCTGCCCAGGGCGTAGAGCTTGTCGAACGCGTCACCCACGGTCGGGTTGGATCCGCACCCGGAGGTCGTGTCCGACTCGCCGCACTTGCACGACACCCACAGCTCGTTCACCTTGCATGGCTCGCGCTGCTTCTCGCTCGCGCGCTGCAGGTATTCGCGCGCGGCTTTCGAAGCACGCATGATCGTGTCGTGATCGCCGTGCAGCTCAATGCCGAAGCCGGTGACCGGCTTCCCTGTCGCGGCGATGCCGTCGACCACGCGCTTGGTCCATTGCTCCTCGATGCCGATCACGACCACCGCGGCGACGTTGGGATTGCTGCCCGCGCCGATCAGGGTGCGGAAGTGGAGCTCCAAGTCGGCGCCGAACTGCAGCCGGCCGTAGGGATGCGGGATCGCGAGCACGCCCTTGACGTTGTTGGCGACCGCTTCCGCAGCCGCGTTCGAGAGATCGTCGACGGGAAGAATCACGACGTGGTTACGCACGCCGACGCGGCCGTTCTCGCGTCGGTAGCCCTGAAAAGTCGTCTGCATAGCCATTACCACCGCTTCGTCTTGATGTTGTGCACATGCGCATGCTGTCCCGTCTTGATCGGCGCGACCACCTTGCCGATGTCGACTCCGTACTTGATCACGGTGTCGCCCACCTTCATGTCCTTCAGCGCGACCTTGTGACCGAGCGGTATGTCCTGGATGCATGAGAGCGTGATCGTGCGATCCTCGTCGAGGATGAGGCCGGTAAGCGTCTGTCCGGCCTTGACGCCCTCGACGACGACCACCGCGACCGAATCCTTGGGGTCGTGCAATACGCAATGAATCATGGGAACGGTTTGTGCGGGTTGAATCGACGTGCGACCGCAATTTTACCTTACAGCGGGAGGTCCATCTGCAGCACGTGCGCGAAGTATCTGCGGTGCGCGGGACACGGGCCGTGCGCCGCCAACGCGGCCAGATGCTCCGGCGTGGAATAGCCCTTGTGCCGGGCGAAGCCGTAGGCGGGGTAATTGCGATCGAGCTCGACGAGCAGCGCATCGCGCGCCGTCTTGGCGAGGATCGACGCGGCTGCAATCGCCGCGACGGAGCGATCGCCGTCGACGATAGCGCGCGCCGGATAGGCGAGCGGAGGGCAGTGCTGGCCGTCGATCCACACGACGTCTGGCGGAACCGCCAGCGCTTCCACGGCGCGGCGCATCGCAAGCAGGCTCGCCTGGAAGATGTTGATAGCGTCGATCTCGGCGACCTCGCCCACCCCCACTGCCCATGCCACGGCATGCGTGCGGATCTCGACCGCAAGCTCCTCGCGCGCGTCCGGCGTGAGCAGCTTCGAGTCGCGCAAGCCCCGCACGCGCCGGTCGGGATCGAGCACCACAGCCGCCGCGACAACCGGTCCGGCGAGGGGACCTCTTCCGGCCTCGTCGACGCCCGCGACTAGCATGCAACCCCCGCCGCGCGCAACTCCTTGCTCACCGCATCACCGACGATCGTCGCGGTATCGGCGCGGAGCTCCTGTGCCATGGCCGCGAAGAGCGCCTCGAGCCGGCGGCGGGTTACCGTGTCGTCGTAGAGATTCAAGGCGGCGCGTGCGAGATTTTCCGCCGTCGCGTCGGTTTGCAGGAATTCCGGAACCACGAAACGGCCGGCAAGCACGTTCGGCAATCCCACGTACGGCAGCAAAAGCTTGCGCTTCACGATCCACGCCGTCAACGCGTTGACGCGATAAAAGATGATGTGCGGACAACGCGACATCGCGGCTTCGAGCGTGGCGGTGCCTGAGGCGACGACACCGACGTCCGCGGCTCTGAGCGCGTCGTCGGCGTGGCCGTAGAGCATCCGCATCGGAAGCGACTCGAGTTGCAGCTTGTAGCGAACCGCATTGAAATGCTCGTGCGCTTCGCGGCTTGCCAGCGGAACGAGGAAGCCTGCGCCCGGTTGCGCGTCGAGCAGCTCCGCAGCGGTGCGCAGGACGAGCTCGCTGTGCATTTCCAGCTCTGACATGCGGCTGCCGGGCAACAGGGCAAAGATCGGCTGCTTGGCGCCGAGCCGCAGCAGATCGCGCGTCTCGCGGCGGCTCGAGACCGTGGCTGCCTGCGCGGCGAGCGGGTGCCCGACGAAGGTCACCGGGAGGCGTGCCTCCGCGTAAAGCTGCGGCTCAAAGGGAAAAAGCGCGAGCAGCCGGTCGACCGCGCGGGCCATGGTATCGATGCGCTCGCGCCGCCACGCCCACACCGAAGGGCTCACATAGTGGATCGTGCGTACCCCGGCGCGTTTGAGCCGCGCTTCGAGCCCGAGATTGAAATCCGGCGCGTCGACGCCGACGAAGAGCGGAGCGCCCGCGCGCCGCAGGCGGTGTTTGAGCGCGCGGCGCACGCGCATGAGCGCCGGGACGCGCGACGCGACCTCGACGTAACCTCGCAGCGAAAGCATCGACATCGGATACCACGCCTCGCAGCCCGCTGTGATCATCTGCGGACCCGCGATGCCGGCAAAACGCGCTGTCGGCACACGCGCACGCACCGCGCCAATCAGCTCGGCCGCCAGCGCGTCGCCGGAGGCTTCGCCGGCGACGATGCCGATCGTGATCCCCTCCCCCTCGCCAGTCACCGGACTATTCCGCGGCCAGGTGTCTCCAGAAACGCTACCAGCGGATTCAGCGCCGGCGCCGTCTTCGCTTCGGCAGCTATCGCCGCTCGCGCCTCCTCCAGGGACAGCGCCTTCCGATAAAGGGTCTTGTACGCGCGGCGCACGGCCGCGATCTCGTCTGCCGCAAAGCCGCGGCGGCGCAGCCCTTCGCTGTTGGCTCCGCGCGGCTTGGCGGGATAACCCGCAGCGGTAACGAACGGAGGCACGTCCTGCAGAACGATCGAGCCGGCGGCGACCATCGCATGCGCGCCGATGCGGCAGAACTGATGCACGCCAACGAAGCCGCCGAGCACCGCGTAGTCACCCACCACGACATGACCGGCGAGCTGCGCGTTGTTGGAGAAGGTTGTGTCGTCGCCGACGACGCAGTCGTGCGCGACGTGCGAGTAGGCGAGAAGCAGGTTGCGGTGGCCGATCGTCGTTTTAGCGCGGTCCTGCTCGGTTCCCGCGTGAATGGTCACGAACTCGCGGATCACGTTGCCGTCGCCAATCTCGGTCGCCGTGGGCCCTCCGCCGTATTTTCGATCCTGCGGAATCTCGCCGACCGAGGAGAACTGGAAGATGCGGTTGCCGCGGCCGATCGTCGTCCTACCGGCGATCACGACGTGGCTTGCGATCGTCGTGCCCGCGCCGACGCTGACGTCGGGACCGATGATCGAATACGGTCCGACGCGCACGTCGGGTGCCAGTCGCGCCCCTTCGGCCACGATGGCCGTCGAATGAATGTTCCCTGCCACTATGTCTTTACGCCGCGGACGGCAGCCATCAGCTCCCCCTCGGCCACGAGCTCGCCGGCGACACTCGCCTTGGCTGCGAACTTGTATACGTTGCGCACCATGTTGAGCTCGGTGGATTCGAGCAGGACCTGATCGCCTGGAAAAACGGGCCGCTTGAAGCGCACCTTGTCGATGCCCGCGAAAAACAGCAGCTCGTTCTCGTCGTGCGTGTCCCCGCGCGTGATGTAGGCGAGGATAGCCGACACCTGCGCCAACGCCTCGATGATGAGCACTCCCGGCATCACCGGGTAGCCCGGGAAGTGTCCCTGAAAGAACCCTTCGTTGATCGACACGTTCTTCAACGCCTTGATCCATTTCCCCGGCTCGCACTCGAGGACGCGGTCGACGAACAGGAACGGAGGGCGATGCGGCAGATGCCGCATGATCTCGTTGACTTCCATGGCCGGCATGCTCACGACTCCCCTTGTTTCGTGGCGCGCTCGAGCGCGCGTACCCGCTCGAAAAGCGAATGCAGTCGGCGCAGCGAGGCCATCAGACGCATCCATTCGCGCTGCGGCAGCGCAGGAAACGCACCGGTGTAGATGCCCGCTGTCTTGGTTGAATCGGCGAGCGCGGTGGCGGCGGCGATCACCGTCCCATCCGCGATGTCGAGATGGCCGGCGATCATCGCCGCGCCTCCGATCTTGCAGTTGCGGCCGATGATCGTGCTGCCGGCGATGCCGGCACAGCCCGCGATCGCGGTGTGCGCGCCGATGCGGCAGTTGTGCCCGATCTGGATCTGATTGTCGAGCTTGACGTCGTCCTCGATCACGGTGTCCCCGATCGCGCCGCGGTCGATCGTGGTGTTGGCGCCGATCTCGACGTCGACGCCGATGACGGTGTGCCCCAGCTGCGGCACTTTGATCCAGCGCCCCTCGTGCTCTGCCATGCCGAAGCCGTCCGCCCCGATCACGGCGCCGCCGTGCACGATGCTGCGCGCGCCGATCGATGAGTGGGCGTAGACGACCACGTTGGGATGCAGGACGCAATCCTGGCCGATGTCGCAATCCTCCGCGATCACCACTCCGGCTCCGATCTGCGCTTTCTCGCCGATCGCCGTGCGCTCGCCGATCACGGCGCGCGGCCCGATCGTGGCACTCGGCGCCACGCGCGCGCTCGCCGCGACCACTGCCGAGGGATGCACGCCGGGCACAGCCGCTGGTGAAGGATGAAGCAACGCCGCCACGCGCGCGTACGCCGCGTAGGGGTTCGTGGTGATGAGTCGAGGCAGCGTCGTCGCTGCCGCGTCTCCCGGCATCACGATCACTGCGCTCGCGCGCGTCGACGAAAGATGGCCGCGGTACCTCGGGCCGGACAAGAATGCGATGGCGCCGCGCCCAGCGGCGTCGAGCGGAGCAACGCGCTCGATCACGACGTCGCCGTCGCCGGCGAACTCGACGCCGCAGCGCTCGGCCAGCTGACGCAGGGGGATCCCGGTGGAGTCCTGAGCCATGCGCGAGCTCGTTAACGAACCCTAGCTTACTTGTCGGCGAGCGCCTTGATGACCTTGTCGGTGATGTCGATGCGCGTGCTGGCGTACACGACTGGATCCTGCAGGATCAAGTCGAACTTCTCCGACTCCGCGATCTGCTGAATAACCTTGTTCGCTCGCTCCTGCACGGCGGCCAGCTCCTCGTTGCGGCGCAGATTGAGGTCTTCGCGGAACTCGCGCTGCAGCCGCTGCATGTCGCGCGTCATGTTGGCGAGGTCGCGCTCTTTGTTGCGGCGCTCGGCTTCGGCCATCGTTACCCCTTCCCTCTCGAGCTGAGCCTGCAGCTCGCGCACCTGTTTCGAAAGCTTCTGGAGATCGGCGTCGCGGCCCGCGAACTCCTTCTCGAGCTTCTGCTGAGCCCGCTTCGCCGGAGCGGCCTCGCGGAACAAGCGCTCGGTGTTCACGAACCCGATCTTGTAATCGCTGCCTTGCGCGTAGCCCGTAGCCGCGGCAAACGCGGTCACGAGCAGCACCGCGGCCGCGATCATCGACTGTTTCATTCCCTGTTTCAACGTTCTCTCCTGCTTCAATGCGGTTGTCCTCAGAACACGGTGCCGACCTGGAACTGGAAACGCTGGATTCGGTCGCCGGGCTTCTTGTTGAGCGGATACCCGTAGCTCACCTTCAGCGGTCCCACCGGCGAATTCCACGCCACGCCGGCGCCCGTCGAGTAGCGGAACGATTCGAACTGAGGCTGCGTCCCTTCGTCGTAGATCTCGCCGGCGTCAAGAAACACGGACAAGCGTACCGACTGGTCCGTGGACTTGGCGCCCGGCAACGGGAAGAACAGCTCGGCGTTGCCGATGATCTTGCGCCGGCCGCCGGTGGTGTTGCCTGCCGCGTCCTGCGGACCCAGCGAGGCGGTTTCGTAGCCGCGGACCGATCCCACCCCGCCGCCATAATACGCCTTGAAGAAGGGCAACGGTTTGCCGCCGAGCCCACCGCCGTAGCCGAGGTCGGTGCGCAACATCAGCGTCGTGTTGAAGGGAAATGGCGTGAACCACTGGATCAGGTAGTTCGCTTTGTAGTAGTACAGGTCGCCCAAAGGCGTCCCGATCTCCGCGTAGGCGCTTTGCAATAGTCCGCGGCTCGGAAACAGAATGCTGTCGCGCGTGTCGCGTGACCAACCGGCGCTCACGATGTAGCTGTTGGTGACCGAGCCGAATTCCTGGACGAAGTTGACGTAGATGAGCGGGCTGCCGGGCGCGATCGTCAGATGCGTGTGCTCGTAGCGGAAGCCCACGCTTATGACGTCCGTCTCCGTGATCGGTATGCCGAATCCGATCGCTGCGCCGAAGGTTTCCGACTTGTACTGGGCAATCGGCAGCGACGAGGGATTGAGGTTCTTGTCGTAGAGCTCCCAGCTGAGCGCTACGCCGTCGGGGGTCCAGTACGGCTCGACATAGGTGAGCGCGATGTTGCGTCCGACGCGGCTGGTGTTGAATGCGGCGGTGATCGAGTTGCCCGTGCCGAAGACGTTGTTCTGCGATACCGAGCCGGTGAAGACCACCCCGTCCGCGCTCGAATAGCCGACGCCCGCTAGCAGGTTCCCCGTGGGCTTCTCGGTCACGGTCACGTCGACGTCGACCTGGTCCGGGCTCCCGGGTACCGCCGGCGTCTCGATGTTGACGTCGTCGAAGTAATTGAGCCGCGTGATGCGGTCCTTTGAACGCTGGATCCGCGTCGAGTCATACCACGCCGACTCGAGTTGGCGCAGCTCACGCCGGATCACCTCGTCTCGCGTTTTCTGGTTGCCGCTTATATTGATCTTGCGAATGTAGATGCGACGCCCGGGGTCGATGAAGAAGGTAAAGGCGGCGGTGTGCGCCTCGCGATCGACGTCGGGTACTGCGTTGACATTTGCGAACGCGTAGCCGTCGCTGCCGAGCCGGTCCGAGATCGCCTTGGTCGATTGGTTGAGCTTGCCGCGCGAGTACACATCGCCGGGCCTCACCAGAACGAGCCGCATCAGCTCCGGCTCGGGGAGCAGCAACTCGCCGGCGAGCCGCACGTCGGAGACCGTGTACTTCGGCCCCTCGGTGATGTTGACGGTGATATAGATGTGCTCCTTGTCGGGCGTGATCGACACCTGAGTGGAATCGACCAGGAACTCGAGGTAGCCGCGGTCGGTGTAGTAGGTGCGCAGCGTCTCGAGGTCCGCCTGCAGTTTCTGCTTCGAGTACTGGTCGTTCTTGGTGTACCAGGTGAACCACCCCGAGGTCGAAAGCTGCATCTGACTGATGAGCGTCGCCTCGGGGAACACGGTGGCGCCGACGATGTTGATGTTGGCGATCTTCGAGACCTCGCCCTCCTCGACGGTGAAGTTGATCGCCACGCGGTTGCGCTCCTGCGGCGTGACGGTGGTGGTCACCGTCATGGCGTAGTACCCGCGATTGATGTACTGACGCTTGAGCTCCTGCTCGGCGCGGTCGAGCGCGGAGCGGTCGAAGATGCGCGCGTCGGCGACCCCGATGTCCTTGAGCGCCTTCTTCAGCGTGTCCTTGTCGAATTCCTTGACGCCGACGATGTCGATCTGGCTGATGGTCGGGCGCTCCTGCACGATGACGACCAGCACGTCGCCTTCGACGTCGAGGCGGACGTCGCGAAAAAAGCCGGTCGCGTACAGCGCCTTGACGGCTTCCGAGGCCTTTTCGTTGTCGACGCGGTCGCCGACCTTGATCGGCAGGTAGTTGAACACTGTGCCTGCGTCGGTGCGCTGCACCCCCTCGACGCGGATATCCTTGACGACGAACGGATCAAAGGCGAGCGCACCGCGCATCCAGCACACGGCAACGCATGCGAGGAGCAGCGTCCATAGCGCTCTCGCCCTGGCGCCCGCATGCGACTCGCCCGCACGGGCGACGAGGGCCTCAGAGCAGACGCGAAAGATCATTGAAGAGCGCTAGTGCCATCAACAGGGCCAGGACGGCCATGCCGATGCGCTGGCCGACCTCGAGAACGCGGTCGGAAACTGGACTGCCTTTGAAAATTTCGACGAGATAATACAACAAGTGTCCGCCATCGAGTAACGGCACCGGCAGCAGGTTCAGCACGCCGAGGCTGATGCTGATCAGCGCGAGATAGCCGATGAAGGTAAGCAGACCAGCCTGCGCAGACTGCCCCGCGTAATCCGCCATCGTCAGCGGACCGCTGATGTTCTTCAACGAGGCTGCGCCGGTGACGATGCGGCCCAGCATCTTCACCGTGAACACCGAGAGCTCCCAAGTCTTGCGCGCCCCTTGCGCAAGCGAGTCGACGGGCCCGTAGCGCACCTTAACGGTGAGCGCATCGATGACTGCAGGATCGACCGATATGCGCATTCCCGCGAGCCCGATGCGCTCCCCGCCCTGCTCGCTCGGCTCAGGCGTCAATTCGCTGTCGAGTTGCTTTCCTTCGCGGCGGATAGTAAAGCGCAGCGTCTCGCCCGGGTGCGTCTTGGTCATCTCGGTGAGGTCGCCGGGCGAACGCATCTCCTTTCCATTGATCGCGAGCACCACATCGCCTGCGCGCAGTCCCGCGAGCGCTGCTGGCTTCCCGGGCACGACGTCGCGCACCAGCGGCGCGCCGAGGTCGATCTTGAGGCCCAGTGCACCGAGATAATTCCCTTCCCAATCGGCCGAAGTAAGCGTCGCCAGCGACAGCACGTGCGTTGCCGAAGCACCGTTCGGCCGGGCCACGGTGAGCGTCACGCGCTCGGAGCCGGTGGCGCGCAGGAGACGCCAGCGCAGGTCCTGCCACGAGCGCACTGCGTCGCCGTCGACGGCGGTGACGAGATCGCCGCTCGCCAATCCCGCCGCAGCTGCGGGCGAGTCCACGGGAGGGGCGGCGAGTATCGCGCGCTGCCCGGAGACGCCGGCGAGATAGGTGCCGCTCAGCAACAGCACGGCGAGCAAAAGATTGGCTAGCGGCCCGGCGGCGACGATGGCGATTCGCTTCCAGACACTTTGCCGATTGAAGGCACGCGCGAGGTCAGCCGGCGCGACCGGCCCCTCGCGCTCGTCGGCCATCTTCACGTAACCGCCGAGCGGAACGGCCGAGATCGCCCATTCGGTCGCATCCGGCCCTCGGCGCCGAGACCAGATGACACGCCCGAAGCCGATCGAGAAGCGCAGCACCTTCACGCCGGCGAGCCGCGCGACGACGTAGTGTCCCAGCTCGTGAAAGGTGATGAGCACCCCGAGCGTGACGATGAACGCTAGCAGCTTCTGCGCGATGTCGATCATGCGTGAAGCTCGTGCCGCTTGCTCAAGCCGAGCGCGAGGGAGCGCGCCGCGCGGTCGGTCTCGAGAGCGTCGTCGAGCGATGCGACCTTGCACGATGGCAAGCGCGCCAGCGTCTCGGCGCAGACGCCCGGAATGTCGAGAAAGCCGAGCCTGCGCTCGAGAAACGCCCCGACCGCGACCTCATTGGCAGCATTGAGTGTCGCCGGAGCGTTGCCGCCCGTTGCGAGCGCCTGATACGCGAGCTCGAGACAGGGGAATCGCTCGCGATCGGGCGCTGCGAAGTTGAGCGTGCCGACTTGAGCGAGATCGAGCGAGGTCACGCCTGCGGATACACGATCAGGCCATGCCAGCGCTTGCGCGAGCGGTGTACGCATGTCGGGATGCGACAGCTGTGCCAGCACCGAGCCGTCGAGATACTCGACCATCGAGTGCACGATGCTCTCCGGATGGATGACGACGTCGATCTCGCTGCGCGCACAGCCGAAGAGCCAGTGCGCTTCGATGACTTCCAGGCCTTTGTTCATCATCGTGGCCGAATCGACCGAGATCTTGCGTCCCATCCGCCAGCGCGGATGCGCGCAGGCTTCGTCGGGAGTGACCTCCGCAAGCTCGGAGTGTGTCCTCGTGCGGAAAGGGCCGCCCGATGCGGTGAGCACGATGCGGCGCACGCCCGATGGCTTGCATCCGTTCGGCGCCACCGCCGGAAGGCATTGAAAGATCGCGTTGTGCTCGCTGTCGATCGGCAGCAGCAGCGCTCCGCCCTGGCGCACCGCGTCGATGAATAGTCCCCCGGCGAGCACCAGCGTTTCCTTGTTGGCGAGCAGGATGCGCTTTCCCGCGCGCGCCGCGGCGATCGTCGGAGCGAGGCCTGCGGCGCCGACGATCGCCGCGATCACCGTATCGGCGTCGGCCAGCGTGGCCACCTCGGTGAGCCCCTCGCTGCCGGCAAGGACTCGCGTCGGCAGGTCTTCGCACCGCACGGCTGCATCGAGCTCGCTCGCGGCGCTCGGATCGAGCAAGGCGGCGTGCGGCGGACGGAATCGGCGCACCAGGTCGAGCAGGGCTTCCCATTTGCGGTTGGCTGCAATGGCGGCGAGGCTGAAGCGATCGGGATGGCGCGCGATCACCTCGAGCGCGGAGGCACCCACCGAGCCGGTCGCGCCCAGGATGCTGACCCGCCGCGCGCTCGGCATCGTGCTCATCGCAGCGCGTACTGCGCAACGAGCGCGGCTGCCGGCATCGCCGCGAGCAAGGCGTCGATGCGATCGAGGATGCCGCCGTGTCCCGGCAGGAGCTTGCCGCTATCCTTCACGCCGCGCTGACGCTTGAGCAACGACTCGAAAAGATCGCCGACGACCGAGAGCGCGGTAAGCGCGAGGACCAGGGCCACCCAGCCAGTCGCCGCCATGAGGGAGAGCGCGCGTGAATAGCCCGCCTCGGGCGCAAATTCCAGCAAGACGAGCGCGTAGATTCCAGTGGCAGCGAGCGCGCCGTAAACGCCCTCCCAGGTCTTGCCCGGACTGATTGAGGGCGCGAGATGGCGCGATCCGAAAGCGCGTCCGGCGAAATAGGCCGCGGTATCCGCGATCCAAACCACTGCCATCAGCCCAAGAAGCAGCCACGGCGAGCGAGTCTGAAGCTGGACCACGGCAACCCAGGTCGCGATCAGCACCAGCGCGCCAAGGAACGCGAGCGCAATCCTGGAATCGATGCGCCAGCTCTTCGCCAGCCAGGCTGGAGCGACGAACACCCAGAACAGCGTCGCGAGCCCGCATGCGACAAGGGGCACCGCTTCCGGCCAGCCGCGATGCGGCTCGAACCCGCTCGCGGGCGTAAACAAGAGGCCGAAGCCGATCAGGAAGGTGGCGCCGGCGAACGGAAGCCAGGCTCGCTGCGGGTAGCCGGCGAGGTTCGCCCACTCGATGGCGGCGAGCGCGACGACCAGCAGGCTCACCGTGCCCCAGCCTCGAGGCCCGAGCAGGAACAAAGCGGCGAGTGTCGCCGGAATGAGCACCGCCGCGGTAAGGATGCGTATGCCTAGCATCCGCAGGCTAGACCGACGCAGGGTCCGCCGCGGCAGCGCGAACCTGCTCACTGGTTCGCCCGAAGCGGCGTTCACGCTGCTGATAGGAAGCGATCGCGGCATCAAGCGCCTTGGCGTCAAAATCGGGCCACAGCAGGTCGGTGAAATAGAATTCGGTATAGGCAAGCTGCCAGAGCAGAAAGTTCGAGATGCGTTGCTCGCCGCCGGTTCGGATAAAGAGATCGGGTTCTGGCGCGTAGGCCATCGACAGATAGGGCTCGAGCGCTTCCGGCTCGAATCCCCGGGCCGCTTGTGGATGCGCCGCGATCAGCTTGCGCGCGGCTTGCGCGATGTCCCAGCGGCCGCCGTAATTCGCTGCGATCGTAAGCGTGAGCCGCGAGTGCTTCGCGGTCAACGCTTCACCCGCATCGATCAAGGCGCGAATGCGCGGCTCGAAGCGCGACGTGTCGCCGATGACGCGGAAGCGGATCCCGTTCTCGTCGAGCTTGCTCACCTCCTGCTCCAGCGCGCGCAGGAAGAGCTGCATCAGGATCGACACTTCGTCGGGCGGCCGGCGCCAGTTCTCGCTCGAGAACGCGAAGAGTGTCAGGAATTCGACTCCGCGCTCGACGCAGGCGCGCACGGTCGCACGCACCGTTTCCACGCCCTTGCGGTGACCCGCCACGCGGGGCAGCAGCCTCTGCTTCGCCCAGCGGCCGTTGCCGTCCATGATGATCGCGACGTGCCGCGGGATCAGCGCAGGCTCGGGAATCTCACGCGTCGAGCTCTGGAACATTATGGAACCTACACCGCCATCAGGTCTGCTTCCTTGCCTTGCAGAACCTTGTCGATTTCCGCGATGTAGCGGTCGGTGAGCTTCTGCACGTCGGTCTGCGCGTGGCGTTCCTCGTCCTCGGAAACCTTGTGTTCCTTGAGCAGCTTCTTCAGATGCTCGTTGGTGTCGCGGCGGATGTTGCGCACGGCCACGCGCGCGTTCTCCGCCTCATGGCGCACGACCTTGATCAGCTCCTTGCGCCGTTCCTCGGTCAAGGCCGGCATCGGCACCCGGATCACCTCGCCCGAGGTCGCCGGATTGAGTCCCAGATCCGAATCCCGGATCGCCTTCTCGACCACCGGTACCATCTTTTTCTCCCACGGCTGCACGGCGATGGTGTGTGCGTCTCCCAGCGTGACGTTCGCCACTTGGTTGATCGGCATCATCGAGCCGTAGTAATCGACCCGGATGTGGTCGAGCAGCCCCGTATGCGCTCGTCCCGTGCGCACCTTCTGGTAATCGTGCCTGAGAGTCTCCACCGTCTTGTGCATCTTCTGTTCGGCGGATTTCTTGAGATCGTTGATCATCTTAAGAAACCTCCTAACACTGAACGAGGGTGCCTTCTTCGCCGCCCATGACCACTCGCTTGAGCGCCCCGGGGACGTAGATGCTGAACACCTTGAGCAGCATGTTCTGGTCGCGGCACAGCGCCAGCGCCGTGGCGTCCATCACTCTCAGATTCTTGACGATCGCCTCGTCGAAGGTGAGGGTCGGGTAGCGTTTGGCGTCCGGATGCTTCTTCGGATCCTGCGTATACACACCGTCCACCTTGGTTGCCTTAAGCACGATGTCGACGCCCATCTCGCGCCCGCGCAGCGCCGCTGCCGTATCGGTGGTGAAGAAGGGATTGCCGGTGCCCGCGGCGAAGATGACCACCTTGCCCTCTTCGAGGTAGCGCAACGCCTTGCCGCGGATGTACGGCTCGGCGACCTGCTCGATGGAAAGGGCCGACTGCACGCGGGAGACGAGCCCGGCGCGGCGCATCGCGTCCTGGAGCGCGAGCGCGTTCATCAACGTGGCGAGCATACCCATGTAGTCGGCCGTCGCGCGGTCCATGCCTGCCGCACCGGGAGCCACGCCGCGAAAGATGTTGCCGCCGCCGATAACAACCGCGACCTGCACGCCGAGCTGCACCACTTCAGCGATCTCCGCCACGATGCGATCGATCACCTCGCGGTTGATGCCGTACGCGTCCTCGCCCATCAGCGCCTCGCCCGAGAGCTTCAGCAGGATCCGCTTGTAGACGGGCTCGGCGCGCGCCGCGGGCGCGTGCAGTGTCGCAACATTGGGCGCCGCGGTGGTCGGTGCGTTCATGGCATTCGCTCCGTTAGCAATCGGTTTCGCCTCGCCCGCGGACGGCCATCGATCAAACCGTCCTAGCCATCGCCGCGACTTCCGCGGCAAAGTCATCCTTTTTTCGCTCGATGCCCTCTCCGACGACGTAAAGCTCGAATCCGGCAACCTTCGCGCCCTTCGACTTCAGGTACTTCTCGACGGTTTGATCCGGATCCTTCACGAAGGGCTGGCCGAGCAACGTCACCTCCGAAAGAAACTTGTTGACCTTGCCCTCGACCATTTTCCTCACGATCTCCTCGCTCTTGCCCGTCTCGGCGGCCTGCGCGGTATAGATCGCTCGCTCGCGCTCGATCAAGTCCTTTGGCACCTGATCGCGCGAGACGGCAATCGGACGCCGGTGTGCAATCGACGCCGCGACGTGCATCGCGATGTCCTTGCCGGTCTGCTCGTCGCCGCCGTCGTAGGAGACCATAACGCCGATGCGTCCGCCGCCGTGGAGATACTGGGCGAGCTTCCCGGCAGTGGCCAAGCGCACGAAGCGCCGGATCGACATGTTCTCGCCGATCTTCTGTACCAGCGCCTGACGCGCGCTTTCCACCGACCCGCTGTCGAGCGCAAGCGCGGAGAGCGCCGCGACGTCGGCGGGATTCTTCTCGGTAACCAGCTGCGCCAGCTTGCGTGCGAGAGCCACGAAGTCCGCGTTGCGCGCGACGAAGTCGGTCTCGCAGTTCACTTCGACCATCGCGCCGGTTTTGCCGTCACCGGCAAGATGTGCGCCGATCACGCCCTCGGCGGCGATGCGCTCAGCCGCCTTCGATGCCCTGGCGCCGCTCTTGATGCGCAGCAGCTCCTCGGCCTTCGCCATGTCGCCGCCCGCCTCGGTCAGCGCCTTCTTGCATTCCATCATGCCCAGCCCGGTGCGGCTGCGCAGGTCCATCACCATGCTTGCGGTCACTTCCGCCATGCTCGTTCCTCGATCCACTTGCCAAAAAAAAGGGGGCTTACGCCCCGTACGCCGTCAGGCGCTCGCTTCGTCGCCCGACACTTCTACGAACTCGTCGGCCTGCACGATCTCCTGGATCACCTGGCTGCGGCCCTCGAGAATCGCGTCCGCGATGCCGCGCGCGTATAGACGGATCGCTCGGCTCGAGTCGTCGTTGCCCGGAATCACGTAGGTGATGCCGTCAGGCGAATGATTGGTGTCGACCACCCCGACGATCGGAATGCCGAGCTTCTTCGCCTCGGTCACGGCGATCTTCTGGTAGCCGACGTCGATGACGAACAACGCATCGGGCAGCGCGCCCATTTCCTTGATACCGCCCAAGCTGCGGTTGAGCTTGTCCATTTCGCGCTGGTGCGTAAGCGCCTCGCGCTTGCTCATCTTCTCGAAGGTGCCGTCCTGCGCCATCGCCTCGAGGTCCTTCAAACGCTTGATCGACGCCTTGACCGTCTTGAAGTTAGTCAGCATGCCGCCGAGCCAGCGATGGTCGACATAAGGCATGCTCGCGCGCTGCGCTTCCTCGGCGATGATGTCGCGCGCCTGGCGCTTGGTGCCTACGAAAAGTATGGTGCCGCGGTTCGCGGCGAGCTGGCGGACGTACTTCACCGCCTCTTGATACATCGCCAGCGTCTTCTCGAGGTTGACGATGTGAATCTTGTTGCGCTGGCCGAAGATGTAGTCCGCCATCTTCGGGTTCCAGTACCGCGTCTGGTGGCCGAAGTGCACTCCGGCTTCCAGCATTTGACGCATCGTGACCGACATCACTAAACTCCTTGTCAGGGTTGAGCCTCGATCCGCCACCGGGCCTGTTGCATGCGCGGCATTACCGCGGGCAACAACGGGCACCCTGATCGGGCAGATCTGCGAATTTGCCCGGCTGGCGGCGCCTCAGCAAAGCGCTGCCCACCAAGCTAACTGTAGATTTTAGCATAGTTTTTCCTCTCCCCGCTCCGCGCCGCAGCCCCGGGCAACGGAGCTTCACTCCCCCATGACACCCTGGCAGGAAGCGCTCTCCCAACGCGGCGCAAGCTTCGACGGCGTCGAGATCTCAGGCTTCGGCGATCCCGCAGGCGAGCTCGCGGCTGCCCGCGAGGCTGCCGTTGTCTGCGACCTCGCGCCGCTCGCCGCGTTGCGCGTCTCCGGTGCCGACGCCGAAGCCTTCCTGCAAGGGCAGCTCACCGGCGATGTAACCACGCTGGATGACGGCGCGAGCCAGTACTCGGCATGGTGCTCCCCCAAGGGCCGCGTGCTCGCGAACTTTCTGCTGAGACGGAGCAATGGCGAGACATTTGAATTGATTCTGCCGGCGCCACTGCTGGAGCCGATCCACAAAAGGCTCGGCATGTTCGTTCTGCGCGCGAAAGTGAGGCTCGAGGACGCGAGTGCCGCGAGCGTCCGTATCGGCATTGGCGGGCCCGAGGCAGCGCGTGCCGTCGCGGCTGTTGTCGCTCGCGCGCCATCCGTGCACAGATCGGTGCCTGTCGACGGTGGCGTGCTGCTGCAGGTCAACGGCGCGCGCTTCATGGCGATCGTCGCGCCGGAGCGAGCCGCGCAATTGTGGCACCAGTTCGCTGCGCATGCGCGGCCCGCAGGCTTTTCCTGCTGGCGCTGGCTACTCATCTGCGCGGGCGTAGCGGTCATTCTTCCGCCCACGCAGGACAAGCTCATCCCTCAGGCGATCAACTGGGATGCGGTGGGAGGCGTCAGCTTCCAGAAGGGCTGCTATACCGGGCAGGAGATCGTCGCGAGAACACAGTACCTCGGCCGGCTGAAGGAGCGTACGCTGCTCGCTCACACCGAAGTTGGCGTTGCCAGAGCAGGGACGCCGCTTTTCAGCGAGAGCTTCGGCGATCAATCGTGCGGCATGGTGTTGAACGCCGCGCCCGCCCCCGGCGAAGGCAGCGATCTGCTGGCGGTCGCACAGATCGCAGCGGCCGAGAAGGGCGAGTTGCGGCTCGCTGCTCTCGATGGCCCGCTGCTTTCGCTTCGCGCCCTGCCCTACGAGCTTCCCGGATCCTCGGGAAGCGCGCGAGCGCATCGCTCGACCTTGAGTCGCTCCTGACGTGTGCCTCGCGTTGATCGCGCTCGCGGCGCATCCGCGGCTGCCGCTGGTCATCGCCGCCAATCGCGACGAGTTTCACGAGCGTGCCGCGCTACCCGCGTATTGGTGGCCATCTGAAATGCTGGCGGGCATGGACCGTGTCGCCGGCGGTACCTGGTTCGGCGTCGACCATGCGGGGAGATGGGCGCTCGTCACCAACTACCGCGAAGGCGTGCCACGCGATCCGAATGCTCCGTCGCGCGGCGAGCTGGTGACGCGGGCGCTCTCCGATTCCGCTTCGCCACTGGTCACGACCGCGGCGATCGTGGCCGATGGCGATCGTTACCACGGTTTCAATCTGCTCATCGGTGAAGGGGCCCGCGCGGCCTACGCATCGAATCGCGCCAGCGGTGCGATCGCGCTTCAGCCCGGCGTGCATGGCCTGTCGAATCATCTTCTGGAGACGCCGTGGCCCAAGGTGGTGCGCAGTAAGGCACGACTCACGGAATGGCTTGGGACCGGCAGCGAAGATCTGGCACCGCTGTTCGAGCTGCTCGCCGATCGGGCTCAGGCCGACGCCACAGCGCTGCCCTCGACGGGCGTGGCACCCGAATGGGAACGCCTGCTCTCCAGCCCGTTCATCGTCGATGCACGCTACGGCACGCGGTGCTCCACTGTGCTCGCCATCTCGCTGGAAGGAAATGCGCGCTTCATCGAGCGCAGCTTCGATCGCGAGGGCCGCGTCACTGGAGAGGTCGGCTACGAATTCGGACTCGAGCCACGCCGCGCTGGAGCACACTCAGCGACGGCGTGACCGGTCGCTCGACGCCACGACAGGTCCGCCCCTAAAGCGCCCGCTCCATCCGCTGGTGGCGGATGCCCACCTCGACGAACTCCTCTCCGCGCGGCGTGAAGCCGTAGCGCGAGTAGAAATCGCAGGTGTCGCTGCGTGCGTTGAGCACGACGCGCTCGAAGCCGGCATAACGGGCGACGTCCATCAGCCGCGCGAGCAGCGCACTGCCCACGCCGCGGCCTCGCCAGGCGTAGAGCACAGCCACGCGGCCGATGCTGCCGTCGCACAGGAGCCGCGCGCAACCGATCGCCTGCCCACGCGCATCCAGCGCCAGCGCGTGCCGGCAAGCCAAATCATCGCTATCGTATTCCAGCTCCGCGGGAACCTGCTGCTCGGCGATAAACACGGCGCCGCGCACGGCCTGCAAGCGCGCTCGATCGGCCTCCCAGCTCACGATGCGAATGGTGAATGGCTGCGCGCTGTTCTCGACAATGTCGACCTCGGTGCCGACCGGAGCGCGCTCGTAGAGATCGACCACGTCGGAGTTGCGCATGCGCACGCAGCCATGCGAAGCCGGCGTGCCGACGGTGCCATCGTCCCCGGCCCCGTGAATATAGATCTTGCGGCGCAGGGAATCGACCTTGCAGCCGCGGTTGAATCCACTCTCGCGGCCTGAAAGCCAGAGAATGCGCGTGAGCATCCAGTCGCGCCCGGGATGCTGCACGGCAAGCTCTGGCGTCCACACTTCGCCGGTCGGGCGGCGGCGCACGAACACGGTGTTGGGCAGCGCGCCTGCTCCCACTTTCGCGCGCACCACGTGAAGGCCACGCGGCGTGCATTGGCTACCGTAGCGCTCTCCAGAACCATTGCTCGCGGTTGAAACCGGGTAACTCACGATCGATGCGCCACGATCTTCGATCAGCTCCAAACGTTGCCGATCGAGGTAGACCGAAATCCGCATCAGGGAACCTCTGAATTAGCCTTCGGCGCGCCGTGCGGCAAAGAATGCGGACAGCAGCGAGCCGCACTCGGCGGCGAGCACTTCGCCGGTAATCCGCGTATGGTGGTTGAGCAGCGGCTGCGCCAGGAGATCGATGACGCTGCCGCAAGCGCCGGTCTTGGGGTCGCGCGCGCCGAAAACGACGCGGCGAAGGCGAGCAAGGAGGATCGCCCCGGCGCACATCGCGCAGGGCTCGAGCGTAACGTAAAGCTCGCAGGAGGGCAGCCGATAGTTGCCGAGCGCTGCGGCCGCGCTGCGCAGTGCCGCGATCTCGGCATGTGCCGTGGGATCGTTGCGCTCGATGGGTGCGTTGCCACCACGGCCGACAGTCTTGCCGTCGCAGACGACGATCGCGCCGACCGGTACCTCGCCGCGCGACTCTGCCTCGCGTGCGAGTGCCAGCGCCTCGCGCATCCACCGCTCGTCCTCGACCGATATCTGGGGGCTCGCGTAGTAAGGCGCTGTAGGCTCGGTGCGAACCTTCATGGCTGAGCGCCCGCGCCTCCGATCACGGCATCGGCTTCGATCTCCACCAGCAGCTCGGGATCGATCAGTGCGCTGACTTCGATCATGGCCGTCGCCGGCCGGATCGCACCGAAAGCCTCGCCATGGGCGCGTCCTACCGCTTCCCACTGGCTGACATCGGTGACGTAAATACGCGTGCGCACGACGTCGGCAAGCCGTGCGCCGGCCTGCGTCAGCGCGCGCTCGATGTTGGCGAGCGCCTGTTTGGCTTGTGCGTAGGCGTCACCCTTGCCGACGATGCCGCCCTTCCCGTCGGTCGCCGTCGTGCCCGAAACCCAGATCGTATTGCCCACTCTGACCGCGCGCGAATAGCCGACGATCGGCTCCCAGGGCGTCCCGGAGGAAATGTTCTCGCGCGTCATGTCGGCAGCGCCGCTATTCCCACTCGATCGTTGCAGGTGGCTTGCCGGAGATATCGTATACGACACGATTGATTCCGCGCACCTCGTTGGTGATTCGCGTGGAGATCTGCGCCAGAAGATCGTGGGGCAGCGGCGCCCAGTGCGCGGTCATGAAATCGGTGGTCTGCACCGCGCGCAGCGCCACAACGTGCTCGTAGCTGCGCCCGTCGCCCATCACACCGACCGATTGGACAGGCAGAAACACGGCGAAGGCCTGTGCCACACGGTCGTACCAGCCGGAGCGTCTGAGCTCGTCGATGAAGATCGCATCAGCACGGCGCAGGAGCTCCGCGCGCTCACGCGTCACTTCGCCGACGATGCGTACGCCGAGCCCGGGTCCCGGGAAAGGGTGGCGGAACACGAGCTCGCGCGGCAACCCCAGCGCCAGACCCAATTCGCGCACTTCGTCCTTGAACAGCTCGCGCAGCGGCTCGAGCAGCTTCAGGTGCAGCGTCTCGGGTAGGCCGCCGACGTTATGATGCGACTTGATGGTGTGCGCCTTCTTCGTCTTCGCGCCGGCCGACTCGATCACGTCGGGGTAGATCGTGCCTTGCGCCAGCCACTTCGCTCTGGGAAGCTTCGCGGCCTCGGCCTGAAATACGTGCACGAACTCGCGGCCGATGATCTTGCGCTTCTGTTCCGGCTCCGTGATGCCGCCGAGCGCGTCCAGGAAACCCGCGCTCGCATCGACGAGATCGACGCGCACGCCCAGGTGTTGCGCGAAAGTGTCCATCACCTGCGCCGATTCGTTCAGGCGCAGCAGACCCGTGTCGACGAAGATGCAAGTGAGCTGCGGCCCGATCGCGCGCTGGATCAGCGCCGCGGCGACGGACGAATCGACGCCGCCGGAAAGCCCGAGAATCACCTCCTCGCCGTCGACTTCACCCCGAATCTTTGCCACGGCCTCGTCGATATAGCCGGGCATGTTCCAGTCGCCGCGGCAGTCGCAGATGTCGCGCACGAAGCGGGCGAGGATCGCCTTGCCCTGCTTGGTATGCGTCACTTCCGGGTGGAACTGCACGGCGTAGAAACGGCGCGACTCGTCCATCATGCCGGCGATCGGCGTCGACTCGTTACTTGCCATCAGCCTGAATCCTGGCGGCAGCGCGGTCACCTTGTCGCCGTGACTCATCCACACGTCGAGGAGCCCATGACCTTCGGCGCTCGCGCGGTCCTGCACGCCCTCGAGCAACTTGCCGTGGCCGCGCGCACGCACCTCCGCGTAGCCGAACTCGCGCACGGGCCCGCCCTCGACCGCGCCGCCGAGCTGTGCGGCCATCGTCTGCATGCCGTAGCAGATGCCGAGCACGGGAACCCCCGCGCTCCATGCCGCGCCTGGCGCGCGCGGCGCGTCGCCCTCGGTGACGCTTTCGGGTCCTCCGGAGAGAATAATGCCGGCGGGCTTCAAGTCACGGACCAACGCGTCGGAGACGTCGAAAGGGTGGATCTCGCAATAGACGTTCAACTCGCGCACGCGGCGCGCGATCAGCTGCGTGTACTGCGCGCCGAAGTCGAGGATGAGGATCGTGTCGTGCATAGTTTATGAGCCGCCGGCCGCCGCGCGGATGGAGAAATGCCGCCGCGCCAGCAGGAACCCGATCGCCTGCAGTATCGCGCTCAGGAAAAACGTCGCACCCACTCTCAGATCGGAAGGGGGCAGATGACTGACCGCGGCGAGCAAGGGTGTTCCGATCGCAGGCGCGAGCACGAACATGATGCTGTTGATCGAGTTGAGCGCGCCCATGGTCACGCCCTGCTCGCGCGGATCGACGGCGTTCGAAACGATCCCCTGTAGCGCGGGACCGGCCGCGAAGGAAAGAAAGTTTCCGACGATGATCGCGTACATCATCCAGCCCTGGTGCGCGAGGCCGTACAGCACATAGGCGACGGTACCGACCGCGAGCCCCGCGAGCGCGAGCCGCACGTCGCCGAAGCGCGCGAGCAGCCTTCCGAGAAGCGCGCCCTGCACCACGGTAGCGACCAGCCCCACGATGAATAGCGCGAAGCCGTTCTCGAGCGGACCCCAGTCGAAGCGAAAATGCGTGAACAGCACCCAGGTCACCTGCAGCATGAGCTGCGCCAGCACCACGAGCGCGAACACGACCACCAGCTGTCCGATCTCGGGATGGCGTCCCAGAGTGAGCAGCGCTGCGAAAGGATTCGCACGCGCGAGCGCGAATGGCGAGCGGCGCTCGCGCGGCAGCGACTCGGGCACGATAAATAAACCGTAGGCCGCGTTGACCAGCGACAGTCCTGCTGCGGCATAGAACGGCAGCCGCAGATCGACGCCGCCAAGCAGTCCCCCGATCATCGGTCCGAAGATGAAGCCCAATCCAAACGCCGCGCCGACGAGCCCAAAACCTTTCGCGCGCTGCTCCGGCGGCGTCACGTCCGAGGCGTAGGCATTGGCGACTGCAAAGCTCGCGCCTGCGGTGCCGCCGACCACGCGGGCCGCGAGCATGAGCAAGAGCGAGGGCGCCAGCGCCAGCAGAAGGAAGTGCGCGCCCAAGCCCATGAGCGACCACAGCAGCAGCGGCTTGCGTCCGAAGCGGTCGGAGAGCGCGCCGAGCAACGGCGCGCAGAAGAACTGCATCACGCCGTAGGTCACCACCAGCGCGCCGTACCAGTAGCTCTGCAGCTCGCGGCTCGCCGTGAACTCGCCCACCAGCATCGGCAGCACGGGCAGCGCGATGCCGATACCGAGCACGTCGATGAACACGACGACGAAGATGAACGCGAGCCCCGCGCGGCGGGGCTCGGCCTTGCCGGCCTGCGCGCCGGGTTCCGGTGTCTCCGCCGTTTTGTTCATTCCACCCTGTAGTTGGGGGCTTCCTTGGTGATCTGCACGTCGTGCACGTGCGACTCGCGCATGCCCGCGGAGGTGATCTCGACGAACTCGGCGCGCGTGCGCAACGCTTCGATCGTCGCACAACCGCAATAGCCCATCGCGGCGCGCAGGCCGCCCATCAGCTGCTGCACGACCGCGGAAAGCGCGCCCTTATAAGGCACGCGTCCCTCGATGCCCTCGGGTACCAGCTTCTCCGGCGAATCCTCGCCCTCGGAATCCTGAAAATAACGGTCGGCCGAGCCCTCCTGCATCGCGCCGAGCGAGCCCATGCCGCGATAGCTCTTGTACGAGCGTCCCTGGTACAGCTCGGTCTCGCCGGGCGCCTCCTCGGTGCCGGCGAAGAGGCTGCCCAGCATCACGCAGGAGGCGCCTGCGGCGATCGCCTTCGCGATGTCGCCCGAGTAGCGAATGCCGCCGTCGGCGATGAGTGGAACGTCGAGGTTCGCGATGCCTTCGAGCGCGGAGAGCACCGCCGTGATCTGCGGCACGCCCACGCCGGCGACGATGCGGGTGGTGCAGATCGAGCCGGGGCCGATGCCCACCTTGATCGCGTCGGCGCCATGATCGACCAGCGCTTTGGCGCCCGCGGCCGTGCCCACGTTGCCGCCGACGACCTGCAATTGCGGATACGCGCGCTTGATCGCGTGCACGCGCTGGAGCACGCCCTGCGAATGTCCGTGCGAAGTGTCGACGATGATCACGTCGACGCCGGCCGCCGCCAGCGCTTCGACGCGCTCCTCGCTGTCACCGACCGTGCCGACCGCCGCGCCGACGCGCAAGCGACCGAAATCGTCCTTGCAAGCGAGCGGATGCTCGGTCGACTTGAGAATGTCCTTGACCGTGATGAGTCCCTTCAGCTCGAAGCGATCGTTCACCACGAGAACGCGCTCGAGCCGGTGCCGGTGCATGAGCGACTTGGCGTGTTCCAGGTCGGTCCCCTCGGGGACGGTGACCAGCTTGTCGCCCTTGGTCATGATCGCCGATACCGGCTGGTCGAGATTGGTTTCGAACCGGAGATCGCGGTTGGTGACGATGCCGACCACTTTCTTGCGCTCCACCACCGGCAGCCCCGAGATCTTGTGCTGGTGAGTGAGCGTGAGTACTTCGCGCACCGACATCGTCGGCGGAATGGTGATCGGATCCTTGACCACGCCGCTCTCGAAGCGCTTGACCTTGGCCACCTCCGCCGCCTGCGCCTTCGGCGGCATGTTCTTGTGCACGATGCCGAGCCCGCCCTCCTGCGCGATCGCGATAGCGAGCCGCGCCTCGGTGACGGTATCCATCGCCGCGGAAACGAGCGGAATGTTCAGCGTGATGCTGCGGGTGAGACGGGTCTGAAGGTTGACGTCGCGGGGAACGACGGAGGACTGGGCGGGGAGCAGCAGGACGTCGTCGAAAGTCAGCGCCTTCTGCACGACACGCATGGTGCTTTTCTCCTATGCGCAAAACCGGATTATACGCGCCTCGATGGTCGGGGTAAACGGCGAGGTCGGCGCGACCGCCGCGTTTGCGTTACTGCGCGGTTTGCATTACCGTGTCGCACTCGAGACAGCCTTCTTGTCACGACAATGAGCTTGCGGACTGCTTTGTGCACGACCCTCTGCGCTGCGGCGCTCGCAGCGCTGCCGGCTGCGGCGGCGCTCTACAAGTGGACCGACGAGAATGGGCGTACGGTCTACGGCGACACGCCGCCTCCCGGAGTGAAGGCCGAGCGCATCAGCGTGGCGGCTCCGCCCGGAGACCCCAACGCCGTACGCGAGATGGCGTCAAAGGACGCCGAGTTGAGGAAGCGGGCGCAGGCCCGCGCTGACGACGAAGCAAAGGCGGAGAAAGCCGCAGCAGACGACAGGGCTCGCCTCGACCGCTGCGTGCAGATACGCGGCCGTATGCAGACGCTGCGCAGCGGCGTGCCGGTGTACCGCTTCAACGAGGCAGGCGAGAAGGTCTTCTACGACGCGAAGGACACCGAGAAAGCAATCACGGATACCGACCGCCTTCTCCGCGAAAACAACTGCGGGCCCGTCAGCGCCGCGCCGGCAGCAGCAACTGGGACGACCACGTACTGACTGCCACGGCGGGATTCATCCGGCCGCTGCGGATAGATCTACTGACCGCGGCGGCGACGAGCGGGCGCTGGTGCCGTGCCGCCGGTTTCTTCTTCGCTTCCGCGTTCGAGGTTTGCTTCATTGATCTTGACCTCCGCACGCGTGCGCAGGCTTGCCGCGTATGCGCTCATCAGCTCGCGCCCGAGCTGATCCCCGACGCGGTTGGTGAACGTAGTGATCTTTGAAGCATCCGGCGCCGCAGGCGGGATCACGCGCAGCACGCGATAGATCGAGAAGCCGCCGCGCTCGTTGCCTGCGCCCACGTAGGCGGGCAGCTTGCCGGAGTCGGCTTGAAAAATCATCGTCAGCGCCGACGGCGGGTAACCGGGCTGCGGCTGGTTGCGCATGAGCGTGACCGGCTTGCCGAAAGTGAGCCCCGAAGTCTTCCCCTCCTCGAGCAGCGCAAGCTTTTCCTGCCCGGCCTTGTGCGCCAGCTCGCTCGCAGCCTTGCGCTCGAGCTGTCGCCGTATCTCCGCCTTGACGTCGTCGAAAGCGCGCGGCGCTGATGGCTTGTATTCGACCACGCGCGCCGCCATGAGTGTGTTCTGCGCGACTTCGATCGCGTCGGTGTTGCGCTTCGCCTGAAGGGAAGAAGGACTGAACACCGCCTCCACGAACTTGGCGTTGTTCTGTGCCAGCGCCTGCACCTGCGCTCGAGTGATGAGCTGGGTGGTCTGCACGTTGATGTTGAGCGCCTTCGCTACGGGCTGCAGCGAGTCTGCCTGCTCGTAGACGAGGTTCTGCAGCTGGTCGGCGGCTTCCGCGAACTTGCGCATCGCCCTCTGCCGCTTCAGATCCTGCTCGATCTGGGACTTCACTTCCTCGAAACTCTGCTGCTTGCCAGGACGAATGGCGGTGACCTTGATGATGTGCCAGCCGAAATCGGTCTGGATCGGGCCGACGACCTCGCCTTCCCGCTTCGTCGAGAAGACCGCATCCTCGAAAGGCTTCACCATCGAGCCGTCACGGGAAAAGAAACCCAGGTCGCCGCCTTGGCTCGCCGAGCCCGGGTCCTGCGATTCTTTCTTGGCAATCTCCGCGAACTGCGCCGGGTTCTTCTTTACCTGCGCGGCGATCTCTTCAGCCTTCTTCTTGGCCGCCGCCTTGTTCGCGTCGCTTGCGTCCGGCTTCACCGCGATCAGGATGTGCGAGGCCTGGCGCTCCTCCGGCTTGCCGTAACGCTTGGCGTTATCGTCGTACTGCTTTCTCACCTCGGCCGGGTCGACTGGAATCTGGGCGGCGAGCGCGTCCGGAGTCAGCGTCACGTATTCGAGCTTGACTTCCTCGGGTACCTGGAACGCGGTAGGGTTGGCGTCATAGAATGACTTGACGGCAGCCTCGTCGATCTTCACTTCTTTCAAGTATGGCTCGACGTCGATCGTGGCTGCAGTCACCTCGCGCTGCTGATCGAGCAGCCCCAGGTAGCGCTCGACGTTGCTGCGCGCAACGATGTTGGCAGCGCCGACCGGCTCCTGCAGCGGCGCGAGGGTAAGCTGCTGGCGGAGGTCCTGCTCGAATGCGGCCGGCGCGCGGCTCTGCGTCTGAAGCAGCTGCTCGTAGCGCTCGTGCGAGAACTTGCCGTCCACCTGGAACGCTGGTATTTCACTGATGAACTGGGCGAGTTGCGCGTCGGAAACGCGGAAGCGGTCGCGCCGCGCCTGGTCCTGCATCAACCGTTGATCGATGAGCTGCTCCAGCACCGAGTAGCGCACCTCGGGGTCCTCGAACATCGTGGGATCATAGTTCTTCCCCAGCATCTGCCGCATGCGCTCCTGCTGCTCGCGCAGCGAGTCCTGGAAGTCCTGCTGCGTGATCTCGTGCCCGGCCACCGTGGCCACGCTCTTCTCGCTGCCGGCGCCTCTGAAGTAGTAGTTCACGCCAAAAAAGGCGAACGGCAGTGTGATCATCGCCAGGATCAGCTGGACGGTGCGCTTGCGCCGGTAGAGAAAGTCATACATCGTGAGTAGCCCGTGAGAAATCAAAAAAGGGCGAACTCGCGTTCGCCCTTGCTGGTGACTGGCGGAGTGGACGGGACTCGAACCCGCGACCCCCGGCGTGACAGGCCGGTATTCTAACCAACTGAACTACCACTCCAGGATCCGGCTCGAGCTGCTGTTGGTGGGTGCTGAGAGGCTCGAACTCCCGACATTCGCCTTGTAAGGGCGACGCTCTACCAACTGAGCTAAGCACCCGCGCTCCATGCGACCGAGGCGGCTCGACAAAACAGTCTAGTTTAACGAATCCTTGAGCTCTTTGCCAGCGCGGAACTTCGGCACCTTCGCGGCCTTGATCTTGATCGCCGCACCCGTGCGCGGATTGCGTCCCTGTCGGGCGCTACGCTTGCCGACGTAGAACGATCCGAAGCCCACGAGCGTCACGATCTCGCCTTTCTTAAGCGAGCCGCTGATCGAGTTCACGGTCGCGTCGAGTGCGCGTCCGGCGGCCGCCTTGGAGATGTCGGCGTGCTTGGCGATGGCATCGATCAATTCTGCCTTGTTCACGATGAGCCCCTTTCGATCACTTCGAGTTGGGAGTGGAAGGCGAAAAGAAACGGCGGGACCTGCGAGCGTGCTTTATAGAACCGCGAAATGGACGTGTCAAGGGCGCGCACGACGCGCGCGCCGCGAGGCACGATCAATGCTTGATGACAGCCGCGGATTCTTCCATCGGCGCCGGCGGCGCCGCTTCACCAGTCTTGCCTTCGGCCGATTCCGCGACCGGAACCGGCTGACGCTCGAGGGCGAGCTCGAGCACCTGCTCGATCCAGCGCACGGGATGGATGTCGAGCCGGTTTTTGATCTCGTCGGAGATCTCGGTTAGATCCTTGACGTTCTCTTCCGGGATCAACACCTGGCGGATGCCGCCGCGGCCTGCCGCGAGCAGCTTCTCCTTCAGCCCGCCGATCGGCAGCACTTCGCCGCGCAGCGTGATCTCGCCGGTCATCGCGACGTCGGCGCGAACCGGGATGCCGGTCAGGATCGACACCATCGCGGTGCTGATCGCGATGCCCGCGCTCGGCCCGTCCTTCGGCGTCGCCCCTTCCGGCAAGTGAATGTGCAGATCGGTCTTCTGATAGAAGTCCGGCGCGATGCCCAGCTGCTTCGAGCGGTGCCGCACGACGGACAACGCCGCCTGGATCGATTCCTGCATCACGTCTCCGAGCTTGCCCGTGGTCGTGGTCTTTCCCTTCCCTGGCAGAGCGACGGCTTCGATGGTGAGCAAGTCGCCGCCGACTTCAGTCCACGCGAGGCCGGTCACTTGTCCAATCTGGTTCTTCTTCTCGGCGATGCCGTAGGTGAATTTGCGTACGCCTAGATACTTGTCCAGGTTCTTGGCGTTGATTTCGACCGGGCCTTTGGCGGTGCGCGGCTTGCCTTCGCTCTCGCGCAGCAGCACGCTCTTCACCACCTTGCGGCAGATCTTGGATATCTCGCGCTCGAGGCCGCGCACCCCCGCCTCGCGCGTGTAGTAGCGCGTGATGTCGCGCAGCGCCGGCTCGGCGATGTGCAGCTCGTTCTCCTTGATGCCGTTGTTCTTCATCTGCTTCGGAACGAGGTACTGCTTCGCGATCGCGATCTTCTCGTTCTCGGTGTAGCCCGCGAGACGGATCACCTCCATCCGGTCGAGCAGCGGCGGCGGGATGTTGAGCGTGTTCGCGGTGGTGACGAACATCACGTCCGAGAGGTCGTACTCCACCTCGACGTAATGATCGACGAACGTGGTGTTCTGCTCGGGGTCGAGCACTTCGAGCAGCGCCGACGACGGGTCGCCGCGGAAGTCCATGCCCATCTTGTCGACTTCGTCGAGCAGAAACAGCGGATTCTTGACCGCCACCTTGGTGATGTTCTGCAGGATCTTGCCCGGCATCGAGCCGATGTACGTACGACGATGACCGCGGATCTCCGCTTCGTCGCGCACGCCCCCGAGGCTCATGCGCACGAACTTGCGGTTGGTCGCGCGCGCGATCGATTGCCCGAGCGAGGTCTTGCCCACGCCGGGAGCGCCGACGAGGCACAGGATCGGCGCCTTCAGCCGCTCGACGCGCTGCTGCACGGCGAGATATTCGACGATGCGTTCCTTCACTTTCTCCAGGCCGTAGTGATCGGCGTCGAGCACCTTCACCGCGTTGGCGAGGTCCTTGTTGATCTTGCTCTTCTTCTTCCACGGCAACCCGAGCAGCGTGTCGATGTAGTTGCGGACCACGGTCGCCTCGGCCGACATCGGCGACATCATGCGCAGCTTCTTCAGCTCCGCCATCGCCTTGCCTTCTGCCTCCTTCGACATCTTGGCGGCCTTGATCTTCTTCTCGGTCTCGTCGAGATCGGCGTTGTCGTCCCCCTCGCCCAGCTCCTTCTGGATCGCCTTGACCTGCTCGTTCAGGTAGTACTCGCGCTGGCTCTTCTCCATCTGCCGCTTGACGCGGCCCCGGATGCGCTTCTCGACCTGAAGGATGTCGACCTCGCCTTCGAGCAGCCCCAGCAAGTGCTCGAGACGCTTCCCGACTTCCTGCATCTCGAGAATTTCCTGCTTCTGCTCGAGCTTGAGCGGCAGATGTGCCGCGATGGCGTCGGCCAGCCGCCCGCCGTCGTCTATGCCGGACATCGAAGTCAGGATCTCGGGCGGAATCTTCTTGTTGAGCTTGACGTACTGGTCGAACTGAGTGAGCAAGGCGCGCCGCATCGCCTCGATCTCGTGCGTCGCCCCCTCGGCGCCGGCGAGAATCGTCGCATCGGCCGAGAGATAATCGCCTGACTCGTCAACGCGCGCGATGCGCGCGCGCTGCGTTCCTTCGACCAGTACCTTCACCGTTCCGTCCGGCAGCTTGAGCATCTGCAGCACCGTCGCCACGCTGCCGATGTCGTATAGGTCGCTCGCGGCCGGATCGTCCTTGGCGGCGGATTTCTGCGCGACGAGAAGGATGTGCTTGCCGGCTTCCATCGCCACGTCGAGCGCCTTGATCGACTTTGGACGCCCCACGAACAGCGGGATCACCATATGCGGGAAGACCACCACGTCGCGCAGCGGCAGCAACGGGAAAGTGGTCAGCTCGGTGGTTTTGCTCGTGTCGTTGGCCATGGCGATTCGTGCGTTTCTCTGAGTAAATGCCTCAACCGTGCAGATGGGGATCGCGTCCGGCGTTTCAAGCCGGCGTCAAGCCCATCGCACCCTCCCCCGGACGCGTCAGGAATGCGCCGCAGCCACTTTGGGCTGTTCGGCAAACATCAAGAGTGGCTTGCCGTCGTTGGCGATCGTGGCTTCGTCCACGATCACGCGCGAGAGATTCGCCTGCGACGGCAGGTCGTACATCACGTCGAGCAGGACCTGCTCGAGAATGGAGCGCAAGCCTCGCGCGCCGGTCTTGCGCGCGAGCGCTCTGCTCGCGATCGCACGCAGCGCGGGCTCGCGCACTTCCAGCTCTACGCCTTCCATGCGGAATATCTTGTGGTACTGCTTGATCAGCGCGTTCTTCGGTTCGACCAGGATCTGGATGAGCGCTGCTTCGTCCAGCTCCTCGAGCGTGGCCACCACCGGCAGACGCCCGACGAATTCCGGAATGAGGCCGAACTTGATGAGATCCTCCGGCTCGGTCTCGCGCAGGAGGATCGAAATGTCGCGCCGATCGTCCGGGCTCGAAACTTCGGCGCCGAAGCCGATGCCGGTCTTCGCCGTGCGCTGGCGGATGATCTTCTCCAGGCCGTCGAAGGCGCCGCCGCACACGAAGAGGATGTTGGTCGTGTCGACCTGCACGAATTCCTGATTCGGATGCTTGCGCCCGCCCTGCGGCGGCACCGAAGCGATCGTGCCTTCGATCAGCTTCAGCAGCGCCTGCTGCACGCCCTCCCCTGACACGTCACGCGTGATCGACGGGTTGTCGCTCTTGCGCGAGATCTTGTCGATCTCGTCGATATACACGATGCCGCGCTGCGCCTTTTCTATATCGTAGTCGCACTTCTGCAAGAGCTTCTGGATGATGTTCTCCACGTCCTCGCCGACGTAGCCCGCCTCGGTAAGAGTCGTCGCATCCGCGATGACGAAGGGAACGTCGAGAAGGCGGGCCAGCGTTTGCGCAAGAAGCGTCTTGCCCGAGCCCGTTGGCCCGATGAGGAGGATGTTGCTCTTCGCCAGCTCGACGTCGTCCTCTTTGACGCTCGAGTCGAGGCGCTTGTAATGGTTGTAGACCGCGACCGAAAGTATCTTCTTCGCGAGATCCTGCCCGATCACATACTGGTCGAGGATCTGGCGAATTTCGTGCGGCGTGGGAAGCTTGTTCTTGTCGGCCCGCGTGGTGTCGGCGGTAGCGCCTTCCTCGCGGATGATGTCGTTGCAGAGCTCGATGCACTCGTCGCAGATGAACACCGACGGGCCCGCGATGAGCTTGCGCACCTCGTGCTGGCTCTTGCCGCAAAAGGAGCAGTAAAGAAGCTTGTCGCCCGCCGTCTTATCCGCCATTTCGCCTTCGTCGCACCTCGCTATGCCAATTGCCTCAAATACACTTTACAGGCCTTAGGCCCGGCTCTGCAAGACTTTGTCAATCAAACCGTACTCCAGCGCCTCCTGGGCGGTGAGAAAATTGTCACGGTCGGTATCGCGCTCGATCTGCTCGATCGGCTTGCCGCAATGCTGCGCGAAGAGGCGATTCAGCCGCTCACGCAGCGAAAGGATGTATTTGGCGTGTATCGCCACGTCGGATGCCTGACCCTGGAAGCCGCCCAGCGGTTGATGGATGAGCACGGTGGAATTCGGCAGCGCAAGACGCTTGCCTTTGGCGCCCGCGGCGAGCAGGAACGCCCCCATGCTGGCCGCCATGCCTACGCACATAGTCGACACGTCGGGCTTGATGAACTGCATCGTGTCGTAGATCGCGAATCCCGCCGCGATCGAACCGCCCGGCGAGTTGATGTAGAAGTTGATGTCCTTGTCGGGGTTCTCGGACTCGAGAAAGAGCATCTGCGCCACGACCAGATTGGCGGTGGCTTCGTCGACGGGACCCACGAGGAAGACCACGCGCTCCTTGAGCAGCCGCGAATAGATGTCGTAGGCGCGCTCGCCCCGACCGCTCTGCTCGATCACCATCGGGATCAAGCCGAGGCCCCGGGGTTCATCAAATCGATCTCTGCTCATTCTTGCCTCCCGCCCGTTCTTCGATTACGCGCTTACCGCCGCGCCTGCGCCCGCCGCAGGGGCTTTAGCCGGCTCCATCAGCTCCTTGAACGGCGTGGGCCGCTCCACGACTCGAGCCCGGGCCAGCGCCCAGTCAATGACATTCCTTTCGACTGCGCGTACTTCGTACTCGTTCAACCGCTCGGGCTTCTCGTAGTGCCAGCGTATCACCGCATCGGGTTGCTCGAAACTCTGCGCAGCCTCCTCGACCAGCGCGCGGATCTGGTCGGGCCGCGCCTGCAGCTCGTTCAGGCGAACCAACTCGTTCAGAATCAGGCTGAAGGCTACACGCTCCTCCGCCTGCGGACGGAACGTGTCCGCGCTCATGTCGAGCTCCTCGACTTTGACGCCGCGATTCTTCAGCTCCGCGGCTGCGCGCTCGTAGAGGCTGCGCGCCTCCATTTCCACCAGCGATTTCGGGACCACGGTCTGGCAGGTCGTCTGCAGCGCTTTCATGACCTGGTCCTTGAGCACGCCTTCGACCTTGCGCTGCAGCTCGACGCGCAGATTGCCGGCTATCTCCGATCGCAGCTCTTCGAGGCTGCCGCTGGCGATGCCGAAGTTGCGCGAAAAGTCCTCGTCGACGGCTGGAAGATGCGGCTCGGCGACCGACTTGACGGTCATGTCGAACTGCGCGGTCTTGCCGGCGACTTCGCGGCCGTGATAGTCCGCGGGAAAGACCAGCGAGAACGTCTTCTTTTCGCCCGCGGACATGCCCGCGAGCGCAGTTTCGAACGCCGGGAGCATCTTGCCTTCGCCCAGAATGATGGCGAAGTCGCGCGCCTGCCCCCCCTGGAACTCGACGCCGTCAATCGTTCCTGTGAAATCGACGATCGCCTGATCGCCAACCTGCGCGCCGCGCAGCGCAGGCTCGTAGCGCGCGCGCTGCTTGCGCAGGATTTCGATCGTATGGTCGACGTCGGCCGGCGTGACTTCGGCAACGGGACGCTCGATCGTCACCGCGTTCAGCTCGCCGATCTTGATCTCGGGATACACCTCGAACACCGCCGAGAAGGCGAATTGGTCTTCTGCGGCGTCCTGCGTCGCTTCGATGCGAGGGTAGCCCGCAACGCGCAGGTTCTGTGTACGAATCGCATCGTTCAGGCTCGCCTGCACCGTGTCAGAGATGACGTCGGAGCGAACCTGAGGCCCGTATTGCTGTGCAATCATCTTGATTGGAACGTGTCCCGGCCGGAACCCGGCGATCTTCACCGTCTTGGCCAGGTTCTCGAGGCGCTTCTGCACCTCGCCCTCGATTTGCGCCTTGGGTACCGCAACGTGGAGCCGGCGTTCGAGCTGGCCGAGAGTCTCCAGAGTCATTTGCATGCCTTCCGATTCCTTGCTATGTTGCGTCGCCGCCTCGGTTGTGTTCACTTCACTGGCCTCGTTTGCCTTCATTCAAGCGTCGGGCATGCGCTGGTGCGAAAGGAGAGACTCGAACTCTCACGCCTTTCGGCTCCGGCTCCTAAGGCCGGTGCGTCTACCAATTCCGCCACTTTCGCAGCCGGTTTTCGCTAAACAAATAAGTATAGCTTAAAGCACCGGTCGATACCACGAAGCGCGGGGCTCCACGGCAGCTTGTCATTTCATTTCGGGGCTGAAGCTCGAGAAACCCGTGTCGGTCGCTCATTACGAGAACTTTCCCGTCGCCTCCAGGCTCGTTCCGGGGGCGCTGCGTCCCGCCGTCGTTGCGATCTACCGCTTCGCCCGCGCCGCCGATGATATCGCCGACGAAGGCGACGCCGCGACCGCCGTACGCCTTGCGGAGCTCGATGCATTCGCCGCCGAGCTCGATCGTATCGAGCGCGGCGAGACGACTACCGAGGCCCCCTTTGCGGCGCTCGAGAGCGCCATCGCACGGCACGATCTGCCCTTGCGTCCGTTCCGCGACCTACTCTCCGCGTTCCGGCAGGACGTCGTGAAGCAGCGCTATGCGAGCTACGCGGAGGTGCTCGACTACTGTATGCGTTCGGCAAATCCGATCGGCAGGCTGCTCCTGCATCTCTACGACGTGAGAGACGCGGAGAGCCGCGGCCACGCCGACGCGATCTGCACCGGATTGCAGCTCACCAACTTCTGGCAGGACATCGCCATCGACTGGCGCAAGGGTCGCCTCTATATTCCTGCCGAGGACCTGGTGCGCTTCAGCGTCGAGGAAGCACAGATCGATGCGGGTCGCTGCGACGAGCGCTGGACACGACTTCTCGCCTTTGAAGTCGAGCGAGCGCGCGCGCTCCTCGTCGGCGGCCGTACGCTCACCCGCGCCTTGCCGCTTCGCCTCGCGCTGGAGCTGAAGCTGGTCGTCGCCGGCGGGCTGCGCATCCTCTATGCGATCGACACGGTGCAGGGCGACGTGTTCCGCCGGCGACCGCAGCTCGGTGCCCTGGACTGGCTCGCCGTCGCTGCGCCAGCGCTGCTGAAATGACGCCTGACGCCTATTGCGAGCAAAAAGCCGCGCAGAGCGTCTCGAGCTTCTACTATGCGTTCCGCTTTCTTCCGGCGCCGCGCAGGCGCGGCATCATCGCGCTATACGCGTTCTGCCGCGAAGTCGACGACGTGGTGGACGAAGTCGCGGACGCCGGAGTGGCGCATCTCAAGCTCGCCTGGTGGCGGACCGAGATCGCAAAAGTCTTCGACGGCACGCCACAGCATCCGATCGCACTGGCGCTCAAACCAGTCGTCGCCGAATTCAGCTTGCCTCAGGAACACTTCCAGTCGGTGATTGACGGCATGGTGATGGACCTGGAGCAGAACCGTTACCTCGATTTCGTCGCGCTCGAGCGCTATTGCTACAACGTCGCGGGCGTGGTCGGCCTCCTCTCGGCGGAAATCTTCGGCTACAGCGATCCAGCAACCCGCGACTATGCGCGCGACCTCGGCATCGCCTTTCAGCTCACCAACATCATCCGCGACGTTGGCGAAGATGCGCGCCGCGGCCGCATCTATCTTCCGCAGGACGAGCTCAAGAGCTTCGGCGTGACGACCGCTGACGTGCTCCAGCGCCGCATCACGCCCGGATTCACTGCGCTGATGGCGCACCAGGTGGCGCGCGCCCGCGTCTGGCACACAAAGGCGCTGGCTGAGCTGCCGCGGCGCGATCGGCGCGCGCAGCGTCCAGGGCTCATCATGGCAGCGATCTACAGGCGCCTGCTCGACGAGATCGAGCGCGACGGCTATCGCGTCCTCGACCAGCGCATCGCGCTCACGCCGCTCGCGAAAGCCTGGCTCGCCTGGAAGACCTCGTGGTCGTACTAGCGTCCGGCGAGGCTGGGTGACGAACGAGCGCATCGCTGTCATCGGTGCAGGCTGGTCAGGACTCGCGGCCGCGGTCACGCTCGCCGCCGCGGGACGCGCGGTGACCGTCTTCGAAGCGGCGCCGCAGTTGGGCGGCCGCGCGCGACGAGTCGAGCTGCGGGAGCGAATCGTCGACAACGGACAACACATCCTGCTCGGCGGTTACCGGCAGACGCTCGCGCTGCTGCGACAGGTGCACGGCGTGCGCCCCGAGCGCGAGCTTCTTGCGCGACGGCGGCTGCATCTCGAAGAACCCGGCGGGTTCCGTCTGCATGCGCCGCCGCTGCCCGCACCATGGCATGCACTTACTGCGATCCTCACCATGCGCGGCGTCACGCGCCCCGATCGCTTGTCGACCGCGGCCTTCGGACGCCGGCTCAAGCGCACGGGCTTCCGTTGTTCGGCTTCGCTAACCGTGGCGGCACTTCTGGTCGACCAGCCGCAGGAGGTTGTCGACAAGTTGTGGGCGCCGTTGTGCGTATCTTCCCTCAATACGCCGATCGACCGTGCCTCGGCACAGGTATTTCTCAATCTGCTGCGAGACGCGTTCACCCGTCACGCGCGCGACTCCGACCTGCTCCTGCCGCGCGTCGATCTCGGCGCGCTGTTTCCAGATGCCGCGTCGAGATTCGTCAACGAGCATGGCGGCGAGATTCGGCTTGGCCGCAGCGTGGGCAACGTGGCATCGCTACCTGACGGCGTCGAGCTGACGACCAACGACGGAAGCGAGCGCTTCGCCGCCGCAGTGATCGCTGCGGGTCCGCACCAGGTCGGCGCCTTGCTCACAGGGCTCGGGACGAAAGCTGCCGCGGCGGCTGCGTCGTCGATCGCGGCATTTAGCTATCAGCCGATCATCACTGTTTTCCTGCGCTATCCGCGCCCACTTGGCGCGGTGAATCCGATGCTCAAGCTCGACGGCCAGCCGGGCCAGTGGTTGTTCGACCGCGGGCAGTTGGGCGGCGAACCAGGCCTCGCCGCGGTCGTGATCAGCACCGATGTCGAAGACGCGCGCGGCGATCAAGCGCGCCTCGCGCAAGCGATCGACGCGCAGCTTCGCCGTCTGATCGCCAATCTGCCGCCGCCGTCATGGTCGCAGGTCATCGCCGAGCAGCGCGCGACCTATGCCTGCGTGGCCGCGCTCGAACGTCCTGCGACCAGTCTCGTCGCCCCGCGCGTGCACCTCGCCGGCGATTACATCGATGCGGAGCTGCCGGCCACGCTGGAGTCCGCGGCTCGCAGCGGCGTCGACGCAGCGCGGAAACTGCTCGCGGCAAGTCAGGCGAAAGCTGACGCCAGAGCGGAGGTCAGAGTATCCTGATCGCCGGGGCCGTGGTCAGCGACGAAGCGATCTACCACGAAGGAGGACGAAATGAACAAGACTCTCTGGGCGTGTGCAGCCGTGTGCTGCGGCTTCGTTGGTGCGACCACTGGGCCCGCACAGGCGCAGCAGTCGTCGATGACGTTCTTCGTGACCAGCGTGGGCATCGGCAAGGGCGCCGACCTCGGCGGCATCAAGGGCGCGGACAGGCACTGTCAGACCTTGGCGCAGGCTGCGGGCAGCAGCGGCAAGACCTGGCACGCATATCTCAGCACCCAGGGCGCCGGCGCGGTCAATGCCAAGGACCGCATCGGCAAGGGACCATGGACGAATGCGAAAGGCGTGGTCATCGCCAAGGACGTCGCGGACCTGCACAGCGCGAACAATCTCACCAAGCAGACCGCGCTGACGGAGAAAGGCAGCGTCGTCAACGGCCGCGGCGACACGCCCAACATGCACGACATTCTTACCGGCACGCAGCCCGACGGCACGGCTTTTCCCGCCGGAGATGACAAGACCTGCGGCAACTGGACCAAGAGCGGCAAGGGGACGGCGATTGTCGGCCATCACGATCGCACCGGACTCGATACCAGCGCCGCGGCGATATCGTGGAATTCCTCGCACCCGACGCGCGGCCCGGACGGCGGCTGCAGTCAGGACGATCTCAAGAGCACGGGCGGGGCAGGTCTCCTCTACTGCTTCGCTGTGAACTAGTAGCGCGCGTTCCCGGGCGTGCGCGGAAACGGAATGACGTCGCGCACGTTCGACAACCCGGTGACGTAAGCGACGGTGCGCTCGAAGCCGAGACCGAAGCCGGCGTGCGGCACGGTGCCGTAGCGGCGCAGGTCGCGATACCAGCCGTAATTTTCCCTGTCGAGGCCGACCTCGGCGATGCGTTGGTCGAGGACGTCGAGCCGCTCCTCGCGCTGGCTGCCGCCGATGATCTCGCCGATGCCGGGCACCAGCACGTCCATCGCCGCCACGGTCTTTCTGTCGTCGTTCACGCGCATATAAAACGCCTTGATCGCCTTCGGGTAGTTGACCAGGATCACCGGCTTCTTCGTATGACGCTCGGTGAGGTAACGCTCGTGCTCGGACTGCAAATCCACGCCCCAATGCACGGGGAACTCGAAGCTCTCTTTCGACTGCTCGAGCACTCTAATCGCCTCGGTGTAGTCCATGCGCACGAACTCCGAGTCGGCGATCCCCTGCAGCTTGGCGATCAGTCCCTTCTCGACGCGCTCTTCGAAGAAGGCGAGATCGTCGGCGCGCCCGGCGAGCACGCTCTTGAAAATGTGCTTTACGAGCGCCTCGGCGAGGTCGGCATTGTCGGCGAGCGTGGCGAACGCGATTTCCGGCTCGATCATCCAGAACTCGGCGAGATGCCGGCTTGTATTTGAATTCTCGGCGCGAAACGTCGGGCCGAAGGTGTACACCTTCGATAGCGCGAGGCAATAAGCTTCGACGTTGAGCTGGCCGGAGACGGTGAGATAGGTCTCGCGCCCGAAGAAATCCTGCGCGAAGTCGACCTTGCCTTCGGCCGTGCGCGGCAGGTTCATGAGATCGAGCGTCGAGACGCGAAAGAGAGCGCCCGCGCCTTCGGCGTCGGAGGCGGTGATGATTGGCGTGTTCACCCAGACGAAGCCGCGCTCGTGAAAGAACTGGTGAATCGCCTGCGCGACGCTGTGCCGGACGCGCGTCGCCGCGCCGATGACGTTGGTGCGCGGGCGCAGATGGGCGACCTCGCGCAGGAACTCGAACGTGTGCGGCTTCGGCTGGATGGGATACGTGTCGGGATCGTCGACCCAGCCCACAATCCTGACCGCGCTCGCCTGCATCTCGAAGGGCTGCCCTTTCGCCGGCGACGGCACGATCGTCCCGGTCGCTTCGACCGCGCAGCCCGCGGTGAGCCGGAGGATCTCGTCCTGATAGTTCGGCAGCGTGCTTGGCGCGACGACCTGCACCGGATGAAAGCACGACCCGTCCGAGACGTTCACAAAAGAGATGCCGGCGCCCTTCGAGTCGCGGCGAGTGCGCACCCAGCCTTTCACCGTCACAGGTGCATCCTTGGGCGCCCGCCCCGAGAGAATGTCCACGCAAGTCAGAGAGGTCATGGAATGATTTTAAAACCAGAGACAGACCGCGTTCATCGCTAAGCTGTTTAACACAGGGGATGGCTCTAGAAAACAGGGGCCGTCCTAAAGCGACTTGGCCTGCTCGCGCAAGACGAACTTCTGGATCTTGCCAGTCGAGGTCTTGGGCAGCGGCCCAAAGACCACCGTGCGAGGTATCTTGAAGCGCGCGAGGTGATCGCGGCACCAGGCGATGATCTCGTCCGCCGTCGCATCGCTTGCATCCCCCCTGAGCGTCACGAACGCGCACGGCGTCTCGCCCCATTTCTCGTCCGGCCGCGCGACGACGGCAGCCTCCATCACCTTCGGATGGCGATAGAGGCACTCTTCGATCTCGAGCGAGCTGATGTTCTCGCCGCCCGAGATGATGATGTCCTTGGAACGGTCTTTCACCTCGATGTAGTTGTCAGGGTGCCATACGGCGAGATCGCCGGTGTGGTACCAGCCTTCGCGAAACGCGGCGGCGGTGGCGGCTTCGTTCTTGAGATAGCCCTTCATCACCGTGTTGCCGCGGAGCATGACCTCCCCGATCGTCTTGCCGTCGCGCGGCACCGGAACGTGGGTCTGCGGATCGGCCACCGACAGCCGCGCGAGCGTGGGCATCGTCACGCCCTGACGCGCCATGCGCTGCGAGCGCTCGGCGAGCGGCAGACCGGGCCAATCCTCCTGCACGGCACACAACGTCGCGGGGCCATAAGACTCGGTGAGCCCGTAGAGATGAGTGACGCGAAAGCCCATGCGCTCCATCGCCTCGATCACGGCGGACGGCGGCGCGGCGCCGCCGGTCGCGACTTCTACCGTATGGTCGAAGGCGATCTTCACGCTCTCCGGCGCGTGCACCAGCATGTTGAGCACGATCGGTGCGCCGCATAGATGGGTGACGCGATGATCGTGGATCGCAGGAAAGATCAGCGCCGGGTCGACGCGGCGCAGGCACACGTGCGTCGCGCCGGCGGCGGTGACCGCCCAGGTGTAGGTCCACCCGCTGCAATGGAACATCGGCAGCGTCCACAGATAGACGCTGTCGGGCTTCAACCCGAAGGCGAGCGCGTTGCCGAGCGCATTGAGATAAGCGCCGCGATGGTGATAGACGACACCCTTTGGATCGCCGGTCGTGCCGGAGGTGTAGAGCAGCGCCAGTGCATCCCATTCGTCTTTCGGCCCCGGCCATGCGAAGGTCGGATCGCCTTCCATCAATAGGGCTTCGTAGGTGGTTGCGCCGAGGCGTTCGCCTGCAGGACCTTGGGCATCTTCGATGTCGATCACCGTGAGCGGCCGCTGCAACATCGCAAGCGCGTCTTTGACAACGCCGGCGAACTCACGATCGGTGATCAAGACTTTCGCTTCGCCGTGATCGAGGCAGAACGCGATGGTCTTCGCGTCGAGTCGATAGTTGAGCGCGTTGAGCAGCGCGCCGAGCGCGGGCACTGCGTAGTGAGCTTCGAGCA